>Ga0099364_10001919_pt1 | contig 33650 bp, 51 predicted proteins | sample TergutTh196P3_FD_73070 | JGI IMG/M metagenome (GOLD analysis project Ga0099364, IMG submission 73070) | Microcerotermes parvus P3 segment gut microbial communities from Pointe-Noire, Republic of the Congo - Th196 P3 | ecosystem: Host-associated > Arthropoda: Insects > Digestive system > Gut ... | reverse complement strand
AAAATATTAAAGCGCTGATAAAGAAATGCGAGAATATGGACGTGATAGATGCTAATATCGTTCGGAATAAAAAATCATCTACTAATTCGATTACCACTTCAAGGCAATCTTTTACATTTCCAAACTCAAAATCAAAATCAAATTCAAATTCAATACCGACTGTAATTCATAATCAGGGACAACCCTCAGTTACATATACTCGAAGCGCCCAAGCTCCCCGTTCAATAGTAAATCTCACATTAAGGTATACTCCCGAATTAGAAAAGGAGCTTGTAGCAGCTTTCCGTAAAGATCAGGAAAACGCTAATCGTGAGGTAGAACAAAAAAAAGATGGGAAAGTAACCCACATGCTCTATCAGTTTGATGATTCCGAATATTCATTTACTATCAAAAACGATACGATAAACATTCAAGCAACTGAAGGGAGACAAACAATAATTGTAAGACCAGCAACAGTGTCCGGAGGACCGGCAAACTCTTCTATAGATTCTTTGAGGCAAAGTCAATACGATAATATGGAATCTCGATTAAAGGAATTACAAAATTTAAGAATAACTGTGGATTCTTCGAGACTAAATGAATTAGAAAGCGTGATCTCTCGATTAACGAAGGATTTACAAAATTTTAAAAACTCGCCATCTAACGAATAACAGTCTGCAATAGGGCGATTTTGTTGACATATCTCGACAGGCGAGCCTTATAACAAGATACATACATAAGGTTTACCAAATCAACATTGTCTATTTGCCGACTTTACAGAACTTATCGGACAATGTATTTGATCGACGTTTTGATCAACTTGCTTATTTGAAATAAGCGGTTCGTTTTAATTGAATTCAATAAACATAAACACATTATTATCAAAATCCTCGTTTAAAGTAGAAACCAATTCTTTCAGTTTTCCGCTTAACCTGTTTGCTCTATATGCATCTTTAAGTTCCATCAGATCCAATTCAATATGAATCATATTTTCTTGAAAAACTTCAAGCGGATAAGCAGAAAAAAACAATTCTTTTCCTTTATAATCAGGTATAACAATTTTTTGACGGAATACTTCACCAGTATTTTTATCACGAACATAATATTTGTCAGGGTACAGCCTGTCCGGGTAACTTTCTGTATAATTTGAATGTGAATAATGAATAGAATGTATTCTCATAAATTGGTATTTTCCGACGTCCCAAAAATTATCCATAATAATTTTTGGATCAAAATCATTTGCCGAGGGGGTGGTATAAAGTACGGGAGTTAATTTTTTGTTTTTATCAAAATAGTAAACCGTATCTCCCGGAAGGCAAAAATTGAATCCATCCGTTGTTCTTACCATACGTAAGGCTCGAGGAACCATTTTTATTTGCCTTCCATTCGGACGAACACCATAAACCGAATGTATTAAATTGACTTCGTTATTTGGCATTTCTACATACTCAAGAATTTTGCCGTTAGCTCTAGAAAATAATAAAAAAGAATCTGCATTATGCATAATAAAGGATTTACTGTCAAAAAAATCAATTTCAGAAGTAAAGAAAAATTCCATATTTACAGACGGGTAAGCTATTGTTCTTAAGTATTTACCGTTTGAAGAATAAACCTGTAGAATATTTTTAAATGAAGGACGAATGAAAACTTCATCTTTTTTTTCATCATAAAGAATTGGACCGACATATTTTTTCATTGACCATCCTGCGCCACTCGCATATTCTCGAGGTCCGGCGCCATAACGATTAAAGCGAGATTTAGGTGTTCCTTCTTTTGTAAAAAAAAGAACACTACCCGAAGACTCATCAGCAACTACAATAGTGTTAGCTGATAAATATTTGATAGTTCCATCATAAAGATAATCATCATTATTTGTACTTAGATGAACATACGTTATATCAGCTATATCTGATAATACAATTTCTTTTTCAGGATAGTTTTTTCTAAGATCTATAACCGGTAAGCTTTCACTTGAACTTGATTGCTCGATAGATGAACAACCTGAAACAAGGATTTTTAATGTAAAAAAACACAAAAAAGTTTTAATTTTCATAATGTTTTAAAATTCTTTATTATTCTATTCATAGTTACATTTTTTAGTCAGGCCGGGTTTATACAGCCGGGCAAAGATAACATATCTTAGCGGGAAATAAAAATTTTTACCTTTGCGCTCCTTGCGGTAAGAGAAAACTCCTTTTCGGAATAGACTCACCAATGACGGGGAACAATGTCATTTTAATATTAATCGCCCCTCCGAAGGTTCTTTGTAGGCGTTTGTTTCTGTCAGGTATTGGTTGAGGTCTTCAAAACTATCTCCATAGATATTGGCGGAGAAATTTTGCAGTTTGTCCATGATGCGAATAAACGTATCCGGGTCTTTTCGGTTGGTAAGTTTTTTAAGCGCTAAAATGTAATCTTCGCGGAATACAGTAGGGACAATGATGCGTGACAACTCACTTTTAACCAATTCGGCATTACCCATAATACGCGATATCCTGCCATTACCGTCTGTAAAGGGATGAATCTCAGCTATCATAAACATCATATAGATAGCTTTCGCCATTGGGTCGTTCAGGGCGGCATAATATTTGAAACCTTGTCTTAGCGTTCCTTCAACTAAGGTGAAATCTACAAATTCGGTAGCGCCGGCCCTGTTGTTTTGTGTTTTAAAAACTCCGGCGTTGACCTCCTCCACCCTGCCAGACATTATTATTGAATGTCTGCGTTTCAAAATACGAATCAATTCGTCCGGTGTCGAAGGGGTGGTAGACATCTCATAACGATTTGATACAATGTGATATGTCCCTAATATATCATGCGAATCCTTCATCCTCTTAGGTATGACGATGCCGCTGTCTACAATTTTTTTAGCATCTTCTACAATGAACTTTGTTCCTTCGATGTAATTTGAGAAATAGGCTTCAAAGAAAGCAAACAGCCGGAATGATTCCTCTGAAATGTTTCTATCCGCCCGTTCCGGGAAATAATAATCTTTTAACTTATCATAGAGTATTTCAAATAATTCAATTCTTTGGGCGTCGTATGGCGCTCCGGCAGCCCGCGCTTTGGCAGCATCCGACTGCAAAACAGAGAAGTCATGCGTTCTCAACAAAGCTGAAATCAAGGTGTTCAACTTTCTAAATTCATGGTTAAAGTCCAATTGTTCAGCCACTTTCTCTGCTTTATCCCTGAAATGATTGAGGGCATCCTCTCCTTCCCGAATAATGATTTTCTCCAACCTGTCTTCGATGTAGTCTATTGAAAAGGTTTTGGATTCACTCCCTTTTTTCCTTGAGGTCTGCATATTTTCAAGCATCCACCTCCATTCCGATGAAGCATAAATTCCTCCCAGATTCACGTCCGATTCCAAGGCAGGCCTCCCCTCCATTATATGGATAGTAAAACCTTTATATTCCTTAATTTTTTTATTGTAATCGCCTGTCAGGAAAAAATCGCCTGTTTGGGTTGGTCGCAACTCCGATGCGCTCCTATGACTGATTACCGCATCGGGAAAACGCCATTTGAGTATTTCAAAAAAATGACGCCTGACGATAAGTTCCGTCGAATCCCGCAAGTTTGTCGTATAAATCCGGGGGGCTATTTTTCGTAGTTTACCCTCTTTTTCCGCCATGCTAATCAGCTTGGAGACGCTTTTATCGGAAGAAGAAAAGATCAGTTCCTGACTGAAATCGAGCTTGTGAGCCATGAGAATTTTTTCTATTATAATGCAAATTCAGGGGCAAAAATAGGAATTTTTTCCATTATAATTATCAATTTACAGATTTTTTTCCATTATAAATCTTTCCTATAAAGGATACATCTTATTATTTTGCTTGAAATTCAATTAGTTTCAATAGGGATAACGTATTTCTAATCACCGGATTAACACCGGAACAGACTACTGAAATACTGGATAATTTTCTAAAGGGATAGCGTATATTCTACTCCGAAAAGGCGCTTTCTCTTACCGCAAGGAGCGCAAAGGTTTTTCGCAAAGTACGCAATTTATTGACAATAAATCATAATCCGGGATTGCCTAAAAAACCTCCGTTTATTATAAGGGTATTGGATACATGTCGAAGAAATTCCATTATAGAGATGTTTCATTCTATATCTATGATCATCAAAATCGGATTATCATCATGAACGACGCCCGGAAGAAAATCCATAGCCTGTTCGGCTTCAATTACGCTATACAGTTTACCCTCTATGTAACGCAAAATAGGTATAATCATTTCTTTGCCGTTTGGAGATATGTATTTTGTAACAAACCAACCTTGTTTATGACCACTCAATAGAAGACTATTATCACTATATTCAACTTTTATATTTGCTACAAAAGATCGGGTTTCTTTATTCCAGACGGCAGTATTCGCGGTCCTCCCTTCCTTCGCCTGCCAAAATCGAATGAATATATACTGTTTTGTGTCCAAAATATTTTCAATTTGAATTGTTTGATTTATTCTTGACTGGTTGTTAGCATCTTTGGGGGAGGGCGCCAGAGATCCTCTGTTTAAAACCATGTATGGCTTGATATCATGCATACTCCTGATGCGCTGAATTGTGTCACTGAACACATCTTGAAACAATGCATCGCCGGAAGGGTGGGGAAATAATTGATGGCTCGATAATAAAGTTTGATCATCGTTAGCATATGCAATGTCTCGTTTTTCAGGATAAAAGACTGAGTCGATTATTTCACATTCCTTATTACGGAAATATAGATATGGGATATCGGGGTGTCCCAATCTTTTAGAATCCGAAAACGCAGGTTTACTAACCATAGTCTCGTCATTCAACAGACATTCACTCCAGGAAGCGGTGTTTAAAGTATATTTATTCGTAGTATTATTTTCAAATGAATGTAAAACAATTTGTCTTGCATTGGATGCAGCTATTAATTGTGTGTTATGATTATATGACCATGAAATAATATTGGGTAGTTCATTAGGGCCATTCCCGGGATTTTTTAACAACAAATGTTTTGTATAATGTCCGTTAGTATCGAACTCCATGATGCCTGAAAATAAAAACCGATCTCTACATGATATATAGAAACGCTCTTTTATCTTTGCAATCCTGAACTCTGAAGTCTCTAATAAAGACTCGTCTGTTGTTTCAAGAGGAATGAAATTAATTTCTTTTGCGATGTTGTTAATGATAAATTCATCTGCAATCATATTTTTTACTAAATGCTCCAAGTCTATAAAATAAAAATTGTCGCTGTCATCATCGCTGTCATCTTCATCGATTTCATTTGATAATAGAATGTCATTTTTGTCATTTTTACTGAAATTTGAGTTGTTTCTATTTCCGCATCCTGACAACAATACTAAAATGCTGCTTAGAAATAAAATTGTTTTTACCATCCTCATAATTACTAAGATATTTACGTTTTGAAACTATTTCATTGCAGGTAACAGGTGTTCCCATATCAGGTTAAGTTCGCTTTGCATGTCGGAGATATTGGCTGTGATGGCTATTACGGCGTCCTGGTCGGGAAGCATGATGATAAACTGTCCGTTAGCGCCGTCGGCACGGAAGCCGTTGTGTCTGCAACGCCATATTTTGTAACCATATCCCTGCAACCAATCGCTATCTTCAGTTTTCATGGTCAGGTTTTCCCTTGTTGCACCGCTTGGTAGCGAGGCAATGTGTGAGGTGGTCGCTTCGCCTATCCACGCTTCGGGCAGGAGTTGTGCGTCGTTCCATCTTCCTTTTTGCAAAATAAACTGCCCCAATTTTGCCATATCTTCTGTTTTGACAGACAATCCCCAGCCTCCTATATTGACGCCTTGCGGACTTTCGCTCCATGTAACCCCTGTAATACCTAACGGACGAAACAACCGCGGATATAAGTAATCGACAAGTTTTTCACCGGTCACTTTTTGCAGGATGGCGGCGAGCATATAGGTTGCCATGCTGTTGTAAGAAAACTCCGCTCCCGGTCTTCTTACCATCGGCGCAGCTAAGAAAGCCTCCACCCAATCGACGTTTGCTCCGCTGCGATTGATTTGGCGTTCTTCGTTGCCGGTCGACATGGTGAGTAGGTGGCGGATTTCCATCTCACGAAGATAAGAGCTCACCTCTGCAGGCAGCTTGTCAGGGAAAAAGGATACCACTTTGTCTGTGACTTTCAGTCTGTTTTCGCTTACCGCGAAGCCTATGGCGGTAGATGTAAAGGTTTTACTTACCGACCACATCTGATGAGGTTTATTAGCCGCATGTTCACCAAACCAGCGTTCGAAAACCACCTTGCCATGACGAACAATCATTACACTGTGTAGTTCCTGTCCATTTGCCTCTACTGCTTCCAAATAGCAGGAAATACCTTCCGGCGCGACATTTTCGGCTTCGGGGGCGCTACGTGGTAAGGCTCCGGCAACGTCAATGTAGTTAATCAGTTCAATACCACGCTCATTGACGACTTGCTTCACCCGACTGCTCGTTAGTGTGTTAGTGACGCCCTGCCTGTCAGCGGCAACGTTTTCGTAGCCTGTATGGCCTACGGTCTGCATCTCGTCGTTATCCAATGCAGGGTGGTCTAAAAATAAATAATTCTTTCCCGGTTCTAATTTTTCGAGCATCCTGACGAAGCTGCTTTCTTTTTCGGCTACTGTCGTGCTTGGACCATCGTAACGAACAGAGGTAATACCCATTTCCCGACCTTCCGCATATACGAGATGATATTCTTTTGCAAGCCTGCGAGCCATCTCCTGTACCTTCGGATCGAAATTTGTCGACCCCATGTGTCCGGAGACATGGCTTATTTGGGGTACATTTTTCAATCCGAGTTCAATCTGCGCCCTAAATTCCTGCTCTACCTCCGTCAAGTCCCAGTTGTTTTCGGTAACCGACTGTCCCGGATAGGCGGCGTTGGCTCTCATCATCGGGTAAAAATAGCCGTTATCATCCGTAAGGCTGGGGCATGGCGTCAACGGACGCCATTTGATATTGTCCCACTCACTGGTAATGGTCAGGTGCAGACCTACATCAACACCCGGATTTTCGCGTAACAGACGAACCGCTTCAGGGAACCAGGGCGTTACAACCATCAACTCAATATCCGTTTCGATACCGTTTCGTAAAGCTTCAATACAGGCGACATTCACCGAATGGAAAGCGCCCATATCGTCCGAGCGCACTATCAAACGCGGAACGACATCCCTGCGAATTAATGAATCGTAATAGGCTCCTGAGTCGGTTATGGGTCTGATATCCTGGCTTAGCATCATAGTACTGAAAGCCAACAGAAAAAAACCAAAGATTGTTTTTCGAGTAAAAGTAATCATCATTTATTTTCTTTATTATCGTAATGGACTTCTATTTCATTGTAAGCCAGGGAATATCTTTTAACCGGCTGAAAAACAATAAAAATAATGAAGGTTTTAGCAGGATAGGGTATATCAGTCCGAAGATGGCGCCCCATAAATGGGCGTTATGATTAACGTTACCGGAAGCTCGTTTTGACATGTACTGGCAGTAAATAATGTACAATACGCCGAAAATAATACCCGGAACCGGAATTATGGCGAACAGTAAAATGATCCCCCACGGGTTAAAGATGATAGATGAAAACAAAATGGCAGATACGGCTCCCGACGCTCCGATTGATTGATAATAAGCATTATCACGGTATTTTACCAGGTCAAATAAAGAGGAGAATATCATTCCTCCGAAATATAAACCGGCATATTCCCATCGACCAAACCCGATATGGGTAAATGTAGATTCCATGTAAGCGCCGAAAAAATAGAATGTGAACATGTTTACAAGCAAGTGCGACATGTCTGCATGTATAAATCCATGGGTAATCAAACGATAGATTTCTTTTCTTTTAAGGATTGCATAAGCATTGAACGATAACCTGCTGACAAGTTCCCGTCGGCTAAAACAAATAAACGACACGATTACGGTAGCTCCGATGATTAGATACGACATATTTAAACACGTAAAGCGGAGAGAGAGGGAATTTATTAACATACGTTATATATCTATAAATCAATGATTTATTTTTGTCTTTAAATGTCTGCGATTTTTGATTTCTGATAAAAAAACTCTATCTTTGCAAAAATTTTATTGATATGGAAGCAACAGTAGGCGTATTTACGAATGAAGAGCTGTCAAAACTTGACGTTCCGGTTTTAGAGTTCATCCAAAAGGAATCAAACGCATATCTTGATTTCTTTCACAGCATCACAAACGATATTACCGAAAGGTCATATTCACTGCTTGGTTTGACGGTTACTGTTTACGCTCTTTTATTAGGGATCATATCTTATTTTTGCGATCAACGCCTAATCCCGATAGTCATCCTGTTAGCCTGTTTTTTAGTCTCGGTCATTTTTATCGGATTAGTCATAAAACCTTTCTCGTATGCTCCCACCGGAATGACGCCCGACCAATTCAAAGAGTTTATCCTTTGGAATCGTTTTGATGTTCACAAAGAGGCATTGATATTGTCTATCTACACGAACAAAATAAAAATAGAAGATAACAAAGCCGTAAACAAGAAAAGAACAAAATACCACAGGATTAGCCTATTAGCTTTAACTTTCTCCTTTGTTATTGCAACCGTTTCAATATTAATATTTTAACTTTTCTCTACCTCGTCGCTATTCGACTTGGTCATACTGTCGCGCGGCGCTGCCGGCTTCGGCTTTGGTGCTGCCGGCTTACTTCTGCCCGGCGGGGATTTTTCTTTACTCATATTGGCTGTTTTTTAATTAGTAATCAATTTTTTCTATCTTTGCAAAATATTTAAAGTTTTAAAATATGGAAACAAAAATGGTTGGCGTATTTACGCACGAGGAATTGTCAAAGCTTGACGTTCCTGTTTTAGAGTTTATCAACAATCAATCGACCGTATGTCTTGAACACCTTTACAGCATTTCAAACAGGCTAACTGAAAGGTCTTATACAATACTTGGATTTATTATTACGGTTTATACATTACTGTTGGGGATAATCTCCTACTTTTGCGATAAACAGGTTATACCGGTTCTCGTCATGCTGTTATGCTTTCTTGTTTCAACCTTTTTTATCGGAAAGATTATTCGTCCGTTTCCTTATTCGTTGCTTGGGATGAAGGTTGAATATTTTAAGCAAAACATGCAATGGGACAATCCGGATTTGTATAAGGATGCTTTATTGCTCACTATCTACTCAAACAAAACTAAAATTGAATTCAACGAACAGTCAAACAAAAAGAGAATGATGTATTACCGGACAAGTATGGTTGTATTACTTCTTTCTTTTGTAATAGCAACCATATCTGTAATAGCGTATTAACTCTTTTCTACATTTCTGTCATTGCCCAACTCGGTTATTATTTCGTTAGTAACCGGTCGCAGTGGAATCTCATTTGCCGGTCGCGGTGCTACCGGTTTTGCCGGCTTCGGCGCTGCCGGCTTACTTCTGCCTGGCGGGGATTTTTCTTTACTCATATTTCCTATTTTTACTTTTTTAAAATATTATATAACTGTTTATCTTTTATCATTTTAAGGACATCATTCACCTTATCCTTTTCTATTTCAATGTGAAGGATTACCTTTGTTTCCTGTTCATCTCCTTTTGGAAGGCAAAAGGTTTTTACAATATCGATCTCAATCGATTGAGAAATAGTAAACAAATCCTTTACCGGCATGTCGTCTTTTCTCATCCAACCATTTAGTTTTTGTCTTGATACGCCAATTTTTCTCGCTACATCCGAAAAGCTATAATCACTCTGTTTTACAGCCTCTCGAACTAAATCTCCTACATGAATTTTTCTCGTGTCCATAATATGCTAATTTATAAATTAATAAATAAAAATTTAACTCCTTTTGTAAAAATATTTCAAAAAAAAGTATCAAATATTTTTATTATGTAAATAATATATTTACTTTTGTGCCGTCGCTTAAAACGGCAATAGTAGAACGATTATAAACGTAATAAATTATGAATCAGGAGTTAAAGCAACTAATTGGACAATCCGCCACAATCAGGGAGCGGATAATAAAAGAATGTAGAATTCACCGCTCAACCTACTGTAATTGGTTGAGTGGCAAAAACCCCATCCCATTTTGGGCAGAGGAAAAAATAGATGCAATCATGTCGGAGGTGTTTGGCAAATCATGGAAACGTAAAGCCAAAGTATCATGAACGAAAAAAAACTGATACCGGGAAACGAGTACCTCTACACCGCAGGGATGAATCCCATCCGCGTGAAGTTCCTGCATAGCACCCTTAACGGATACCTCTTTGATGACGGAAAGGTAAAAAACGTTCTGTCAAAACAAACCGTCAACACCTACATTAAAGAAATATAATACGTTGCGACACGTAAGGCTGAAAGACGAAATGATTGATAAGTAGACAAGTTGAACCCGCTGCGAGTACAACTTTTTTACAATTCAGAGAGGCGGAGAATAAACGGACGGCGTCCACGCTATCCAAGCGTTATGATTTTTTTTAAAACATTTAATAATCAATAAAATGAAAAATTTTTACCGTGATCTTCATCACACGGCAACGCAGGCAGGTTTGAAAATCATCTCAGACGACTTCTGTTGTCGGCTGCTCGCATGGTTACTTCTGCTGGGGGGAGGAGTAGAGAATACGGTTTTCGACAGCCGACTCAACGCCGAACTCAACGAAGCACAACGCCGTTTAAACGCGTATGGCGGTGAGCGTGCCGACGTCCTGCTCATACCGCTATTAATAGACTACAAAAACGAGTTAGAACGCTATTTGAACGGACTGACCCCAAAGCCCGAATGGGTAAAGCAAATAGAAAACAAATATAACCTGCGCCCATACAGGGACAGCATAACGATTGGCTAATTATGGTTTACGGATATATTCGGGTCAGTACAGACAGGCAGACAGTAGAGAATCAGCGTTTTGAAATCAATCAGTTTTGCGAACGCAACGTTATGGTTGTATCAAAATGGATCGAAGAGACCATTTCAGGAACGAAGACTGTTAATGAGCGACAACTTGGCAAGTTGCTCAAAAAGATGAAGAAGGAGGATATTCTTATTTGTTCGGAGCTGTCGCGTTTGGGCAGGAATCTGCTTATGATTATGGGAATCCTCAATGAATGTATGAATCGTGATATTCAGGTTTGGACCATTAAGGATAATTACCGGCTTGGCTGCGATATCAGTTCTAAAGTTTTGGCTTTTGCTTTTGGCCTGTCTGCGGAGATTGAGCGCAACCTTATATCGCTACGGACGAAAGAGGCGCTTGCGCGCAAGCGTGCGGAAGGGGTTATACTGGGGCGTCCGAAGGGGAGCAAGTCGAAAATTAAGAAGCTGACGGGCAGAGAAGCGGAGATGAAGACGTTGAGAGATAAGGGTGTATCCAAGTCGGCTATTGCGCGAATTTTAGGAGTACACCGGCTTACGGTCACTAATTTTATAAAAAATTTAAATTAAAATAAACAACTTATTATCAATAATTAAAACAATAAAACAATGGAATCGAAAGAATTTAAGTTCAAAGAACAGACCGTCAATTTTGAGATCGAAAACAAAAATGTAATGGTCAACGCTACCGAAATGGCTAAGATTTTCGGAAAGAAGATCAATGATTTTTTACGCTTGGAACAAACCGAAGAGTTTATCAAGGAATGTTGCAAAGACGAAAATTATTATAAATTATTGGGCATAAAAAATGAAGTTCAAAGCGGGAATTCCCGTTTTGAAAACGAAGTTCAAACCGAGAATTCGCGGTTTGAAAATGAAGTTCAATATGGGAATTCCCATTTTGAAACCAGAAAAAAATCGTTTTTAAACGTCGTAAAAGGAGGTAAAAACAGTGGCACATGGATGCACCGAGTTTTAGCCATCAAATTTGCAGCATGGCTTAATCCCGCTTTTGAATTGTGGGTTTACAGGGTAATTGACGAACTCCTGTTCGGTTCATACCGTGAAGACGAAGAAGCCTCAAAAGAGATAGCCAAAATTCAGGACAAAATAACCGAAAAGGAAAACGAACTGAAAAACCTTCCTATCCTTAAAGAAATTGAAGAATTGCGCAAAAGCGAACAAACAAAAAAACGCAGACTCGAAGCCATTAAAAAGAGGCGCATAGCCAATTTCAGAACCATTTTTCCCGAAGAAGAAATGACCGGAAAACGGAAACCATCTAATGAAAAAAAAACCTTATCAGACGACGAACTTGATCTGCCAGGAATGATGGTGAAATAAAACCGATTGTAAAATGTAACGGGCGTCCCCGCTTTTTGAAACATCTCACCCTTTAAAATAAAAAAAATGGAAAAAATTGAAATTGTAAATTTTGTAAATGAAGCATCCGACTTGCTACAGTTTGATGCAAGAGAAGTATTAGCCCGGCTGCTGAACATACCGGCAGACTACCGGATGCTGAACTTGCCGGAAGACAACCTCTTTCCGCTCCCTGAAGGAATGCGGATCAGAATGGCAATTATGGTTCAAACCATCGACCCTCCATTGGAAGAGTAAAACCAGTTCAAATCGCTCAAGGAAGATGAAATCAGATATGAAACATGCAGAAATAATTTCCCTTGCGTTGAAGGCAAGGAGCGACCTTTATCTTTGCGACTTTATTACTGAAGCCGAAAATGATAAGATACACAAAAGGATACGAAAGTATCAGGACAAATACAAGGTAGACGGAAGTCTGATTAAAACAAATTATTCATGAAAAAAACTATGAAAAAAACAACTACGTATCATAGAAGTGAACTCAAACAGGGAAAATGTAAATACTGTTCTGAGATTTCAAATGAAATTTTAATCGGCGATGGCCGCTGTGTGGATTGTATTCAGGAAGAAGAATTTATTGATAGTTGTTATGTATTACATTCAGAACCTGACTTTGAAAACGTCGATGACTTTCAAACCGACTATGAAAGCTATGAAAGATACGACGATGACTCTGATTAAAACAAAATATTCATGAAAAAAACTATGAAAAAATTTTGCATTACAAAAAAAAGCCGTATCTTTGCAACGCATTACATACTAAATGGCGGACATATCCGCCTGTTCGCAACGGGCTTTTTTTGTGCCTTGTTGCTAACAATATACGGTTTCGTACCCCCGTGTCGTGCGTTAATGCGCCGGCTGCCATTTAGTAGGTGTAATGCAACGGGTCAGGCGGAACCGTTTTTTTCTCCGCCTGAAAGACATTTTAAAGCTATGCATACAGCTACTAAAACCGCAAGTAGGGACGTCCATTCCCCGAAAGCACGGGTAACGCACGAAACGCGTCAGAGTACCAACGGCATCCCTGCCGTTGCATTTGCAGCCCCCATCCGTCTATCGGAACTTCTGAAATTAGCCCCCCGCGAGGCTATCCTTATCGCCGCATTCGGCATCCGCAAAGCTCACAGCGCCTCCATCGAATTGGTGTACGAACTCGCCGGCGCCCGCTATCACTACACCTGCACACAGGAAGGAGGCCAGCCATGAAAGCATTTAAAAAAGGAGACATTGTGGTAATGAACCCCTGTTATGAAGCATCAATGCCCGAATATAAAGGGAAATTGTGGACATGTACAACTGATTCCTACAAGTCAAACGGATGCGAAGTTGTTTTCCTGGAAGGCTTTTCTGGCTTTTTTGACTGTGATTTTTTAAAGAAAGTAAAAACGCCAGCCATTAAAAAGGTGTTTAAACAGAGTTCCATACAGTCGCGTTGGGATCACTGTATAGCGTACTTCGGTTTCTTCAAAAACTCAAGCGACATTACGGTCGACGAACTGAAACTGCTGCATCAATTGCTTGGCAAGGCAATCACTGAAAAGGAAAAGAAAGGAGGCCGACCATGAGCGAACAGTTATGCATCAAAGACCCTTTCGACGATCACGGCGATGGAGTTATTAAAGTGGCAACGCTTAAAATTGAGACCGAATATGACGTCTTTCAAATATACATTGACCGTTGCGGACTTTACGGTATAAACTTCTATTTAGACAAAAATTCCAAACGTCAGACATCCGAATATTTAGAAAATAAGATAAACAGCATGTCATTTGACGAAATTGTAACCTTGCATCAAATGCTTGGCGATGTAATCAACGAAAAAATAGAGTCGGCCTGCATCACCGCCGAAATCAGCGATAATTTCTCTCGATGGGCAGATGAAACTTACGCCGAAGGCGTCTACACCAATCTAAATCATCGCCTTTTAATTGGAGATATTTACCAGGATTTCCTGATGAAAAACCCAGAAGAGAAACTATCATCTGTGCAAAAGTTTCGCAAAGCAATGAGAGCATGGTGCTCCCTGCGCGGATACAAATTCAACCCGCATTTATTTACAGAAGACGGCCGCTGCAAGCTTACCGACAAGGTTGGTTTACCGACAGATCGCGATCTGGAAGGAGGAAAAGAGTACATCACTATCGGAAACGAGCGCTTTCAGTACCCCATACAAGTTTACCGATTAAACGAAAAGAAAGGAGGCCAGCCATGAAAACAAACCACGAAACGCAGTCCGTCCAGATCATCCACCAGCTAATAATCCCCGAAACGCCAACCGGCCTCATCGGCGAAAAGGTAGTCTACAACGGCGGCGTCATGGTACAGCTACACCCCTACCCGCACGGAAATTGCTTCCAGGACGACACACATATCAGTATCGGAAACATGAAAAAATTTAAACCGTAACAATCATGGAAAAAAATTATATTTTTGACCTCATGCTCAACCATTTCGTCAGCAACGAGCGTAAAAATTTACGAAAAGCATACGCCCAAAACGGCTACATCTACGCCTCAGACGGACATATTTTGATACGCATAAAGCAGGACTTCTGCGCAAAACAGTACGAAGTCCCCGCCACCGACTTCCCCGACTGCGAAAAACTTTTTCGCGATCATACAGAAAGTCCCGGCATAACGTACATCATCCAAACCAACGACCTCGTCCGGCTGCTGGCCGAGGTCGTCTGGACACGCCTGACAACCGGCATCGAATGTGAAGAATGTAAAGGAACCGGAAGCGTATCGTGTGAACTATGCGGGAGCAAAATTTATTGCCAGAAATGCGACGGGAAAGGAAGTATGGAATTGCGTAGCGGAATGATGACCCTGCTACAGAGCGATGACCTGACCTACAGTATAAGGATAAACGAATGTGCCTATCTCGCCGACCAACTTTACATCATCGCATTAATGGCCACCCTAAGCAAAGCCGACGAAATACGATACAAATTCAACCAAAACAACGGACTTTTCAGCTTCGGTTTCAGCCACGAAACCATCTACCTGCAATTCAGTCAGGACAGCGCAGACATCATCCTGCATCCAGTTCACCTGAAAAAAGCCTCCGGAGATTTTCATCTTAAAGCAAAGGCACATTTAAAAGTACAACGGCTATGAATAAGTACAATAAAATTATATTTGAAGAGCTGAATGTAGGGGATGAGTTTAGGTACGATCCGTTTGTCAAGTCACGCTTCAAAAACAAAAAAACTGTATTTCCCGTTTGCGTGAAAACCGGTGATTTGACTTTCATAGAAAAAAGGTCAAAAAAGGAGCACCGCTTATGGTGGAGTTATATTACTGTACGAAGTTTAAATTAGAACGGCTATGAAGATAGAATTTAATGACCCGGACAGACTCTTCGGAACTGACGAGAGAGTAATAGCGAAGGTAGTAGCTGCATTGAAAGCGATAAACGGCATCAGGGAGATAAAAAGAGGTAACATGACGGTAACAGATGCGTTCCTTGAGATTGATATAAAGAAGGATTATAACTCTATTAGTATCAGAAGCAAAGAGAGAACGATTAGCTACTTCAGTGAAAGATTAGGATTCGAGATCGACGATTTCTACAATGTTTATAATTTTAAAATCATCCATCATGAAGTGTGAAACATTTGGATTGTCCGAAATAAGCATGAAAGAAGCGTTAATACTGATAAATGTAGGACAAAAAATGGGATTGTCAGCCGCCAAAATTTTAAACAACATGCATTGTATTGACAGCCTGCTGATACACGAAAAAAGCAAACGGTTGATGGTGCAAAGACGTTGCGATAAAATTAGGAGCAAAATGATGATAGACAAAATTATTGAAAAATTTACATTTTAGAAAAGAAATTGATTATGGCTTATCACCCGAAAAAACATGGATTAGAAGCATACAACCTGCAAAAAACAAGAAGGAATGTTCTTTGTTTTGTATGCAGAGAAGAAATTAGCGCAGGAACTTACAGGTATTGTCAGAAATCCTTAAATATGTGTGTAAAATGCGCAGAGCAATGGATAAACGTAGGCGGCAATCTTGGACAGATTCCGCGTGCCCGTACGTATAATGGTGTTCCATTTGCGCCAACGAACAAATAAACTTAAAATAATGGAAAAAATTAATGAATTACGTGACAAAATTCACGAAAATGCGAAAGAAAAAGGTTTTCATCGGTTAGAGGATGTAATCTATCGGCTTGGAGTAGATGAAAGGACGGAAGTCAGGAGCGCACTGTTCGCGCAAAAAATTGCTCTCATACATTCAGAGGTTAGTGAAGCCCTTGAAGCGGATAGAAAATGCAATTACGCTAAATTAAAAGATTTTAAATTATGTCAATCTATTAATCAGGCAAATCACACAATTAGGAATGATGATTTTGACATTGTGAGTTTTGAAAATATGATTCATAATTCAGTAGAAGATGAACTTGCTGATGTCATTATAAGAGTTCTTGACTTGTGCGGGTGGCTTAATATTGATATTGAAAGTCATATAGAGTTAAAAATGAAATATAACCAATTAAGGCGTTACAGACATGGGAAAAAGTATTGACTACGAAGATGGAAAGCTCATTTGGAAAGATGTAACCGACACCCCGTCAGACCTCCTGAGCGAAGCGCACGACAAAGCCTACGAAGCCTATACCTTAATAGGCGATGCCCTTGAATCGCTTAACGCCCAATTCTATCATGATTATACGCAGGATATAGAAGAACTGCACGACCTCGCCGACGAACTCCAAGCCGGCCTCTATGACTTAATTGAACAAATAAAACAATGAAACAATGGAATCGAAAAAAATCAAAACGGTAGTCATAGCGACTATCAACGGAACAGACATCCTCGCCAGTACCGAAGATGAAGGATTAATCCCAATCAAACCAATTTGCGAACTGTTCGGCATCGCCGCAAGAAGTCAAATTGAATATCTAAAAGAGAACCCGCTTTACCGTTCCGTTGGCATACTATGTATGTCAACTGGAGCCGACAAAAAGCAATACGAAATGTTTTGCTTTCCCTACGAATATTGCATGGCATGGATGCTCGGAATAAATTCGACCAAAGTAAAACCCGAAGCCCGGGAAAAACTCCTGGATTACCAGCACAAATGTGTTGCCATTTTCAAAGAACACTTTTCAGGGAAATACAGCCAGATAGACGCCGGTCTCAAAAAAGTGGCCAAGCGGAAAGCGCGCATAAAATTCTTGCGCGATGATATTCAGAAAAATCCCCCGTCCGACGAACGCATAAATGAACTGTTACGACTTGAAAATGAGGACAGGATAGAATCGCGCAAACCGTTCTCCGATATAGGAAAGCAAATAAAATCAATGATTTCGCTTTTCACCGAAAAAGAAATGACCGGCAAATGAAACTGAAAGAATTCCGCAAAATGTTCCATGCACTTCCACCCGACACGGAAGTAATGTTAGTGGCCGACTGGGACGTTTGGAACGAATCCGGACATCCGCTTCTTTGCAGCGCCAATGACATTGGACATACAGCTTTTGAGCCGTCAGGCGCTTTCGACGATGGCTGCTACGTGGTATACATCTACAACAATCCCGAAAAACCGTAAACATGGCAAGCGAAAATAAAAAAGCAAAAACAGACAAGCGGAAGCACTGGGGTAGAGGAGGTAGTTTCCTGAAAAATACAAGGAAACTTAAACGTCTTTGTTTCTATAACGCATCAAATCGCAAGAAAAATAAAAAAATAGAGGAATAATGCCCGACTACTCTCGACACCGACTGCTCAACTGGGAATGGTACCCCGCGTACCGCTCCCAGATGGGCGTTGACAACTATGACCGATACGTAAGCAGCGTATACCGGATGCTATCCGCCATGAAGCCCGGCAGCTTTTTCAAAATAGAAAAAAACGTCCGGCCCGAAAACATCGACCTCTTCATCAAAGTATGCTGCATGTACATCCTCGAAACGAACGGATATGAATTTAGCAACGACTACTCCATAATACGACACATATGATCTCAACCGACGACATCTACCGCAGCACACGCGACGGTCTCGACATCATTTACTACTTCTACCCCCAGGCACGCCAATGCGTCGAAGGTACCGCACGCCATTTCAAAAAACGCGACAGCGAGCGAACACCCTCCGCCGCCATAAAACAGATAGGAGGTATCTGGAAAGTAACCGACTTTGGCGACAGTGGAACAGCCCTGTCGCCCATCGACATCTGCATGCAGGAGAAAAACATGCGCTTCAACGAAGCTATCTTTTTCCTCCAGCGTGAATTCAACCTCGCCGATACCGACGCCATCAACAAAGACATCAACAAACCCAAAATAGCAACCCGACAAGCCAATGACGACGAACACGAAGGACACTTCACCTACCAGGAAAACCCCGAAATCAACCGCGACGAACTGCACCTCCTCGGCCCAAAAGTCCAACAGTCCGACTGCCAGGCGCTAAGCTGGCTATCACTACAGTACTACACGCTCACAAAAAAAGGCATCACCACCACCATCACCTCCACCGACACCTACCCCATCTTCATGCGACGATGCCAGTACTACGAAACCGACGGGAAAACCCTCAACCACTTCTACAAAATCTACCAGCCCCTCAACTACGACAAGTCATTCCGATTCTTCTATAAAGGCGAAAAACCACAACGATACATCAACGGACTCTTCGAACTCCGCGCCGCCTACAAAAAATACAACGACCAGCGCGAAAAAGACCTCCGCAACAGCGGCGAACTCGCCGATGCAGCCCCATACCACTTCGAAAAGATTCCCGAAGCCTTCATCGTATGCGGCGAACGCGACGCCCTCTGCCTGCACGCGCTCAACTACAGCCCCCTCTGGTTCAACTCCGAATCCTACAACCTCTCCGAATCCGAATACAACGAACTCACCAAATACGTCGACCGCCTCTACTACATCCCCGACATGGACGCCACAGGCATCGCGCGCGCCATCGAACTGTCATCCCGATACATCGACATCTACTTAGTCTGGCTACCGGAAGAACTCAAAAAATACAAAGACCGACGTGGCAACCCACGCAAAGACTTCCGCGACTTCTGCGAAGTATGGCCCGAAAAAAAACGCTTCCGCGAACAGCTCAACCTCGCCGTACCATTCCGATTCTGGGAATACAGCAACGACAAAAAACGCCTTGACATCATCACCGACTACGCCATGCACTTTCTCCGATGCACAGGCTTCCACTGCCTCGAAGACAAAAACGCCAAAACAGGCAAAATGTTCATACAAATACAAAACAACATTGTACGCGAAATAAAAGCCAAAGACATACGAGCACACTTCCGGCGCTTCGTCCGCGAAAGATACATGCCAAAAGACATACGCGAACTCGTCAACAATACCACCAAACTGTCAGAAGCCTCCTTAGAAAACTTGGACGAAATACAATTAGACTTCATAAGCCACACCCCCACCACCCAGCGCTTCTTTTTCCAAAACGAAATATGGGAAGTAACACCCGATACCGTAAACGTATTCAAACAGGGCAAAAGCGCCCAATACGTATGGGACAACGAACTAATCCAACACGATGTCCATCGCCTCGAACCCGCCTTTCACATCACCCGCACACCATCCGACGATAACAACTGGAAATGGGACATCACCATCAGCCCCAGCCACAACAGCAACTACCTCCGCTTTCTCACCAATGCCAGCCGAATGTTCTGGCGCAAGGAACTCGAAAACCCCCTGCTCCCCCCAGACGAACTCGCCGATTACCGCAACAAATATAAGTTTGCCATCGACGGACCAACCCTATCAGCCGAAGAAATAGAAGAACAAAAACACCACCTCGTCAACAAAATCTTCTGCATCGGATACCTCCTTCATCATTACAAGGCCGAAAACCGACCCTGGTGCGTCCTCGCCATCGACAACAAAGAAGGACGAACCGACGAATCACACGGCGGAAGCGGCAAATCATTTTGCTTCAAAACACTACGCTCATTCCTGCAGTCCGTCACCATCTCCGGAAGCAACATCAGGATTACCGATAACAAATTCATCTTCGAATCCGTAACCGAATACACCAAATTCATTCTCATAGACGACGCAGAACAGTACTTCCCATTCCGCTTCTTTTTCGACATCGTAACAGGCGACCTCACCGTCAACCCCAAACACACCAAATCCTACTTCATACCCTTCGAAAAAGCCCCCAAATTTTGCATTACAAGCAACTTCGCACTGCGCAACTTCGACCCATCCACCTCACGACGCCTCCTCTACGCCGTCTTTTCCGACTACTACCACGAGAAAACGCCCAAAAACGACTACCTCGAAACGCGCACCATCAACAACGACTTCGGCAAAAACCTGTTCCGCGAAGCCTATTCCGACAACGAATGGAACGCCGACATCAACTTCCTCGTCGACTGCTGCCAGTTCTACCTATCCATCACAGGCGACAACATCAAACTGCAACCCCCCATGTCGAACGTCATCGCACGCAACCTCCGCGCCAGCATGACCGACGAGTTCTTCGACTGGGCGCAAGTATTCTTCAGCGAAAAATCAGGCAACTGCGACCGCCTCCACGCACGCTCCGAACTGCACGACGACTTCAAAGCAGTTACCGGCAAAAAAGACTGGACATCCCAGCGATTCACAAAATCCCTCAAAGACTACTGCGCCTACGAACCCCGTATCCTGGCCCTCAACCCCGAATCCATGTTAGACGCAAACGGACGCATCGTACGCAAGCATAAAAGCCTGAAACACCCTGAAGGAGTAGCCACCGATATGTGCTACATCCAGACCACCCCAACCATCAACATCGAAAGCGAATACGCCGAATGTCCCGACGACGAACTCTCCGAATCAATAACCCCCAACGGCCAAACCGAAGTAATAACCAACACACCCTTTTAAATATTCAAAAAAATGAAACAGGAAATTGTAAAAGTAAATGGTATAACCATTGAATGTCCACTTGTAGGAGGACAAAATTATGTGGCTGTTAAGCCTATTTGCGAAGCGCTCGGAATTGACCACTCAGGACAAATCCGCGAACTGAAAGAAGACCCGATTTTAGGATCAGTTGTGGACTGTACGTCCACAACTGGAGGCGACGGGAAGCAATACGAAATGGTTTGCATCCCGCTAAAATATGTGTTCGGATGGCTGTTTTCCATCAGCGAAAACAGAGTAAAACCCGAAGCAAAGGAACACGTTCTGAAGTATAAAATGGAATGTTACAACGTGCTTTTCAATCACTTCTTTGGTAATGTGAAACGCCATATCGAAGCAAACAAAATGGAAATAAATCTATTGGAAGAAATCAACGAAATGAATGAAGCGAAAAACACTTTAAGCAACAAATTGAAAGAGAAAAAAACGCTCCTCGAAAAAATCCGTACCGAAAGATTAAAAAACGAACCCTCCTTATTCGACTGATAAAATGAAAAAAAAAATCTGTATGAATTGCCTCAATGCCCACAGCAACTACATCAATAAGGTACGGATATACTTTTGTCGGTTAAAACTAAATGAAAGAGGCAACCCGATGAAAGTTGACGAACAGGGAACATGCAATAAATTTGAAAAAAGTTTACCGCAACCAAAACCTGCACCCCGCCGCAAAGCGACCGAAAATAGAGTAACGCACATTTCACCTACAAGGATAATAATATGATCTGAGGCTCCGCTAAACACGCGCTTAAAGCATAAGAACAGGCATCAGGTTATCGCAAATTGCCTTTTATGCCGCAAGCTGGATCCTGCGTCTGGTAACACAACACAAAGTTCACGCCTGAAAAAAAATCTTGGTTCGATTCCAAGTGCAGGAACACCCAACCCGCGCCTTGCCAGGCGTAAATTTTTCATAGAATTGTTTGGATTTTAAACAAAATGTTTTCATCTTTGCAACAAATTTTCAATAAATAGCCATGTTAGAAAAAGAATTCAAGTATTTTCGTACAAATCAAAATGATATATATTCGAAATATCCTGATAAGTACGTCGTAATAAAAGACTCGGAAGTGCAGTTAGCCGCCGAATCTTTCGAAAAAGCCTTAGGTCTTGCAACCGAAAAATTTGAATTGGGAACCTTTCTCATTCAACTTTGCACAAAAGATGAATCAGGTTACACCCAGACTTTCCATTCAAGAGTAGTCTTTGCATAAATCCTTACATTATGGGAAATGGAACCTATGCTATTACCGCAAAAAACAATGCCGGGATTACTAATGTCATCATAACTCCCGTTCAAATAACTAACACGTTCACAAATAAACAGGAAACAACCAATGCAATTTGGGACACAGGTGCAACCAATTCGGTAATAACAAAAAGCGTTGCTCAAAAACTTAATTTAGTACCCCTTTCAATAGCAGAGGTAAGAGGGGTGCATGGAGTTTGTCAAGTCAATGTCTATTTTGTACAAATCAGAATAAACAATGGTAAAATTATTCTAAATTCTACTGTTACTGAAGGTGACGAGTTTTCAGCTGATGGAAGCGCCGGTTTTTTGATTGGTATGGACATCATCAATTTAGGTGACTTTTCTATCACCAATAACAAAAATACAGTGATGTCATTTCAAATACCCTCTACGCATGACCATGATTACGTTAAAGAATACAATGACAAACATCACACACCGGCATTAGCGCCTAAACATCCCGGCAGAAATGATCCCTGTCCATGTGGAAGCGGACAAAAGTATAAAAATTGTTGCATGAACTAATATTTTCCCCACCCCATCATACCCAACCCGCGCCTTGCCAGGCGTACTTCTCAAAGCCATTCCGACCAGCGTCCGGAATGGCTTACCTTTTCCCCGTCCCCCTCATACATCCCCGCGTCATATCCTGGCGTTTGCCGTCCCCGTTTTCATTTTTTTTCCCGTCACCCTTTTTTTAGTCTAAATTTTAGTAACTTTGTAACCGTTTGTTAGAAAAGAAAGAAAAAAATTGATAATCAATAAGATAGAAAGTTACAAAACGGTTACAAAAAAAGTTACAAAAATTTTTTCAAGTTTGTAACTTTGTAACCGTTTGTAACCATTTCCAAAAATATACATCGGTTACAAAGTTACAAAAACTTTGTAACGGGAAATTAAAAAAATATGTAACCACATAATATATTAATATTCAACAATATACGTCAAAAGATTTACACAGTTACTAAAATACGAAAATTTTGGCCTTTTTTTAATTTCACGGCGGGAAACTTTTCCCCCTTGCATATAATTTTAAAAGTAAGTACTTTTGCAAAACTTGAAAAATATTGAGCGCATGATAACAACAAAGATTACTATCAAACCTCACCTGGCGGAATACATTTACGGCAAATTTGGTCGAACAGAGCAGGGGAGTGTACGTTTCCCTGACAGGCTCGACATCTATCATACCATCTGGGACCTGACCGAACGTCGCCCCGCTCAATGCCCCCCCGATGTCGGTAACCTCGAAATCATCCTCCCAGAGCGAAGCATCGGCAAATCGCCAGTAACCTACAATTACCTGAGCTGTAAATCTCAAAAAATCATTGAGCGACGCATCGAAAATATTTTCCTTGCCGAACTCCACGATTACGTAGTCGAAGAAAAAAACCGCTTTAGACGATCCTACATAGAATCGATTTTCATCTTCATGCGAAAGTACGCCCTGGAATCCATCTCCGAAGACGGACTCAAAAAAAACTGCTACCGCTGGCTCAACACCATAAGAAACCGCAAGAAAAGAAGCTACGACAGAAAAAAAAATTTACCAAGCTAATAGCACATTTTGTCCTTTTTTGTGCAAATTTTACTAAAATAGCATAATACATTAACAATCAAACGAATATCAAAATGACCGAAATAATATGCCACTCAATAGAGTATGTTTTCGCCGAAACCATAGCCGTCATCACGCCGAACGATGTAACATTAGAACCGGGGGTAAGCTGGAAATATCTCCCCGTAAAAGAAAAACCCGTCTATTCATGTAACCAGCGAAACGACGACGCCGGCCCAATCAAGGAAGAAACCGTCACAGCCATAACAAAATCAGGCATTGACGGCCTCTTAAAGCGCAACCTGGCGCACGCCGTTGTACTACGCATGAAAACCAACCAGAAAACATTCCACGTCGGTACCGACCGCTACCCCTGCACCGTCGAACTCTCCGGCGACGGCATCAACGACACCTGGACCTTCACCACCACCTCCCCCGTATAACATCCCCGCTGAAAACTGAAAACTAAAAACTGAAACTAAAAAAACTGCTTACAGTTTTTTTTCAAGTCCTTTAATCTCATACCCAAACCCACTACTATTGCATAAAAATTAGCGTGCAATATGTTACGTCATCAATTCCTTCAAGAAATAGAATCCGCCCGCCTGATGCTACATACATCCGGTTATCAATCTATTGACTACATCTGCAACGCTATCCACAACGCCACATTCATCCCCGAAATCGCAGACAAGCCCATCATCTCAACCCGCGGCGAAACATTACAAACCGACGAAACACAGACCAACCCCTTCGATGCCTGGCAGCCCGGTTCCATCGCCATCATCCCCTTGGAAGGCATCATGACCAAGCACGGCTACTGGTGGGATGGCGTTGACGACATCGCCGCCTACATCCGCGCCGCCTACCAGTCCGACAGCATATCAGCCGTCATCATCAAAGGCGACACCCCCGGCGGCAACACCGATTCCTTATTCCATCTACAGGAAGTACTAAGCGCCAAAACAAAGCCCACCTACGGATACATCGACGGCATGGTAGCCTCCTGCGGATACATCGCCTTCTCCTACATGGACAAAATATACTCCATCAACGACATGGCCCGTGTCGGCGGCATCGGCGTATTCGCCCAGCTATTAGTTCCAAACGACAAACAGACCTACTACCAGATAAAAGAAGCCTACCCCGACGAATCCAAAGACAAAAACCTCCCAGAGCGCGAATTAGCCAAAGGAAACCCCAAACCCATGCAAGAAGTACTCTCCAAATTAGCAGTCCACTTCCAAAACATAGTAAAAGAAAACCGCCCCAAAGTCCCCGACGAAGCCCTGACAGGCAAAACATATTTCTCCTACGAAGCACAGGAACTCGGCCTGATAGACGGAATACGCACCCTATCCCAGGTCATAGACCAACTCACCACACTGACAGAGAACAGAAAACAAATATTAACTAATTTATAAAAAAAGTTATGACATCACAAGTAAAAAAACGAATCACGGCAATCTTCGCAGCCCTCGGCCTCACCACCAGAGAGAGTCGCGCCAAAATGACCGAAACCGACTGGAGCAACTTCAACGCCTCCTATCTCGAAAAATACGGCATATCCTTCGAAGATGACCTGGCCAAACCCGAAGAGGAAGCAACGACAGAAGGCGCACAGCCCGAAACAACGATCTCCCCCGAACTCCAAACCCAGGTATTAGCCGCCTTAAACGAAGCCGCCGGAGCAACCGGCGATCCTGCCCGCGAACAATCGCCAACCACCATCGGCGACGCCACAAACGAACTGACCAACGCCCTCAACACACTCGCATCCGGGTTCCGCCAACTAACCCAAAATCCCGAACCCGACAAACCGTTAGAAGTAGTAAGAGCCGACACCACCCGCCGACTGTCGCCCGAAATACAAGCCATCGTACTCGGCAACGCTCCCAGCACCTCAAAACACCTGTTCGGCATCAACCACCCCCATTTCGCACGCGGCAACTGGTGGAACGAACTTACAGTTACCGGCGCAGAGCGTCAAAGCCGCTACCGTAACGAGGATAAATTAAGTTTCAGAGCCGCCTACAACCAATATGTAGACGACTTCGTCGAACACTTCAACGAAAGAACTGAAACCCGTCAAATCGGCCTCTTAGACTACAACGCCATCATCCGCGGCGAAAGCTACGTCGACTACTCCCGCATGAACGCCAAGCTTGGAGAATACATCGTCCGCCGCATGGATGCCATCATCGCCTACCTCCGCACCCTTGAAGGCGTCGGCGGCATCTTCCCCGTAGTCAGCAACGTCCAAAACAAAATGACAGCCCCCACCGCCTTCTTTGAAGAACTCTCACAGAGCTACAAAGCCGGTCGCATCTTCAAAGGCGCAGTCAATTTCGACGGCGAAATGTACCACGTCGACGACATAATGTTCAAATTCATCTTCGACGATCCCAAGCAACTCGAAAAAGAATACATCGGCTACCTCAACCGCGAAGGCTCCAACCCCATGAAATGGACCCTCTTCGAATGGTGCATCGTCCACTTCGGCACCCTCCTCTTCAACGAACAGCAGACCCGCCGCGTAGTAGGCGTCGCAGTACCCCGTCAGGGCGACTTCCCCCAGCCCGCCAACTTCGCCGCCGACGGCATCCTCCGCGCCATCCAGCGCACCGAAGAGGAACTAAAGGTACTCCCATTCTTCGACTTCAAACACTACGACCGATCCACCATCCTCACCTACTTCGAGACATTCTACGAAGAAGTACAGTCCCTCCTGCCCAACATGAACGGCCTGCGCCTCTACGCCAACAAAAAGCACCAGACCTGGTACCTCAAAGCCTACCGCGCCAAATACGCCCTTGACAACGACTTTACAGGCACAAAACAAAACCTCTTAGACCTTTCCCCAGAAAACATCATCTGGGTGCCTAACATGTCCATGGTCGACTTCAAAATATGGATCACCGCCCACGGCAACGTCGAAAACTACGAAGACAAGCCCAACGAAATGTACGCCCTCTACTACCAGCAGGACATAGAGCAACTAATGATGATCTCCTGGTGGAAGGAAGGTTCCGGCGTACTTGCCCCCGGCGTCCAGTTCCGTACCCTGGCCGACCTCAAAGCCTCCGGCCGTCAAATGCAGTGGCTCTTCACCAACTACCCTGTCGTAGTCCTCGATCCCGACGCCACCACCATTGACGGCAGCCTTGGATACGAAATCCAAACCGTCGCCAACACCGCCGCCACAGCCATCATCGACATCGTTAACGCCTCTGTCAACCGCGTCTACAAAATCATCTGCGGCGATCCCACAAACGCCACACAGATAGCCAAAGCCGGCAATTTCTCCGAAATAGAATCCGCCTGGGTCCCAACCGCCGAAGGCGACTACATCAAAGTATACGCCGAATTGCATACCACAACCATAACCATCGGCGGCAAACCGAAGGTTACGGTAGTTGCAACCGGAAAATTCCTCGAACTCGAGCGCAAAGTAACTTAGTCTCTATTGCATTACATTAGGAAGGATGTGCGGCCAACCCCCGCACATCCTATTATTAACATTCAAAAAACAGAAAATCATGTTTGTCAATCTACCCAAACAGCCAGGCGACTCCAAACAAAACCAGCCTATGTTCCGCTTATACGTCGCCAATCTCAATGACGTCGATATCGAAAACTGGCCTGCCGCCGTCAACGCTACCATATCAACCAATGTCCTCAAAACAACCAAGAAGTGGAACTTCATAGATTCCACTCCCAAATCAATCAACCCATCAGCAGCTCCGGGCGAATCCCCCCTCAATGGTATCCTTACATTAACCCCCGTCATAGAAGGCATAACAAAAGAAAGCCTCGCCTGGATATACGACAACGTCGGCGAAGACTGTATCGTCGTATGGGAGCGATGCATCGACAAGCAAAAGTTTATCGCCGGCTCCCCATGTTCTAACGGCTTAAAACTCACCTACACCAATATCGGCACGTTAGAAGGCGGCATTGGCGGAATTGCATTACAATTCCAGGGACAGGAATGTCCCGAACCGTTCTACTTCTACGATGCCACACCGTTTGAGGTCGAATCATAAATACGCATGTCATGGATTTCATAAAGAAAAACGACTTCATAGTCAAGCATAAAAGCGAAAAGTACTTTGAACAGGACTTGTGCCTGTTCAAACAACATTTCCCTGAATCACGCCTCCATCCCGAACTCAAGCGCGCCAGCTCTTACAATAAACGAACCTTAGACGGCTACATGCTTAACGATCTGCTTGATAAAGTTTCAGCTGACGACATCCTTTCAAACAGGAAAAAAGCAGCCACGCTTAACGATCTGATTGATAAAATAGGATCAGTGGATGAAAAGGAATCCAAACTTGCAGAAAAGGAGGAGGAACTCGCAGAAAAGGAATCCAAACTCGCAGCACAGATTATAGTCAACGCAATAAAAAATGAAGACGAGTTAAAAGCACTTATTAAAGAAGGAGCGCAGGCGTCTAAAAAAAAAGCAAATACGATGAGTTCCCCCGAATAGCCTGGACTGACAACTCCAACCCTGACATCCAATTGTGCATTCTCCTGTATGATGACCGCGTAACTACTTACCGGCGCATGCAGGAGATTGACGTTTTATTAGACGACAATCCGGCGCTCTCAATGGAAATGGTTCTGAAAGACCAGCGCAACCGGCAGGCGCATCAGGAACTGACGTCTTACAATGACACCGGCAAGTTTGTAAACAAACATCCGTTTGTCGTGAAACAGAAACGCTACCGTGAATCATACGAGGAACTGATAGCATTGAAGAATACAAATCCATCCGCGTTCCTGACAGAGATTACAAATGTAATGCAAAACATCCGGCGCATCCAAAGTCAGCTGAACACAAAAAAATATAAATCAGATGAAGAAAGACTTTCATGGGAACAAAACCTCGAAAAAGCGCTCATCCGAAAACAGGTGCTTGAGGATATAATTTAGCGAAAAAACAACGGATCCATTTCAAAAACACACGGATTTTGGCGTTTTGATATTTTCAAAACTTTAAAAAATCTGATAGTCAATCGAAAAGAAAAAAACGTGATATTTTAAAAAAAATAATGTGTGATTTCAGGCCGTTCCGCTGGTTCGAGGCCTTGCATTACAAAATCGATCCGCCGCCCGAAATCTGATTTTAACATTTCAAAAACCGGCGAAAAAAACACGAAATCAATCGATTAATTCGTGCAAACGGTAACATCGACACACCTGCATGAAAGAAAACAGAAAAAACCACGGAATATCGTGAAAAAACCACGGATTTGAAATCGTCCTTTTTGCCGGTTTGAACATTTCATTACTTTGCGCATATATATATAATGTAATGCAAAATGATAACCCAGTTAAAAAAGTTAGCTCCGGAAACGGTAGAGATGTTTTTAGAAACGGGCAACGCGCAATCGTTAGGAATTCACGAAAAGTTGGCATCGTACATCTTTCAGATAGACGCCGCTACGAAACTGCATAAGGAACACCATTCCATAACCGAATGTGCGAAGCATCTGCAGGAGAAATATCCTTACCTGTCTATACCTACCTGTAAGAGTCGTATATACGATTCGATTAACTACCTTAACGATGCCAGTACAGTAACAGAGACGGCATGGTATCTCTACTATGCCGACATGTATATGGATTTGTACAAAGTAGCGCTTGATGCAAAGGACATCAAAGAAGCGCGCATTAACCTGCAACACGCACTTGAATGCAGGGTGAAGGCTTCATCCGGCGCAGTCGACACCGACCGTACCCGGTTCAAACATCAGATTGTATCGCCCGACATAACGAATGAGCGTATGCGTATAGAACGAAAGGGACTGCTCGAATCATACCGCGAGGCGTTGACTATAGTCAAGAATGTAGATGCTAACGATGTAGAGTTAAAGCGATTGATAGATGAAGTCAAAATTGAATTTGACGAGCATGAAGAAATCTAAGCTGAATGAACTGTTTAAGCCCACCTACCTGTCGGCGGTACAGATAAAGGCCAAATTGGTAGACACTACTTTCCTGTTTTGCGAACTGGCGCGCGGTTCGGGTAAGACAAGTCATATCCTGGCGCCACGTTTAGACCGCGTCCAGAACTCCATGCCCGGCGCCCTGTTAGTATTAGCTGCCAACACCTATAAAAGCATCTTCGACAATATCCTGCAGGGAATAACAACCTATCTGACGGATAATTACGAGAGAGGCATTTATTTTGAGATAGGCAAAGAGCCTCCCGCCCATTTCAAGCCGTGCGACACCTTGATTGTCGACTGGCGACATACGATTTCGTTCTGTAACGGGTGTGTCGTTCAATTTGTGTCCGTCGACCGTCCGGAATCGATGTTAGGCAAAAACGCCGCACACCTGTTTGTTGACGAGATGCTAAAAATCAAAGCGGATAAGTTTCTGGAAAGGATCATCCCTGCCTTACGCGCGGACCGCTCCAAATACGGCGATTCACCCTATTTTATGGGAATATCCGGATTTTCGTCTACGCCAAACTTCGAAACCGACGAGGATTGGTTTTTGGCATACGAGCGGGATGTAAACAAAGCGCTCATTGAACGTATTCAGGAGATAGCGCTCGAAATCGACAATCGCCGGTTTCAGTTGGAAAATGCCAAAGCGGAAGGACGGTTGGATGAAGTTGACAAACAGGAACGGTTCATCGAAAGATGGGAAAAACGGGTCAATGAGCTTAGACGCGGACAAACGTATTACATACGCGCTTCCTCTTTTTCAAACATCAAAATTTTGGGTACGGAATACATTCGGAACCAAATAAAAACGCTCAAAAACAAGGACGAACTCAACACATCCATTTTTGCCATACGCAAATTGAAGGTCAAAGACATGTTTTTCGGGAAATTCGGCAAACAGCATCTTTTTGATGATGGGATCGACTATACAAACTTGGACAAATTAGCTGCCGGCGAAACTGCGGAACAATCCTGCCGAAATCTGAAATATTACAACCCGAAACTGCCGCTTTATGCCGGTTACGATGCCGGCCCTTTTTCGTCTATTGTGTTCGCCCAGCGAAACAAGCAAAAAAAAGAGTTCCGGGTCATAAAAGACCTCTGGGTGATTCATCCAGACCAGCAGGACGTGCTGGCACGCCGGATAAACGATTTTTTTGAGGGAGGATGCAAAATCATCTTCCTGCACTACGACAGGGCAGCCAACCAGCGCGAACCGGAATGGAAGAAATACTATCCCGGATACCGCGAAAAAGGATTGAACGATACGGATGCCATCATGCTGAAGGAAGAGTTGGTTAAACGCGGCTGGATCGTTCACCTGCTGTCCATCAAGCAGAAAGTAATCACCATGCAACAGCACTATCACCTGCTAAACTTCCTGTTCGGCAAAAACAACAAACACGAAAAGATATTGATAGACAAAAACGAGTGTGAATCGCTGGTTTCGTCCATCAACCACAGCCCGCTGAAACGTCACGAAGGCCGGGTCACATTGGATAAAAGCAGCGAAAAACTGCCGTTTGAAGAGCAGGCGCTTAACTCTACACAGTTGGCTACGGCATTGATGTATCTGTTATGGGGCGAATTCCACAACCAGCTGCCGGACAGCGAACAGGGCGAATCGACCCGCAAAGGGCACGGGGTGTATAGCTCTACCTGAATTTTATTGTCGTTTTATTTGCATAACAGTAAATAAAATATTACCTTTGCGTCGTCAAATGAACAAAATAAAGTATGAAATCAAGTGAACTGGTAAGGATAGCACAACGATATGGCTGGAAACTGACAAATCAGGACGCTACAAGCCACAGGGAATATGAAAGGAACGGAAAGACGGTAGTTATACCATTTCATGGTTCAAAAGAAGTTCCTACGGGTACATGCAAAACTATTTTGAAAATAATAAAAGGGAATTAATAATCAATTTAAATAAATGTCTTATGAATCAGATTCATGTTACTTTAGAATTAGGGAAAGACGGTTACGGGGTTTCATTCAAGGAAATAACAAACGTAATAGGATTCGGTGAAACGGTCGAACTTGCAAAAAAAGATGCAAAAGACGTACTACATTTTTATATTGAATGTTTGAATAAAAATCACAGGCCTGTACCGGAAATATTACTGGGCGATTACGAATTAGTTTATGAGTTTGATATTGAAGCCTTATTAAAACACCTGGACGGGACGGTAACGAAAACGGCTCTTTCAAAGGCTTCCGGAATAAATGCGACGCAATTAAGCCATTACAGTTCCGGATTGAAAAAACCGCGCAAAGAGCAAAGAGAAAGAATAATAAAAGGTCTGCACAAGTTAGGTCATGAATTATTATCCGTATCGTGAGTATCTCAAAAGAGGACAGATAAAAAAGAAAAGTCGGGATGAGACGACTTGAACGTCCGACCTCCACGTCCCGAACGTGGCGCGCTAGCCAACTGTGCTACATCCCGAAATTCCGGGTGCAAATGTACGGATTATTTTTAAAACCGCAAGTTTTTTTGGATTCTTTTTTTTCAATTCTTATTTTTGTGCCCAAAAAATTAGGGTATGGTTGTTTCGGAAAAGGAACTTTTTAATCGCAATGAACGGCTTATCGGCGCGGAGGCGATGGGTAAAATCAAAAAAACGCGCGTCATCCTGTTCGGACTGGGAGGCGTCGGCAGCTGGTGCGCCGAAAGCCTGATACGCTCGGGTATCGGCCACCTGACCATCGTCGACTCCGACGCTATCAGCCCGTCAAATATCAACCGGCAACTGCCGGCAACTACCCTGACGATCGGCCAACCTAAAACAGAATCGCTGAAAACACGCCTTGCAACCATCAATCCGCATGCAAACATTCAGGCCGTTCAATCGGCTTACACCGCTGAAACCGCTCATCTGTTCCAGCTTGATGCTTACGATTACGTCATTGATGCGATCGACAGTTTGGAACACAAAGCAAGCCTCATCCTGCATGCCACGCAAACCGGCGCCGTATTATTTTCGAGCATGGGCGCTGCGTTAAAACTTGATATGTCACGCATCCGAACGGCTGAATTTTGGGAAGTACGCGGCTGTCCGCTGGCAGCAGCGCTACGCCGCAAATTTAACAAAAGCATATTACCCGCAAAGAAATTTCTTTGCGTCTTCAGCGATGAAGTCCTTGAAAATAAAGGCACCCTACCCGATTCATCGCACAACCCGTCGATATGGGACGAGCGCAAAGCGCGTATCAACGGCGCTATGGTGCATGTCACCGCCATCTTCGGCTTTACGCTTGCCGGGCTGCTCATTCAGGACATTGCGGATTGCGGATAAAAAAAACAATTTTCAATTATCAATTCTTTTTTCTACCTTTGCCGTTCATTTTAAACAGAATTATATGAAAATTTCAAACAACAAATTCGTTGCAGTTGCTTATGACCTGAATGTTGGCGACGGCGACGAGCGCGAACTGATGGAAAGCGCTACAAAGGAACGCCCGTTACAGTTCATCTTCGGAATGGGCGCCATGCTGCCTGCTTTCGAAGAAAACATTCAAAACCTTGAAACCGGGAGCAAGTTCAAGTTTACGCTCACCCCCGGTCAGGCGTATGGAGAATATGTGGATGAACATGTGGTTGAGCTACCGAAAAATATTTTCGAAATCGACGGGAAATTCGATGATGAACGCATCGCTGAAGGTGTAACACTGCCGATGATGACCGATGACGGTCAACGAATGAACGGCTCGGTGATCGAAGTCAGGG
>Ga0099364_10001918_pt1 | contig 33656 bp, 24 predicted proteins | sample TergutTh196P3_FD_73070 | JGI IMG/M metagenome (GOLD analysis project Ga0099364, IMG submission 73070) | Microcerotermes parvus P3 segment gut microbial communities from Pointe-Noire, Republic of the Congo - Th196 P3 | ecosystem: Host-associated > Arthropoda: Insects > Digestive system > Gut ... | reverse complement strand
CGTTTCTATAATTGAGCCGTTAAAAAGCATTTCAAGAAAAAATACAGCAGCGTTAATTACTAATAAAGTTTTTACTATTTTTGTTAATCTAAACATAATTTAATTCTTTTATATTTTTTACAAAAATAAGGTTTTTTTTTGTGAAACATTATAGATATCTCTAAAAATATTATGCAGAAACAAGTTTAGTATAACAGAATATGTAAAGTTTTATTTTTAGGGGTTGCCTTATTTCTGTATTATAAAACTTAAAAACGTATTAATTTTTTTAGATTGGATATGAAGGTAATATGGACCACTCGGCAAATTAAAATCCTCTATTGATAAATAACAATTTTCATCTGAATTAATTTCATCAGAACAAATATTCCCTATAGTTTTTCCTGCATTATCTAACAAATCAATATCATAATTATCGCTAATAGGAAAAGAAATTATAATGTAATTAGTCGCTGGATTAGGAAATATCTTAAAGTAATAAGCATCATATTGGTATATATTGTCAAAAGAATCTACAAGATTTGCTAACGGAATAGTAATTAGATAAGAATTAGTAGAAATTGCCTCACCAACAACATAATCAATAGAAACAGAATCATTATAGTTAATTTCTATTAAATTGCTGCTCGAAGTACTATTAGCAGAATAATTAAGTGTATTTTGTGCAATAGAATTATAACTTGGAAATATTAAAAAAAGCAATAAAAGTATATTTTTCATAATACAAAAATACGTTTTTTCAGCAAAACAATATATTTTTTATATTAAAAAAAAACCTTATTTTTGTGTTTTAATAAATAATTTATATTAGAAATTATGGAATCAATTCTTTCGTTTTTAAGTGCAGTTATTGCTTTTGTAGTAGTATTAGGCGTATTAGTATTTGTCCACGAATTAGGACATTTTTTAATGGCAAGGTTGTCAGGAATGCGAGTTTATACTTTTGCACTGGGTATGGGATTCAGGTTATTCGGTTGGAATAAAATTAATGGATTTACCTTTGGTGCATTACCTGATGGTATAGATTTGCAAGATAATTGTGATTATCGTTTATCGGCATTTCCTATCGGCGGTTATTGTGAAATAGCAGGAATGGTGGATGAATCTTTTAAAACTTCATTCAAAAATACTGAACCACAAGAATGGGAATTTAGAGCAAAAAATCCATTCAAACAAGCAATTACTATTGCAGGTGGAGTTATATTTAATGTATTGCTTGCTATATTTTTGTTTTCAATAATTCAGTTTGGATTAGGTGAAACAACATATAAAACTACTACTATTGGTGCTGTTGCAAATAATTCTATCGGTGAATATATTGGCTTTAAATCAGCCGATAGAATAGTATCTATTAATGATAAAATGCCTAATAATTGGAGTGAATTAAATGAAGCACTAACAATAGGTAATATGGGCGAAAACCTTAATATAAAATTGAATAGAGAGGGTATTGATACAATTTTATATGTAAGTGGAAAAGATTTAATAAGCCAAATATCTAAAGAACTCCCATTAGGATTAGCACCCGCCGAATCTAAAGTTGTTGTTAATTGTGTCTTTGATGGATTAGCAAAAGAAAACGGAATTAACGAAGGCGATACAATAATTGCAGTTAATTCTGAAGAAGTATATTCGCACACCGAACTAATATCAAAACTACAAGCAAATAAAAATCAAAACATTGCTATATTAGTTAAAAATGAAACAGGTATAACAGAAAAACAATTCACATTGGATGAAACAGGAACTATTGGAGTCGGCATTTCAACTCTTTTTGTAGGAGAAATAGAAACAATAAATTACAATATATTCCAAGCAATTCAGAAAGGAACTATACAAACTTTTGAAACATTTAGAACAATAATACTATCTATAAAGCAAATTATTATAGGTAATATAGAGTTTAAGAGTGCTATTGGTGGTCCTGTAATGATTGCCAAAACAGCGGTCACGTTTGCCGAAAAAGGCATATATAGTTTCCTTTATTTTACTGCTATGCTATCTATATCATTAGCACTAATTAACATACTTCCTTTTCCTGCTTTAGACGGCGGGCATTTAGTAATAATTGTAGTAGAAGCAATAATTAGACGCGAAATACCTGTTAATGCAAAAATATGGGGTCAAAAAATCGGTATGGGCTGCCTATTAGCACTTATGGCTTATGTTATATTTAATGATATTGTCCGATTGATGTAGCATATAATATATTTTGCTAACTTCTATAAATAGAGTTTTTTCTACGTCCTGCTGAACTCATTTCGGCATCACTTAATTTTTTCTACTTTAACACGGGGATTCATCCTCGTGTTGCATTTTGGAAAACGTCCTGCTGAACTTATTTCAACATCCCTTATTTTACTATATTTAGACGCTATTTAATCTTAAATTATGTAAAAATTACCTTAATCGGATGTGGAAAAAGCAGTAGTTTTACCTGCTTAAGCAGTACATTTTACTGCTTAAGCAGTATCCGTTACTGCTTAAGCAGTACATCTCTACTGCTTTTTCAGTATCCGATTCAAGTAATTTTTACATAATTACACTTTTTTTAATACAAATAACATATTTATTTTATCGGACTAAATTTATTTTAGCATCATGCATTTTTTTATATAATCACCTAATTATTTTTAACTTAAATTTCGTATATTGCAATAATTTAATACAAATATTTATGAAAAAAGTTTATATAGTTGCTGCAAAAAGAACAGCAATCGGAAAATTCCTCGGAACATTATCTAACGTAAATCCTGTAGATTTAGCAGTTCCCGTAGTAAAACAAATCTTAAAAGATACAAAAATAGAACCATCTAAAATAGATGAAGTAATAGTCGGTAATGTGTTGATGGCAGGTCACAAACAAGGTATTGCTCGCCAAATATCAATAAAATCAGGCATTCCCGAAGAAGTTCCCGCTTATGGTATTAATATGATATGCGGTAGTGGAATGAAGTCAATAATGCAAGGATTAACAGAAATTGTTGCAGGACAAGCCGAAATTGTGCTTGCAGGCGGAACAGAAAGTATGTCAACGGCAAGTTATGTTGTTCCCGGCACAACTATGCGGAATGGTGCTAAAATGGGCGACTTCCAAATAATTGACCATTTAGTTCTTGATGGACTAACAGACGCATTTAGCGGATTGCACATGGGCATAACCGCTGAAAACATTGCTGAAAAATATAATATTTCTCGCCAAGCACAAGATAATTTTGCTTATAATTCACAACAAAAAGCAATCGCATCTATTGATAGTGGCAAGTTTAAAGAAGAAATTGTTCCTGTAATTATTCCAAATAAAAAGGGCGATATTGTTTTTGATATTGATGAATATCCAAACAGAAATTCTACTCTTGAAAAACTCGCTACACTAAAACCTGCATTTAAAAAAGATGGAAGTGTCACTGCTGGCAATGCCTCTGGCATCAATGATGGTGCATCTTTTGTGCTAATTGCTTCCGAAGAAGCAGTTAAAAAATATAATTTAAATCCGATGGTTGAAATTATTGGTGTTGGACAAGGCGGTGTTGCTCCTGATATTATGGGATTAGGTCCCGTTCCTGCAATACAAAAGGCATTAACAATAGCAAAACATTTTATCCCCGAATTAAAATTATCCGATATAGATGTATTAGAACTTAATGAAGCATTTGCAGCACAATCATTAGGCGTTCTAAAATTGTTAAGCGAGGAGCATAATGTTTCTAATGAATGGTTATCAGAACGGGCAAACAAAAATGGTGGTGCTATTGCTTTGGGACATCCTATTGGGGCATCGGGCAATAGAATTGTAGTTAGTTTGATACACGAAATGAAGCGTAGCAATAACAAACTCGGTTTAGCATCATTATGTATCGGCGGCGGAATGGGAACTTGCACCATTTATAGAAATGTGTAAAGATTAGAAATTTATAAGATAAATGGTATTTTAGTATTTTATTAAATAATGTATGAAAAAATATATTTGTATATGTATGTTATTTCTTTTTATTGGTTGCGCCAATAATATAGAAATAAAAAATTATTATGGAATAAAAAGTAATTATAATAATAATTATTCTACAAATAAATATTATATAAAAAATATATCTAAAATGGGACTGGATACGAGTTCTATATTGAATGTTTACGAAGCCGATTTTTTTAATAATATTTTTGATAGCGTTGTAAAAGAGTTTAATTTTGTTGAAAAAAAAATTGCTTTCATAGGTCCTAGGAATAATAAAAAGGAATATTTTATATCTTTAAATCAAAATAGTGGTACCATTAAGCATAGTATTTTGTATATTTTTAACAATCAACAAAAAATTAAAACAGATGGATATGATGCGGCTATAGTTTGTTGGTTTAAGTATGCTATTTCTATTGATGATGTAATAAAACGATTAAAAAAGAATAAACAAGTGTATAGAGTAGAGAAAATAAATATAGCAGATACATTAAAGAATTTTGATAAAATGGGAATAGATAGTTCAGAATATTTAAATGATTATGAATCTGAATATTTTAATAAGAAATTTAGTCATTACAATTTTGATTTTAAATGTAAAAAAGTATGTTTTTTAGGACCTGGCGGATTGGTTTTTTCAAACAAAAACAAATATTTTGATTATTTTAATAAACATAGTTCTATTCTTAGTAGTTTATATGTTTTTGATAAAACACAAAAAGAAGCAAAAGAAATTATTAGAATAACAGCAATTAACGACCAATGGACAGGAAATGCAAAAGATAATAAAAGTCCCACTTGGGGTTGGGGCAAAATTAACGCACAAGCAATAATGAAGTATTTAGAAGAAACAAGCATAAATGAAGAACTAAATATGGATTTATATGTGTTTCCGAATCCTGCAACTGATTATATAAATATCATTTTTGATAATCCATATTCGGGCACTGTTAGGATTGATTTGGTTGATGCTATGGGGAAAACAATTGCAACACCTATAAATAAGTATTGTGATGAAGGAATTCAAGCGATTACAATTAATGATTTGGATTTACATATGGGTGCATACTTTTTGCGAATGACGACAAACAAAATATCGCAAATAAAAAGTTTTATAGTGAAGTGATTATTAAAGAATAAGTCCTATAGCAATAGTGATATTAGTAAAAATTATAATTATAGTATTTATATCTATTATTACACCATATAAACTTATTTTTTGCAAAAATAAGTTTAGTATATGAAAAATTATATTTTTTTCATTATTTTTGTATAATAAGGTCCTTAAATGCTGTTTTCTAAAAAGAAAGATACAACGCCACTAATGGCACAATATTACGATATTAAAGCAAAATATCCTGATACTTTGCTGTTGTTCAGAATGGGCGATTTTTTTGAATGCTTTGATGACGATGCGGCGTTATTGTCTAAAATTGGCGGGATTGCTCTTACTAAACGGAACAATGGTTCTGCTGAAGCATCACCATTGGCGGGCTTTCCGCATCATCAATTAGATACATATCTTCCTAAATTAGTTAAAGCAGGATTGCGTGTTGCTGTCTGCGAGCAAATTGAGGACCCGAAGTATAAAACAGGAAAGATTGTTAAAAGAGAAGTTATTGAGGTTGTGACGCCAGGAATATCTTTGTATGATAAACTTTTGGAAAGCAGCAGAAATAATTTTATTTGCTCTGTTTATTTGCAAAAAAATAAAGATGCTTCATTATTTGCAGGAATTAGTATTTGTGATATTACTACGGGTGAGTTTTTAGTAGGAGAAGTCCGTGCAGACCAAATAGGACAGGTAATAGAACAGTATTCGCCTCGTGAAATTATTTTTTCTAAATCGCAAAGTAATGAAATTGAAAATATACTATCACAATCGCCTCTTAAACTTTCATATACTAAATTAGAAGAATGGGTTTTTGAAAAAGAGTTTTCTATCGAGTTGTTATTAAGGCAATTTCAAAAAACATCGTTCAAAGGTTTCGGTATAGAAACATTAAATGTTGGAATATCTGCTGCAGGAGTTATATTACACTATATTTCTGAAACACAAAAACAAAACCTTCCACAAATACAAACTATACGCTTACTTAATTTATCCGACAGAATGTTGCTTGATTATTCCACACGCAGAAATTTAGAAATTTTGCAAAATATAGAAGGCGAAGCCAATGGTTCATTAATAAAATTGCTTGATAAAACAACTACTCCGCCGGGGGCAAGATTATTGCGAAAATGGCTCAATCAACCACTAAATAATTTAGAAGCAATACATAACCGATTAGATGCCGTAGAATGCTTGGCAACTAATCCTCAGATTTTAGAAAAATTAGTATCTACTTTGCGTAATTTGGGTGATATGGAACGGCTTATAAGTCGCATTGGTTCAGGTAAAGCAACAACTCGTGATGTTGTTAATCTATCTGCTTCATTAGATAAAATACCCCAAATAAAAAAGATATTTAATACGGAAAATAAGGGTGAAATTCACTCTAACCATAGTGAACTTGATTCAGCATCTCATAACTATATGTAAAAAGATGCTAAAAAATATATAATTAATTTTTAGGTAATTAAATGGCACTTATTCAATTAGGAATAATAGTTAATTCAAAAGGACTTGCAGGTGGATTAAATTTAGCAAATCCTCTAAAAAATATATACTTACCTGCAGGAATTTCTGTGCTTGTGGGATATAGTTTAAATTTTGCTAAAGAATATACACTATCTGAAGATTTTTTTACAGACAATAATAAAGTGGATTCCAAAAAACAATCTACAAAACGGTATGCTACTTTATTTTTAGAAGGTGTTTGTTCAAAAGAAGATTCAGAAAAATTAAAAGAAAACGCTGTGTTTATATCTAAAAATTTAATTTTAAAATATAATCAGGATTACATTTTTAAAGAAGATATTTTAGATTGTAATGTCGTAGATGATATACAAAACACAAGTGTAGGAGTTATAGTAGACGTATGGGAAATGCCTGCAAATGATGTATGGATAGTCCAAAATGCTAAAGGAAAGTTACCTATTCCTGTTATAGAATCAGTAATTAAGCATTGTGATTTTACAAATAAAACAATTAAAATAAATATGTTAGACGGATTGGAAGAGTTAATGTTTCAATAATTTAGAATAACGAAATTATGAAAATGCTACGCCGTATTATTTAATATGACAGAACAGAATATAATTTTTAGATATTGCATATATTCATTTTGTGGGTTGTACTGGATTCGAACCAGTGGCTTTTACCCTGTCAAGATAACACTCTAGACCAAACTGAGTTAACAACCCATATTCTTTTTTTACCCCAGAATATCGTGTAATATTTTTTGTGAATAGAAAAAACAACTATTAATCATTGCAAATCCTTCAGCAACCGATTCAGCAAATAAAACACAACTACCTCTACCACAAGCATTACAATTATGATTGCGTTGAGCATCTGTTTCTTTTCCTAATGAGATATATACATTTTCCACCTTTTCTTTATATTCAGCAGTATTTTTATCAGGAGGCAAAACTGGTTTCGCTGTATATTTTCTTACAAAATCATCGGGATTTAACTTATCATCAAACATTTTGAATAGTGGATTATCCATCGGCTTGTCAAATGTGACATCTAAAAAATGTTTTTTACGAGATTTTATCTTATAATCTATATCATCTTCACAAATATTTTGCTCTGTTCCTGGTCCAAAATTACAACCACAATCACAACTAAGTATGTCTACTAATTGTGGAGTAGGTTTCATACTTTTTATTCTATCTGCATATTTTTGAATATAATCTGTTGCTTTCGGAATACCTTCCACTTGTTTAACCCACATATCGCCGCCTGTATAATAATCAACCTGTTCTTTTAAACCGCCTGGTCTACTATAATTATATCCCAAATTTGGCGATAAATTATCAAAATTAGATTCAGGAAAATCTGATAAGTTAATGTTTTTTTCTTTTATATATTCTTTCAATTTTTTTATAGTAACATTATAATTTATTAGATTTCCATTATTAACATCAAATATTTCAATTCGTTTTGCTATACAAGGCGAGATAAATGCAATTTTTCCTTTAAAGTTTTCGTATTTTCGCATCCATATAGCAGTACACATAATCGGACTTTGTTTTTGTGATAAATACGATAGCAAATGCGGAGCATATTTTTCTATATAATTAACTATAACAGGGCATGGCTGCGAAATAAATGTATATTTTAATGCATCAAATGATTTTAAGTATAAATACGTTGTTATATCTGCTCCAAATGATACATCTTTAATTATTTCTATTCCCATACTTCTGAACCATCCTATTACTTGCTTATAATTTTCAAAATTATATAAAAAAGAAGGTGCAGTAATAAGTGCGATTTTGTTGTCGTTTGCTTTAATATCGTTGAAAAAATTTTCTGTATCGTCTTCGTAATACCGAGCATTATGTGTGCATACTTTTATACAGGAACCGCATTGGATACATCTATTTTCGTTAATTTTTATTGTTGTAGTTACGATAATTCCTGACATATAAGTGCTTGATTCTATATTAGCATTTACAGGACATATATGGACACATTGGTGGCATCCGACACATTGTTCTTCTTTTGTTTTAATTGGATTTTTCATTATATAAAATAATATATATTATTTTTTACTAAAAATTATTACAAAAATAAGGATTTTTTGTATTTTTTTTCTGTCATACTGAACTTGTTTCGCATTCCCTAATTTTATGACATTTTTAGATGTCGCCAATATTTTCAATATGAACATACATTTTATTATTGTGAACAATTATAAAACAAATACATTGCAATAAAAATACAATTTATTACATAGCATTTATTATATAATTGCTCACAATAATATGTAAAGAACACTACCTCTCATTCAAAATAGTATGCATTCTTGCAATATCTTTTTTTAGTATTTTAAGATAAGCAGGGTCCTTTAAGGTTTTTAGAGAATGTTCCCATTTTTGTTTAGTTAATGTTTCTGCACTTTCGATAAGAACTCTTGATAACTCATCTGTGGCTAATTCTCTTAGGTCTTTTGCTTTTCTTGCTTTCATTATACCTCCACTAAATCAACTCGTGTAACAAATTTTGTTTTAATAGGAAGTTTGTTAGAAGCCAGACGTAATGCTTCTTTAGCGGCATCTCTTGATACGCCATCAACTTCAAACATAATGCGTCCAGGACGCACAACTGCAACCCAACCTTCAGGACTTCCTTTACCTGACCCCATACGGGTTTCTGCTGGTTTTTTGGTATAAGGTTTATCGGGAAATATTCTAATCCAAACCTTACCATCTCTTTTCAAATACCTATTAATAGCAATACGGGCAGATTCTATTTGACGATTGGTTATCCAATGTGGTTCTAATGCTTTTAATCCGAAAGAACCAAAAGTCACTATTGAGCCACGTTCTGAATATCCTGTCATTCTGCCTCGCATTGTTTTGCGGTGTTTTACTCTTTTAGGTGATAACATTTTTTACCTGTATATATATTTTAATTAAAAACTAACTGAAATTACAAAAATAAGGTTTTTTTTATAAATAAAATGTATCATTTTTAGCAAAAAAAAGGAAAGTTTTTAGGGAAGGCAAAAAATAACGCCGTAAGTTATTGATATGTAAAGAGATATTTTTTAGTATAAAAAATAGTTATTTTAATGAAAGTATATGAAAAAAATATATTTAATAATATTTCTAATTTTCTTTTGCAATTATTTTTGCTGTAATGCAGGTTTAGGATATATTTTTGCAAGCAATAATGATACCAATTCTTTCTTAAATAAAGAATATTTAATAGCATCTAATGACGAAATTGTTCAGTTACAAGAGAATGTTTTAGCAGATGAAATTAGTAATGATGAAACAAAAAATATTAAATATATTGATGAAAAAGATTTTTGGTATGCTGACACTAAAATGAGTATTCTTATAGGCGGATTGCCTCAAGCAGAAACAAAAATAAAACCAATTCCTACCGCTATATTAACAGCAGGATTAACAGGTGCCTTCATTTTGCAGCATCAACTTCAAATGAAGACAATTTGGAAAAATAATAAAGACGCTTATTTTAAGTTTCAAGATGATTTGAAAGAAGAATTATTTGTGGATAAATTAGGGCATTTTTACGGTGCCTATATAACATCATATTTTTTAAGGGAAGCATTAGTTGGCTGTGGATTTGGATGGGAGTCGTCTAATAATATCGCTGCAATTTTAGGGCTAACATATTCTACATATGTTGAAATATGGGATGGATTTGGACCTGATTATGGTTTTAGTCCAAGTGATTTTATTGCAGATATTCTGGGAGCAGCATTCTTTTCGGCACAACATTATCATCCTTCTTTACGAAATATTACTCCAAAATTTATTTATATTCCGTCAGAATGGACGGGCTATAAATCTCGTATTCCAAACGCAATGTTTATTGATGATTACTCGTCTCAATTCTTTTTTTATTCTGTAAATATACATAATTTGTTGCCTGATAAATGGAAAACATATTATCCGAGTTGGTTAGAGTTAAGTGTTGGTTATACTGTTCGCAATATGCTTGATAAAGTTAGACACCCCGAAGAAGAACCTTGTAATGAATGCACTTTTTGGAAGGAAGGATATTGGGGAAGTCCAAGAATTGTCTTGGCATTAGATTACAATTTAGAAAAGATATTGCCTGACGGTGGCAATACTTGGAATTGGTTTAGGCAGACATTAAATCGTTTTAAGTTGCCATCACCTGCATTAGAAATAGGAACGGTAACTCGTTTTTATATATTATTTCCGTTTAAGTTGTGGTAGATTTTGCTTTTAAATTGCACATCAATATAAGACACTTACATTCGCCATTTGCATAGATATAATCTGTTGTAAATTATTGCTAATGCTTCGTAAGAATTAGTTCGGCGGTTGTAAATTGGATTGCTCAAATAATCATACATATTGCCTGATTTTAGTGTATTTCGCTTGTAATCGTATAAATATAAGGAGATATTGTTAGTGAAAGCAAGTGTTTCTGTGTTAGGTTTCTTTGCAATCATATCTTCGGGGTATAATCCGACTCTGATGTCAGTTCTGTTGCCATTTACGCTAATATAAGGACCATATTCTCCCATTCCGATAAAAATTAACTCATCTCCGTTGTGCGAGAAAAAAGGTGCAGAAATTTCTTCTGTAGCATAATATTCTGTTCTGTTTTGCAGTATATAATACTTATGGTGTTCTTTTGCTCCGTGTCCGATTAAAACGTCTTTTGGATGGAGTGCTAATCCCCAAGTGTCGTCATAACTTCTGCCGTAAATCGGTTCGTAGTATTCATCGCTAAAAGTGATAGACATACAGCGTCCTGTTGATAATTGCACCAATACTGCCATTACGGTGCCGAAATTATTTATTTTATGGTCTAAAACTCGCCAATAAGAAGTGCCGATTGTTTTAGTGCCATTAATAATTTCCCAAGTGTTTCCGTTAAACCCCGCATACATAAAAGTCCCTTTATGCCAGAAACCGATAGGTTTAATTTCGTCATATATAGTAGATTCTTTTCCGTTTATATTTATAATAAATTTGTTGCCTCGCTGTCCGACAAAAGCATATTGCTTGCCGCTGTTGTCAATAAATAGTTTATTATTATTTCTATTTACGACAGTTATCTGTCTGGTAGGAAGATTAATTATTTCGTTGTCACCCTGAAAAAAAGTATAAGCAAATTGCGTTCCGTCAGGCGAATATACTATATCCCCAACATCAGTAGCATTAAGAGGAAGTGTATTTATAACACCGAATTCATCTCTGTTTATTAGATTTATAGTTCCTGCTTGTATTCCCCAAAAAGCCCACTGCTCGCCATCAGAGGAGATATTTAATTCCAATACGTCATCATAAAGTTCGCTTTGAAAAGTATCAATATATACTCTATATCTATCTTTAAACGGCATAGTTGCCGCCCACCAATGTCCCGTAGTATCTATACCGAACGAAACTAACGAATCTAAACCATCAAGCAACAATTCTTCAGTATATTCCTGCGAATACGATACAGCATAAAAATAAATAGTAAAAATTAGTATTATCGGAACAATTATGTTTTTCATAATACAAAGATACAAAAAAAACTTTATTTTTGTATTTTTATAATTTGATATAATTTTTTTAATAATATTAGAGGACTTTTAAATGAATAACTATATTGAAGTATTCAAAAAAGTTTTAATAATTTGCTTGATGTTTTTAGTATCAGCAAGTTTATATTCTGCTACTTTTAGTGGTGGAAATGGCACTATTGCAAATCCATATCTAATTAGTTCGGTTCCTGATATGGAAGAACTTGCAGATAGTGTAAATAGCGGTATCACTTCATTTGCAGGTGAACAATTTATAGTTACTGCCAATATCGGTGTTGTCACGCAGATGATAGGCGATGACGTTAATTATTTTGCAGGTTACTTCAATGGTGGAGGACGTAAGATTACCGTTAATATCAACAGCGATGCCGCCAATGTTGGTTTATTCAGCAAAATTGATAATGGTGGTATATCGTCATTAATTGTTGATGGTTCTGTTACTGGGGGACCTGCCAGTCAGAATGTTGGTGGTTTTGTAGGGCAAGTGCTACTTTGCGGTTTCCACGACTGCACTAATTTAGCGGATGTCACAGGTGAAAGTGCTACTTCTTCAGTCGGTGGATTAGTAGGCACAGCAAATTTTGCAATATCTGGATATATTGCTGATTGCTATAATAACGGCACAATAACTGGCGGTCAGTATGTTGCAGGTATTGCAGGTAAAATTATTATGAATAACTCTTACCTTACTCTTAAATATAGTATGAATGCAGGCACAATACAGGGCAATAATACTACTTCAGAAATGCCGACTTATATAGGTGGTATAGTTGGATATGTTAAAGACCCTACCGATATTTACTGCAATGTCAATATTGGCATAATTCTGTCTAATGATTTCAATTATGCAGGCGGTATAGTTGGGCAAATTGAGACCTTTGGTGCTTCAGAGTATTTTGGGTATTTTGTTTCAAGCAATTCCAATTCGGGCATCGTAGATGGTGCTATTGACTATGTTGGTGGTATTGCTGGTTATGTAGGCAATGATGTAATAGTAGATCGTAGTATTAATACTAATTGGGTGGACAGTGGTACTGCTCAGTATTTTGGTGCAATAGTAGGCGAAAATAATGGTTTAGTGGAACACTGCTACAATGATGAGCAGATGTGTATTTTGGATGTTATAGGAGTTAATAATGGTTCTGCTAATTCAGTATCAAGTTTACCGACAGAAAAGATGCTAGGAACTAATTTACCAATTGCTCCGCTTGATACTCCACCGCAATTATATCCCATAATAGGAGCATTTTCGCCGGGATTCTGTCACCCTATTTTGTTACTGTCTGTCGCGCCGATATATCTGCAAGATAATCCACTTACAGGTGTTCCAGAAAGATTGGATTATGTGACGGCACCATTTTATGTGTCGAATGGATGGGCATATCCTCCACCAAATTATATTCCGTATAATTTTCCATATCAATGGGGGTGGTTTAATCAAGGTTATATTCCGTTTTCTGCTAATGGATTTATAGAAATTGTGCCATTAAATAATGCTAATATAATAGTTCATGGCGGTGGACAAGATTCACTATCAGTGCAACTTGAGTATAATTGGCTAATAAATACTAATTACAATGGATTCTATTCAGGGAATTATAACATAATTTTTGAGAAAATTGTTCCTATTTATGTAGGAATATGATTTTTAACTTTGTCGTTGCAGGAACTTTAATTAGTTTCTGCAATGACTAATTAAAAGTGGAGGTATTATGAAAATTACTTTTTATACTTTTATATATATTTTTTCAGTTGCTTTATTGTTTTCACAGAATCCACCTTTTAATGGCAATGGTGATGGTTCACAATATAATCCTTTTCAAATATGGGATAAAAAAGACCTTCAAGAATTTGCTGATTCTGTTTATGCTGATGTTTTTCAAATAAGTTGGTGTAAAAATAAATATTTTCGTTTGATGGATAATATTTATGATGTTAATATATCAATAAGTGGTTATTTTTATGGTCATTTCGAAGGCAATGGTAAAAAAATAAGTTTTCCACTTGTTCCTGACCCTACTTTTTTTGGTCTTTTTGGATGGCTATCATTAGATGCAAGTATTGATAATTTGGTAGTAGATGGTTGTAGTTTGTATAGTGGAATAGTTAGTCATATTGCAGGAGGAGGTCCTTTATCAAAACCTGGCACTATAACTAATTGCATAAATAACGCAATAATTAGTATTTCTGACGATTATGCTATTGGTAGTATAGCATCTACAAATCAAGGCACCATCTCTAATTGCATCAACAACGGCGATATAACGGGCGTGGAGAATGTCGGCGGAATAACAGGGCAAAATTCAGGCACTATAACCAATTGCATTAATACAGGAAAGATAACAGCAACAAATTCGGGTTCACAACCAAACGGAGCAGGAGGCGTTGGCGGAATAGTTGCTTATGGTTCTGTTTCAAATTGCATTAATTTAGGAAGTGTTGTAGGTAAAAATAATGTCGGCGGGATATCAGGACTTTCTTCAGAATCAGCCACAATAACCAACTGCATCAACTACGGCTTTATAAAAGGAATAGATAAAGTTGGTGGAATTTGTGGAACTATAAATTATCTAAATTTCCCCAGTGCCACTATTTCCAACAGCGTCAATGTCGGCGTAGTAGAAGGCGAAGAAGATATTGGAAGTATAGTGGGAAAGGAGTAGAGGTTTTAAGTATATTATATTTGCAAAAAAAACGTATTTTTGTAAATTATTGTGCTGTTTAGACAGCAATGTTTTTAATTTAGTATATAATTAGGAAAGTAAAATGCCAAATCCAACAGAAAGACATTCTAAAACAAGAAGTGCTAAAAGACGCACACATTATAAAGCAATACCGCAAACAACAGGTAATTGTCCTAACTGCGGCGCTGCAAAATTAACACATACTGCCTGCCCTGAATGCGGCTACTATAACGGCAGAAAAATAATAGCATCTGTCTAATAACTAAAAGGTTTTTGTATTATGACAAAATCAAAAAACATTATAGTAGTAGATGCAATGGGAGGCGATTTCGCTCCCATAAGTGAAGTAGAAGGTGGTTTGCTTGCTATACAAGAAAATGTAAATCAAGCAATACCATTATCTATTATATATGTCGGAGTTCGTGAAAAAATAGAAGAAGCAATTAATAATTCTACAATAGAAAATAAACAAGAATTATTAAAAAATACAGAAATAGTTGATGCTTCCGAAGTAATTACTATGCACGACGACCCTGTTGTTGCGTTAAAAACAAAAAAGGATTCGTCTATGGTTAAAGGACTTCATTTGCATAAAGAAGGCAAAGCTGATGCGTATATTTCCGCAGGGAATACGGGGGCTACTTTGAGTATAGCAACAATAATGTTAGGTAGAATTGAAGGCGTGGCACGTCCTACTATTGGTGCTTTTCTTCCTACTTCTAAAAACATTCCTACCTTTTTAATAGATGTTGGTGCAACAGTTGAATGCAAATCAAAATTTCTATACGAATATGCTGTTATGGGTGCTATTTTTTATAGCATAATTGCTAAAACAGAAAATCCTTCTATCGGCTTACTTAACGTAGGAGAAGAGCCAACAAAAGGAACTGCCGAGCATATTGAAGCATATAATAAGTTAAAAGCGAGCAATCTTAACTTCTATGGAAATGTGGAAGGCGGAGATATATTTACTCGTAAAACAGATGTCGTAGTGGCGGATGGATATGTAGGAAACGTTATTCTTAAATTTGCAGAAAGTATGCCAATATTACTATCATTAAGTTTGAAAAACTATGCTATAAATCATCCCGATAAAGTAAAACAAATTGAAACTACTGCAAATACAATTAAAGAAGTATTAGTTGGATTAAATCCCGAAGCAGCAGGTGGTGTGCCACTTTTAGGAGTTAAAGGTAATGTTATAATCGGACATGGTCATTCGACTCCTACAGCAATAAAAAATATGATAACTGCTGCTCGCACTCTCATTAATGAGAACCTTTGCAGTAAAATAGAAAATGAAATAAATAAGGGAAATCTCTGAAAATAAAAATTTCTTTTATACCTTACTCATTTCAGCATCTCCTAATTTTATGCGAGGAGATGCTGTGTTAAGTGCAGAACGACAAACAAAACATTTGGAAATTAGAAATAAAAACCTTATTTTTGTATTCTATTTTTATATATTCAGAATGGAAGACAAAAATATAAATAAAGAGAAGCAAAATAATAAACAACCAAATAAACCAAATCCTTTCGACCCTAAAAAAGATATAAGGAAAAATAAAGATTTTAATCAGCCACAAGGAAATAATAACCTACTTAAAATCCTAATATTTGTGCTACTCGCAGGAATAATTATGTCGCTATTTACTCTTTACGACCAGACAACAAATAAAGATACAACACATAAAATATCCTATTCCCGATATCAAGAATTATTAAAACAAGATCTTATACTAAAAGCAAAAATATATAAAACATCTATAAATGATTATGAGTTCGTTGGAAATTTGAAGCAACCTATTCAAATGGAAATCAACGGACAGCAAACAAGCGTAGATAAGTTTTCTGTAAAGATAGCAGTAGTGGATTCTGCCGTAGAAGAAGATTGGGCTAATAGAGGAATAACTTGGGATTATTTAGATGGAAATAACACTATGTGGGATTTTGTTTTAGGATTTTTGCCGTGGATTATTATTATAGCAGTGTATATATTTTTCGTTCGTTGGATGACGAAAGGTGGTCCAGGTGGCGGTCCTAAGGGTATATTAAACTTTGGAAAAAACAGGAACAAGCCCGTTCCACCGACAGAAATAACGTTCAAAGATGTTGCAGGTGTAGAAGAATCAAAATTTGAATTATCTGAAGTAGTTGATTTTCTAAAAGAACCTGAAAAATACCAAAGATTAGGTGGTAAAATTCCGAGAGGTGTTTTACTATTAGGACCACCGGGAACAGGTAAAACTCTACTTGCAAGAGCAGTAGCAGGTGAAGCAGAAGTTCCATTTTTTAATATGTCGGGAGCAGATTTTGTTGAAATGTTCGTTGGTGTCGGAGCAAGTAGAGTTCGTGATTTGTTTGAAAATGCAAAAAAACATTCACCTTGTATAGTATTCATAGATGAAATTGATGCCGTAGGTCGCCAAAGAGGTGCGGGAGTCGGAGGAGGACACGACGAACGTGAACAAACATTAAACCAATTGCTTGTTGAAATGGATGGTTTTGAACAAAACAATGCTACAATAGTAATTGCTGCAACGAATCGTCCTGATGTGTTAGATTCTGCACTACTTCGCCCTGGCAGATTTGATAGGCAAGTAGTAGTTGATAGACCTGATATTAGAGGACGCGAAGGTATTTTTAAAGTTCATACAGCAAAAATAAAAATTGGCAATGACGTAGATTTAAATACATTAGCAAAAGCAACACCAGGTCTCGTTGGAGCCGATATTGCTAATATAGTTAATGAAGCCGCTTTGTTGGCTGCAAGAAGAGGTGCTGATTCGGTCACTATGTTTGATTTTGAAAATGCGAAAGATAAAGTGTTAATGGGCGTTGAAAGAAAATCATTAGTCCTTTCTGATAAAGAAAAAGAAATGACAGCATATCACGAAATGGGACATGCCTTAGTAGGTCACTTTTTGCCTGGTGCTGACCCGTTGCATAAGGTCACAATTATTCCAAGAGGACAGGCACTCGGTCTTACTGCGTATTTACCGCAAGAAGAAATGCGTTCTCATACTCGTGACTATATATTAACAAATGTTACTATGATGCTTGGCGGTAGAGCAGCCGAAAAACTTATATATAGCAATCTTACAACAGGTGCTTCTAATGATATACAAAGAGCATCACGTCTCGTAACTAAAATGGTATGCGAATGGGGAATGAGCGATAAAGTCGGACCTATTGCTTATTCTACTCCCGACGAAGAAGTGTTTTTAGGTAGAGATATTTCACGCAGAAAAACACATTCAGAAAAAATGGCACAAATTATAGATGACGAAATAAAACGAATCCTTGATGAATGCTCCGCCGATGCCGAAAAGATATTGTTAGAAAATATAGACCTACTACATAAAACAGCAAAAATGTTAGTTGTACGGGAAACAATAGAAGGCGAAGAACTTATTATGCTTGTTAATGGCAAAGAACTCCCACCGATAACTAATGCTCAACTCGAAGCACTAAAACACATATCATTAACAAAATCTACTAACGAACCCGAACTTTTTGACGAACTTATAGATGACGAAAAAGAAATAAAAGAAAATAAAAAAGAAAAAGTAAAAACCAAAGAAAATAATCTAAAAAATAATACTGCCAACTCATAGATACACAAAAAAAATAACACGAGGGCAAGCCCCCGTGTTAAAGTGTCTGAAACGAGTTCAGTTTTTTTTGATCAACATTAAGGCTGTGGTGATATTATCAACCTGCCTTTTTTAACATTAATTTTCTTGATGCGGGTAGTAGAAGTAGTATATTCTATATCTTTAAGTGTAATTCCAACTAGACCTAAACTGGCAAACCAAGTTTCATAGGCAGGTCTATTCGCAGTTGTCGGAATATTAATCCTGATACTTTTAGATAGTAATAAAGAATGATCAACGCCAAAGGCATTTGCTCCTGTTGTAGTTGGTGGTTCATCTCCTAATGTTATAATTAAACCACCTGTGCATCCAACAAAAGCACTCTCGCCGATGGATGTGATATCTAACCCTGTAAGTGTTTTGAGTTTAGCACAATTCTCAAATGCTCCATTTGGTATAGTAGTTACAGTGGCAGGCAATACTATTGATTCTAAATTAGTGCAGCCAAAAAACAATCGGAACCCTTCGCCAGTAGCGTCTGTATAGTTATCAAAAGTAATTGCACTTGCTTTGCTTAAATCTATAGTTGTTATTCCTGTTTGCGATAATCCATGTCTACTAAAAATTAATCCACCTGTTCTACCTGTTAGGTTTATTGTTGCTAATGCTCCGCATCCTCTGAATGGATAATCTTCGAAAAGCAAATCTTGTGCTGATGGTTGAAATGTTATAGAGTTTAGAGCAGTGCAATAATGAAACGCAAACTCGCCTATGTGTGTTACACTTCCTGGAATTGTAATTGCTGGTCCTAACAAAACGCAACCCCAAAATGCATTATCACCTATAGATATTAAATCTGAAGGAGTTGAAAATGTAACAGATGCTAAAACAAGTGCCTCACGAAACGCACTTTGTCCTATAGCAATCACGCTTGCAGGAATTGTAATGCTTGTCAATGCTTCGCAACCCCAAAATGCATTATCACCTATATTTTGCAATCCATTATTTAATGTAACACTAACCAATGTTGTGCAACCATAAAATGCACTTTGTCCTATAGTTTCCACGCTTGATGGAATTGTAATGCTTGGCAACTCAATACAATCTTGGAATGTATTGGCAACTATACTTGTCAATCCTTCATTTAGAGTAACAGATGTCAATCCTGTGCAACCCATAAACACAGAATGTCCTATATCTACTAAACTTGTAGGCGTTGCGATTGACGTTAATCCTATGCAATCTTGGAATGCTCCATTGCCTATTAAAATTACACTTGCTGGAATTGTAATGCTTGTCAATGCTTCGCAACCTAAAAATGCAGCACTGCCTATTTTACTAATCTGTGGAACACTTTCAAATTCCACTTCTTTTAGGCATTTAAATGCAGCAAATACTCCTAAACCAGGAGAAGTTTCATCTACAAGTTCTGTAATACTATTCTTGATAATGATTTTTAATACATAACCATTAGTATTTTCAAAAATATTTGGATCTCCAGAATTCCAGTCAAAACCAAGACCAGTCCAACCAGCAGTAAGTAAATCATTAATAGTAGTTTCTACACTGCTGCGAGTTAGATGTGTTAATCCATCACCTATTTCAACGGGAAATATTACTGATAGGTCGCCATGGCAACCAACAAACGCACTTCCTCCTATAGTTGTTACACTTGTTGGAATTGTAATTGATGTTAGATTAGCACAATAAGCAAATGCACTTGCTCCTATGGTTGTTACGCCTGCAGGAATTGTAATTGATGGTAACAATGCGCAACCCCAAAATGCGTCAGCATTTATCGTGAGCAAAACTGAAGGAGTTGAAAATGTAACAGATGCTAAAACAATTGCATCACGAAACGCACTTACATCTATCGTTGTCACGCTTCCTGGAATTTCAATGCTTGGCAACTTATAACAATCTCTGAATGCATTGTTACCTATATTTTGCAATCCATGATTTAATGTAACAGATAACAATTCTACGCAACCCTGAAACGCACTTGCTCCTATAGTTTCCACGCTTCCTGGAATTTCAATGCCTGGCAACTGATTACAATTTTGGAATGCATTGTCACCTATAGTTAGTAAAACTGAAGGTGCTGAAAATGTAACAGATGTCAATGTTGTGCAACTAACAAACGCACCATCGCCTATTTCGGTTACGCTTGATGGAATTGTAATACTTGGCAACTTATTACAACTGAAGAATGCATTTGGACCTATACTTAGCAATCCATCAGATAGTGCAACACTAACCAATGTTGTGCAACCATTAAATGCACTTGCTCCTATCGTTGTCACGCTTCCTGGAATTGTAATGTTTGTCAACTCAATACAATTTTGGAATGTATTTGGACCTATACTTGGCAATCCATCCGTTAATGTAACACTTGTCAATCCTGTGCAACCCAAAAACACAGAATGCCCCATAGTTAAACCTGAAGGAATTTCGATTGTTGTCAATGCTATACAATTTGAGAACGCACTATTGCCTATTTCGGTTACGCTTGATGGAATTGTAATGCTTGACAAATTTTTGCATCCCAAAAATGCAGCATTGCCTATTTTAGCCATCTGTAGAGTACCAGCAAATTCCACTTCTGTTAGGCATTCAAATGCTGCAAATACTCCTAAAGCAGGGGTCCCTGCATCTGCATCTGCTATATCTGTAATATCAGCAGCGATAATGATTTTTAATGTTCCTGTTCCTGTAAGGATATTGGGATCACCTGTATCCCAATCAATATTGGTCCAAACACCTGTTGCACCAGTACCAATACCATTGGCTACTGGATAGCCAATCAACTCTACAACATCAGATCTTGTGATAACGCCTGGTGTTGTCAAGTCAGCATAATTAATTGTTAGGGTTGCATCTGTTTGTGCTTGTGCGGGGAGATTAAACAGGAATAATAGAGATAAAATAAACATCGCCATTGCGAATGTTTTATGCAGCAAATTATGGGTTTTGTCGCTGCTTGTAGTGATTCTACTACACGCTTTGCAGTAAGAATCCCCCCCCCCGTGTAGTAGTTTCTACTACATTGCTTGTAGTAATAGCACTACAAATAGCATTGGAGGAGGTGTCGGTATTTTTTGCAAGGGTACCGTTTCCCTGATAATGTTTTGATTTAAACATTGCTGTAATCCTTAATATTTATATTGAAAAGATAGTATCAACTTTATTAGAATACAAAAATAACTTTTTTATTTCTAATTTCCAAATTTTTTATTTTTTTTTTTTTGAAATATGAAAATACTACTGCATTTCATACTTGGTTAAATTTTGTGCCACCTTGCAACAATTTTGCCAAATTGCATATAGAACTACCTTATTATAGCGAATTTTACTAATTTTTGTTCGTCAGAGTTAGCGTAGATTACTTTAACAAAATATATGCCTATGCCACATTTATTTCCATATTCATCGCATAAATTCCAATCAATTCCGCCATTACCATCTGTTTCATTTAATGTTTTTATAAGTTTTCCATATTGATTTAATATCTCAATTTTAGTATTATTTGGCAAACGTGCTATATATGCCTCAGTGTGTTTTGCTAATGAAATAGGAGCAGGATAAACATAAATACTATCCAAATTGTCTTCTGATATACAGAAACCGAGTGTGTTTCCTGCACCTGTGGTCATTTTCTTGCCTGAAGTCGCAGTAATATCTGAATGTGCTGTTAGCAAATAATCTTTTCCTCTGCCATAAATTTGTGTGTTTTTAGATAAAAATATCTTTATCGTATTGCTATCAATAAGCAATATATCTTCAATTCCGCCATAGGGATATAAGGTATAATTATCTTTTATTAAAGCAGTAGCATCAATGCTTTCAGAGAAATCTACAATTAAATTTAATGGTGGCTCATATATTAGTGATGTTAAAAATAAGTCAGAATTTATGGCAATATCTATGTTTATTTCTAACTCTTGTGGTAAAGTTGGATTGCCATAAATATCAGTAAATATAGGTATTTTGAGAGTGTAAGTTCCATTAAAAAAATCTTTATCAAACTCTACTACTAAAGACGAATCATTATAGTTTGTTAAATTTACTGAAGAAAATAAAATATGTTCTAAAAAAGTATCTTCTGCTATTAATTTTATTCCATTAGAATTATTATTTAAATCCAATGAAATTCTATCAGTAAATTTTATTTTTATAATTTTATTATTTATTGCTTCAGCGCTAATAGGAAATGTTGGCTCATTAGTGAAAATTTCTATTGGATTGTAAAATGTAGTATCACCAATAATCCTTACAAATGCTGTATAATAAGTGTGTTCAAGCAAATTGCTAATGTTAATGTTTTTTTCAGAAGTAGTGTATTTTTTTAGATAACCAGCAGGCAAACTATCTGATTCTATTAGTAATAATTCGTATTCAGTAAAAGCATCAGCATAACTTTCCCAACTAAAAAAAGCAGAGTTTTTATTGTAAGAATGCCCTTTAAAATTAAAAACAGAATGCGGCTTATAATTTTCAAATTCAAAAAATACTATTTCTGAAAACTTATTAAAACAAATTTCGTTCTTACCATTTCCGTTGAAATCTCCTACTACTGCTAAATTAGAATTGCATTCGGGATAATACCAAAATGGAATTATTTTTTTATGTTCATCATTCCACTTGAAAATATACAGGTTGGGATAAATACAAATTAGTATTTCGTCTGTTCCATCGTTATCTACGTCTCCTGTATTTAAGCCATTTATATAAGGGTTGCCGACTCTAACGCCAAGAATATTTTCAGAAGCAATTTCATTCCAATAATTATTTTCATTTTTATAAATATGAATAGTCCATACTTCATTAGCACCTAATACATCGCTTGTATCATCAATTTTGCCGTAATACATATAAATTAATTCATCAATTCCGTCCCCATCTATATCTGCATTTCGGATAAATATATTTTGCGATAAATAATGATTCCTATGCGTTAATTCATTGTGATAATGGTCGGCAAGAGGCAACGTCTCCTTTAATGATGCACCTTCAAAAGTTATTTCAATAATATGTAAATAAGCATCATTAGCACTAACTATTGCTAAATAATTCTTATTATCACCATAAAAATTTCCGAAACAAGTAGCGAGTTGATTGCCAAGTGATTTCAATAAATCTACATCTGTATTTTGCTTTACAAAGTCATAATAATTAAATAAAAGTTTTCTGTTAGTTGCATTTTCATTAATAAGTGCAGCAAAGAAATTTCCGTTATTATCTCTATAAAAAACATCAATCGGTTCTATACCATCTATATCAATTAAATCAATTCCGATAAAACTACTATCCCACGAGTTCCCATCTCCTATTGTTATTGTGCGATTATCAGAATAATTATGCCAACTAATTTGACCAAAATAATGTGACAAAATGCAGCCGTTTTTTATCGCAACGCAAACATCATCGTAAGTACTACTATCTACACAAAACATAGTATCCGATTGTGAAAAAAAATATTTAATTTTTTCAGGTCTGCCATTAGCATCAAACAACGATGCAATTAAATAGTCCTGTCCATTTTTATTTACAGAATTTTTAGATAAGTAACCCGCAGATAAAGTATATGGTTGTTTTTTTATTTGGGGAGTTTTAATATCATTTATAGGTGCTTGAGAGTGTGAAAAACCAATCGGTGCTGTCTGAATCTTATCGCCGTATTGTGCCACTATATACGCAGTATCTAATGCAGTTAATAAATTATTTAAAATAAAAATATGATTGTTTTTAATGTAATTAACAGAGTTAATAAACTGATATTCTGATTCGTTTTTATTTTTATAAAATAATTTTGCAGTAGTCGGCAGGTATGTTTTAAGGTTGATTATGTTGACAAAACTGTTGTTATAGTAAGCAACAAACTCTTTTGTATCTTCAATTATATTAGTATTAAAATTAGAATTAATTATAAAAACATTAACTCGTTCCTCTATACTTTTACCTGACTTTAATTGACATATAACACTGATAATATTTTCTCCGATATTTAGAACTTTTTCCTGCAAATTAATAGAACATAATTCTCCTGAAATCACCTGTAAATACTGGCTTTGAACAAGCGTATCCCATTCACAATTATTTCTACTTTCTCTGCAATTTCTTATTCTAACAACATAATTATCAAATAGCGGCATAGCAATACTGCCTTTTATAGTTAAATAGTTTTCTTTTGATATATCAATAATTTCTGCTCTATTTGGACTTTCTATTTTTAAAATTGCCTTTCCAACAAAATCTAAACTTTTTTTTGCATCAACAATTCCGCCACCGAATTCGGGTGTCCATCCGCTTTCAGACCTTGCTGTTAGTTGCAGTTGTGTCTTTACTTCAGCAGGAGATAAGTTAGGATTATGAGATAGCAACAACGCACAAACAGCAGAAACAATAGGTGCCGAAAATGACGTTCCATTATTTTTACGATAAGTATTATTTTTATTTCCAACATATATATTAACCGCAGGAGCAGTAATATCAATGAAGTCGCCGTAATTAAATATACGCATTTCGTTTTCATTTATGCCACCTACAGAAATTACTTCGCTATAATCTGACGGAAAATGTGGCAAAGTATTACCATCATTTCCTGCCGAGCATACGACAACAACGTCCATTTCAAATGCAAATTTTATAGCAGTATGTATCAACGGCGAATCCTCTGTTTCACCTGAACTCAAATTGATTATATTTGCACCATTTAATACAGCATAAATAATTCCATTTGCTATTGCAATACAATCGGACTCGCCCAAAACATTATGCGTTCTAATTCCCATAATTTTAGAATCAGGTGCAATAGCCGAAATCACGCTTGCCACCTGTGTTCCGTGTCCGTGTTCATCGTAAGGATTGCCGTTCATATTCAGCACATCACCAAAGGTTGGAACTATCTCTTTTACAAAATCAAAACCAATAACATCATCCACATATCCATTGCCATCGTTATCAATTCCATCTATATCTCCAAACACTCCATTCCTGTTTTCTATGTGTAACCAAGCATCGTAGCGAGCATTTTTATTTATATCTTCAGCAACATTTATCCATAATTTTTCATTAAAATCATCGTTATCAAAATCAATTCCTGTATCCAAAACAGCAACCACAATTCCTTTCCCTGTTGATGTTTGCCACGAACCTTGAATATTGCAGGTCCGAAAATACCATTCCCTCGAAAAATCTGCTTGAAAACTATTGCTTGTCTTATCAATAAAATTAGTGCTTGCCAGAGTATCTATTACTATTTTTCTTATAGGAATCAAATCTAAAACACTATAATTAGAATCATATTGGACAATTAAATAATTTTTTAATTCATTAAATAATGTCTGTGCTTTAGGATTATTTTCTAATTTTGCTTTAATTTTACTAACGCCTATATCGTTTTGTAAAACAGTAAATACAGGTTGTTGGGTTGCTTTATTATCATTAAATTTAGCAGAATTGATTACAAAATTATTAGAATAAATTGGAACATTAAATAGAATAATCGCTAACAAAAAGGATATTTTTTTCATATATATTTTTGTTTTATTTTTGCAAATATAGTAATTTATTCTAATATATTCACCACAATCTTTATATATACACTAATTAAAGAACTTACAGGTTTTTATAGGAATTCAAAAACAAGTAAAATTCTGTTAATAAAATACTTTCCACCTATGATTTGTATATTTTATTCGGAACTAAAATATTTTATTTGGAAATTACAAAAAAAAACGTATTTTTGTATTTTATTTTGATTAAATATAGGATAAAAATGTCATACCCTGATAATTTAAAATACACCAAAGACCATGAATGGGTAAAAGTTGATGAAAATAAAATTACTTGTATCATCGGCATAACAGATTACGCTCAAGAAAAACTCGGCGATATCGCTTATATAGATATTGAAGAAGACCTTAAAGCAGTAAATTTTGGTGAATGTTTCGGCACTATTGAAGCAGTAAAAGCAGTCGCCGACTTGAACTCACCAGTAACAGGAAATGTTATTGAAATTAATGCTTCCCTTAATGACGACCCGTCGGTTGTTAATACCGACCCATATGAAAGCGGTTGGATGATTAAGGTGGAACTATCTAAGCCGGACGAACTAAATGAATTAATGTCGGCAGATAAATATGTAAGTTTTATAGAATAAATTATATTTTATTTTTCTCTGTTATTTCATAAAATATGGAGATACATAAATAAGTTCAGCATAACCAAATTTTTGTTTATGCTATGCTGAATTTGTTTCGGCATCACCTAATTTGATGGAGATACTGAAACAAGTCCAGTATTACACGTTATTAAAGTAAAATTATTTATTTTTGTTTATATTTATCAATGTTAAATAATATTAAAAAAAATATTATATTGCAATTTATTAAAATAATTATAGGTTATATTTATGAAATATTTATGTTTAGCAATTATTATTCTCGGAACTCTTGCAGCAAATAATATCTTGCAAGCACAAAGCACAGAGCGATTAGATACTGAAGGAACTGACTTCTGGTTTACTTTTCCGCCAAATGCCCATAATGATGATTTACCAACTAGCAGAGATTCTGTGCATATCTATATAACTTCAAAAACGCCCACAAAAGGCAAAATATATTATAATGAAGTTAGAAGCACGGGGATAACTCCAAAAGAAATTGATTTTGAAATAAAACAACCAAATGAAGTATATCATCTATCTCTTAGTTATTTTTATGTTGCTTTAAGAGGTGAGTATTATAATGGCGGTCAGTATGGTTCTAGCCTATCATTCTATAATCCGACATTCGAAAATGAAACTGTAAGTGTAAAAAGTTTTCATATAACGACAGAAGAAAAGTCCGTTGTATATGCACTTGACTATGCTATAACGTCCTCCGATGCATTTATAGTTCTACCAACTCCATCATTGGGAAAAGAATACTTTATAATGTCTTATTATAGTTCAAACCAAATTACTGCTGCATATCCTTCGCAATTTGCTATAGTTGGAGTTAAAGATAGCACAATGGTTACAATTGTCCCAACAGTAAATACATACAAGAATAAAACAAGAGATACACAGAATATAATTCTTAATCAGGGCGAAGTATATTTAGTTCAAGCAAACGTAACTAGTGCCCAAGAAGATTTAACTGGCACACATATATTAGCAGATAAAGAAGTAGCAGTAATTGCAGGACACCAAAGAACTGCAATTCCTCCAAATGGTTCTTCGCGTGATTGTTTATTAGCACAAATGATACCTGTTTCTACGTGGGGTAAAAATGCTATAATAACGCCTTTTGCAGTGGGAGTACAAAACACTTATAATGATATTTTTAGGGTATTAGCAGCAAGAGATAGCACAGAAATATATATTGATGGCGAATATGTTATAACTCTTAATAAGGGAAAATATTATGAATATAGACTTGAAAAAGCATCAGTAGTATCGTCTAACAATCCTATAATGGTTGCTACTTATATGAAAACGTCTCAGAGTAATGGTGTCGGCGACCCTGCAATGATAGTTGTTCCGTCTGTGGAACAATATAAAAATAGTTATACACTTATTAATGCACCCTTTGTAAGTTCTGACGCAAGTATTTTTACAAGACAATATATAACTATTATCGCACCATTTGAAGCAATAGAAGCAGGATTATATTTAGATGGGAATCTGCTTGATTTAAATGTTTTTCAGAACCAAGAAATAGGTAATACGGGCTACTATTATATAAATTACAGATCAACAGATGGCACACATAATTTAAATAGTATTTATCCATTTTGCGTTATTGCTTATGGATACGGACAGGCAGTATCCTATGGTTATCTTGGCGGTATGTCAATGCAAGAACTTGATGATATTAGTTTAGTAGTAGTTGCTGATGGTTGTTGCCAAAACTTTTTTCAAGTAACATATACAGAGTCATTTCATTCAGGCATAACATCCGTAGAAGTAATTGATACTACTAACTGTTCTATTGAATTAAAAAGACAAACTAAATGGAAAATAATTTGGGATTTGAAAAAAATAGACAAAACTAAAGATGCTGTAATTTCTATAAAAATAACGGATATATATGACAATGTTACGATATATACAGACACAATAAAAACAAAATACTTCCTTGTAAATAATTGTTTTGATAGTGAAAAAATTGATTTTGGAAAGGTTACAATAAGTAAATTGGATAGTTTTGCAATAAATATAATAAATAAAGAACCTAACGCTCAAATATTAACTTATAATGAATTTGCAATGAGTAACAATATAAACTTTACAGTTTCAAAATCAGCATTTCCGATAACAATTAACCCCAAAGATACAGCAAAAATAAATGTGTTTTATGCTCCGACTCAAGTTAATAAAAAAACTACTTATGATATAGATACCTTAATAATATATACTGATTGTTTTGCATATATTTTTTATTTAGAAGGCGAGCCGATTGCTGATACATTGCGGATGTCAGGGGTATGTAATATTCCGCTTGTTATGGTTGCCGATAGTGCTGATATAAGTTTTACTCCGCCGACAATTACGCCTAATCCTGCCAATAGTAGTACAATTAACTATAAGTTTCCTGTATATAGCGACTCCGATGTATCTATAACAATATATGATATAGAAGGACGAAAAACTAATATTTTTACGGGCTTTTTATCTGCAAGTATGTATGAAATACTTATAGATATTAGCGATTTAATATCCAATATTTATTTTATACAATTAGAAACAGATACATACAACCACTCAAATAAACTGCTAATAGAAAGGTGATAGATGCCGTGTGAAGTTCGGTATGATAGAATGCAGAAAGTTTTATTTTCAGATATTACCAATATTACAATATATATTCCCAGAAGTCAGGGAAAGATTTATTTACACATTCTGCTCCTGTTAATGTTATTGGATTTTTGCAAAGTTTTGATGCTATTGCGAGTGCCATTGCTATTCTATGGTCATTGTGTGAATCTGCGAAGCCACCTGTTAATTTTGATGGCTGTATTTCAAAACTATCTTTTACTAATTTTATTTTACCGCCGAGCATAGAAAAAACTTTTAATAATATGTCACGTCTATTACTCTCTTTATATATTAATCTATTTAGTCCCGTTATTTTGGATGCTGTTTTTGCATTCAGTGCTAAAACTACTAATCCGCCTATAAGGTCGGGACAATCTGTTATATCAAATTCAAATCCTTCGTAATAACTTTTACTTACTGCAAATAATTCTCTTTCTGTTTTTGATATTTTTACACCTATATCTTTAAATAGTTTTAAAATAATTGCATCGGGTTGTTTAGATTCCACATTAATACCCGATATTATTACATCACCTGTGATTGCTCCTAAAACAAAAAAATATGATGCCGAACTCCAATCACTCTCTACTGATAAAAAATTATTATTTCCTGTTTGATTCCCTGCTATACTAATAATATCACTTGAATAACTGGTATTTATTCCTGCTTTTTTTAATAAATCTATGCTTAAATCTATATATCCTTTTGATACAAGATTATTAATTTTTATTGTAGAATCGTATTTCATAAATGGTAATGTGTGTATTAATCCTGTTAATTGTTGCGATGTAAGTGAGCAATCTATTTCATAACTTCCTTCTACATTAATTATTATTTTTTTATCTTTTACAATTCGTTTTTCTAAATGATTTGACGCTAATACTTTAATATCTGACGAAAATAATTTTGTAAAAGATGAAAACAACCTATAACATAATGCAGATTCTTCGCAATCAATAACAATTGGATTATTTAATACTGAATGACTATCATATACTAAAGATATTGTATTAAGATTTTCATACTCTTTATAATCAAAGACGAAACCTAATTGTTTAGCGATATTTAGTGCAGTTAAACTATCTTTACATTTAGAAAAATTATTTATTTTGAAACTATTTATATTAGCATTATGTTTTAATACTGCCATTGCGATAACAATTGCCCTAATACTAATAGATTTAGAAGGTGGAGCATTAAAAAATATCTTTTTATGTTTGTTATCAATTATTTTTTTCAAGAGTTTATAACTTCTAAAATAAATACTATTTATTAAATCCGAGCATTGCTTTAAATACGTGTCCTGCAATTTCAGGATTTTCTTTCATTCTGCGAGTAGAATAGCCATACCAATCTTCGCCGAATGGGGTATATACAACCATTCTATGTCCTGCAGAAACAAGTTTTTTGCGTCTTTCATCACGCACACCGAGTAGCATTGCAAAAGTATATTGGTCGGATGTTAAACCTTTTTCTAATACTAAATGTTCAACAAATTGAAGTAATTGTTCGTCGTGTGTTGCTATTTCAGGAAAAGCACCATTCGGTACATTATCTATAATAAGTTGCAAACATTTTTTATAATTATTGCGAATATCATCTTTATCTTTATAAGCAATATCGGGGCTTTCTATATATATGCCTTTGCAGAGACGAATATTGGGTTTCAATGGGAGAAGTGTCTCTATATCCGAGTAGGTTCTTTTTAAATACGATTGCAAAACAACGCCGCAATTATCATATCCTTCTTCTACTAATTTACGATATACTTTTAAGGTAATATCTGTATATGGCGAGTTTTCCATATCAAGTCGGCAAAAAAGATTAAGTTGTTTTGCTTTATCCACGAGCATTTTGATATTTTCGTAGCCAAAGTTAAAATCAATACCTAAGCCGTTAGAAGTCGGTTTTATTGATAAATATGAAGTTAATTTTTCGTTATATATTGTTTCTAAAACGTTTAAAGAAGCATCACGTTCTTTAATTGCACGTTCTATTTCGGTGACGAACTCGCCAAGCACATCTATAGTAGTTTCGCTACCGTTATTATTAAGTTCTTTTGTATATTGAACTGCATCGTTTAATGTCAGTCCTGCAATATATTTTTTCCCGATAGCCCATACAATGCTTTTAGGCATTATTGGAACCATTGAAACAATTAATTTATTAAACATTCTAATACTATTTTATTGTTATTACAAAAATAAGGATTATTTTTGTATAACAAATATGATAAAATAAATACAGGTGACCTCTAAAAACAAAATAATAAATATCCTTTTCTGCTGTGTCAAGCACGGCATCTCCTCGCATAATATAATCACAATTTATAAATAGTAATGCCTTTGTATCTGTAACCGCCTGTTATTAATTTCTTTTTATATAGTTCGGATATAATTTCTTTATCGGCATCATTATCTGCTATGAACCAAATATAATCTACATTTTGTTTGCTAATTTCTTTTAGAGTTTTATCTATATTTTCTATTTGAAATATCGGTTTTTTAATGTTGTTTTTATTTAAATAATATGTTTTTGCTTCTTTTGGAAAATTATTATCTTTTGATACAATGATTACAAAATTATTTTTGTCTCGCATTAAAAATCTACTTGCTTGGTCATATTCGGGCTTGTTATTTATGTTATCTAAATTAAGAAAAACAGATAATAAAAATAATAATCCAAATGTTGAACTAATGATTATTTGATGTTTTATGCGTGCAGATATTAAAACTATACTGCGAGAGATTAAGATAAATAAAGGCGGAATAACAAATACTAAATCACTTAATGAAAAACTAATTTTTAATAAACAAGCGAGCAAAACAAAACCTAAAATACTTCCTAATAACCAAATTGCTACCAGTAATGTTGAATTATTAAACTTTGTTTTAGCATCTTCACCGAACTCTTCTTTGCTAAATAATTTACGAATATATACAAAAATTAAATAAAAAATCGGTGATATTAAAACTATTGAAATAAAATAGTTACTGGATATTGCATCGCTGATAAAAGTAATATAATCAAGAAAAACGTAGTTATTTAACGAGTAAATATCCTGCTTTAATCCCCAAAAACAGAACAAACTAATCGGTATAATTATGCAACTAAAACGAGCAAGTGTTCTTAAAAATATATTCAATTTTTTAATAAAAAAGAATATATATAAAAATGAAACAAATACGATTAACATTCCCCAAATGCTTGTAAAACCGAGCAATATTCCTGTTAATATAAAGAAATTATTTTCCTGTTTTGATACAATACCTTCTTCAGATATGCTGTCTAACATAGTTATTAGTGCTATGAAATATAGCAAAATGTTCATTACTAATAGCGAATGTTCCGCCATATTTAGTGATACTGAAATACAAATCCAACTAAATGAAATAAATCCTGCACTTATCAATCCTTCTACTTCTGAATAGAATTTTCTTGCTAAAATAAATATAAGCGGAACGCATAATACTCCCGCTAATACTGAAATACTTCTGTTCAGTATTTCTATAAATACGCCATCCCAACAGGTTAGCCAAGCAGTTATTGATAAAATTAAACTGAATGGTTTAATTTCTAAAAAAAATAATAAACTATCAAACGGCGTATATTGTATTCCGCAAAACCAGATTTTTTGTTCTTCTGTATCAAGTGAAATTACATCAAGAATAAAACATCTTATTATTCCTGCTATTACAGTTATTGCGAGGAGTATCCATTTAGTATAGCTGTAGTTGAATTTCATAATAGGATTTGTTTATATATGCAAATATAGTGTTTTTTTTATACAAAAAAACCTTATTTTTGTATAGTGATTTTTAAGTGTTTATAAATCAATGACTTATGGCGTTATTTTTTATCTTTACAAAAACTTTCCTTTTTCTTGTTAAAATATGATACATTTTTTAACAAAAAAAACTTATATTTGTATTTTATACTCTCCGCTGTCATATATTATTATTTTTGTATAATTTTTCAGATTAAATTAATATTAAATTATGGTAAAAGTAAATATCAATGACACAGATAAAAAAATATTTCAAAAAAAAATATTTAAGCAATTGCATCCCATAGTAATGCGCAAAATGGATGCTTTGTTTAAAAAAGGATTGTTTATAAAATTGTAAGTATTGTAATAATTTCACTATACAGTCAGAAAAGAGAACAAAGATGCATTAAAAACATTACTAAATCTAAAATTACAGACATTCAAAAATAACAATCTATAACAGAGGGGAGTATAACAAATGTTTACGCTCCGCTACTATTTATATTGGAAATTGTTCACAAATATACAACAGACAGAACTTTTTTGCTAAAAGTCCTGTCTGTGTTGTGTGGTGGCAAAATTATAATTGTTCTGGTTTTGATATTATCATAAATGAACCTACACCAGGGGCTTTTGAAACTATTACACGCCAACCCGCAGCATTAAATCCATTAAAGTTAAATCTTCCATCTTCGTCTTCTACA
>Ga0099364_10001917_pt1 | contig 33656 bp, 22 predicted proteins | sample TergutTh196P3_FD_73070 | JGI IMG/M metagenome (GOLD analysis project Ga0099364, IMG submission 73070) | Microcerotermes parvus P3 segment gut microbial communities from Pointe-Noire, Republic of the Congo - Th196 P3 | ecosystem: Host-associated > Arthropoda: Insects > Digestive system > Gut ... | reverse complement strand
GTGGAATAGCAGGTAGACATGAGTCAAATACTTATTACCCAAATTCTACAATTATTGGTAGTTTTTGGGACATAGAAACAACATCTGTTTCAGAAGCCCTCGGATTTAATCATCAAGGTATGTGTGATATCGAGAATACTTACGGATTGACTACTATTGAAATGAAACAAGCATCCACATTTATTAACAATGCTTGGGACTTTATAGATGTCTGGGATATAAATCCATTTTTAAATGACGGATATCCATTTTTAAGAGGTATGCCAGGTTTCCCTGACGAGATAATACTCCCACCTACAGATTTTACAGCAATAGTAGAGGGTAATACTGTGATATTAAGCTGGGTAGCTCCTGAGAGTAATCCTCTGGGTTACAATCTATATCGTGATGATGATTTATTAATTCCAGATTTGCTAGTAGATACCACATTTACGGACTATGAAGTGCCTGTCGGATTATACTTTTATAGTTTAAAGGCAATTTATCAAACAGGTGAATCAGAGGCAGTAACGATCGAAGTCGAGATATTACCTGAAGTATTCCTCCCACCCACAGATTTTATTGCCATAATAGAGGGTAATACAGTGATATTAAGCTGGGTAGCTCCAGAGAGCAATCCTATGGGATATAATCTATATCGTGGAGATATACTTTTGAACACAAATTTACTCACCGATACTTCCTATATAATCTATGAAGTGCCAATAGGAGTTCATCTCTTTAGTTTATATGCAATCTATCCAACAGGCTCATCTGAAGCTGTTACAGTAGAGGTCGAGATTTTACCTGAAGTTTTCCTACCACCTACAGATTTTATTGCCATAATAGAGGGTAATACAGTGATATTAAGCTGGGTAGCACCAGAGAGCAATCCTTTGGGATACAATCTCTATCGTGGAGATATACTTTTGAACACAACTTTACTCATCGATACTTCCTGTATTCTCTATGAAGTGCCTGTGGGAGTTCATCTATTTAGTTTATATGCAATCTATACAACAGGCTCATCTGAGGCTGTTACTGTCGAAGTCGAGATATTACCTGAAGTATTCCTACCACCCACAGAATTTACTGCTTCTGTAGAGGATAATAATGTGATACTAAGCTGGCTAAAACCAGAGAGTGAGCCTTTGGGATATGGTTTGTATCGTGGTGAGATGCCTTTGCACAGATCACTGATCCTTGAGACGACTTATGTAGATTATGATGTCCCGGAGGGGAATCATGTTTATAGTTTGCAGGCTATCTATGAGAATGGTGAGTCAGAGATGGTGTATATTGAGATTGAAATAAAGGTCTCTGATGGGGATATAAATGATGTCCCTATTTTGACTGAGCTAGTTGGCAATTTTCCCAACCCTTTTAATCCCATCACGACTATCAAGTATAATCTGGCTGTAGAGTCAATGGTGAGGATAGACATCTTTAATATCAGAGGTCAGCTAGTCAAGACTCTTGTCAATGAGTATCAAGTAATAGGTAGGTATACTGAGGTCTGGCATGCCGATGATGTGCCGTCAGGTATCTATCTCTATAGGCTTGAGACTAGTGCGGGTGTGGAAGTGAAGAGGATGGTATTGTTGAAATGAGAATGCAGAATGCAGAATGCAGAAATATTATTTCTGCATTCTGCATTCTTATTTCTGCTTTATTGACATTTCTGCATTCTGCATTCTTATTTCTGCTTTCTTAAAAAAGCTTGACAAAAAACAGCTATTTAATTTTTTTGTAATATTAAAATTATAAATTAGTAATTTTTATTACTAATTACTTTAAGGAGTCAGAGATGTTAGACGACAGATACCCTGCGGAGCCTTTCCGCATAAAGTCGGTAGAACCCGTTCGCATCATAGACCGCGAGATGCGGGAAAAGGTGCTAAAAGAGGCTGGATACAATACTTTCCTACTAAAATCAGAGGATGTTTACATTGACCTTTTGACTGATAGTGGAACAAACGCTATGAGTGATAGACAATGGGCAGGTATAATGATAGGCGATGAAGCTTATGCTGGTAGTAGAAACTGGTTACATCTGGAAAGCACTATCAAAGAGATGTTTGGCTTTAAACATGTGATACCAACCCATCAAGGTAGAGGAGCAGAAAATTTATTGAGCAGAACTGCCATCAAACCTGGACAATATACACCTGGAAACATGTATTTTACTACTACCAGATACCATCAGGAAGCCAACGGTGGCATTTTTTTTGACATAGTGATAGATGAAGCCCACGACACTACAGCCCAACACCCTTTTAAAGGAAACATTTGTCTAAACAAACTCCAAGGTTTGATAGACAAAGTAGGTGCAGACCAAATCGCTTATGTATGCCTTGCTGTAACAGTCAATCTCGCAGGTGGACAACCTGTATCTATCGAAAATATGAAAGCAGTAAGAAAGCTTTGTGATAAATACGGAATCAAAATCTATTATGACACTACAAGATGTGTAGAAAATGCCTATTTTATAAAGGAAAGAGAAGCAGGTTACGCCGATAAATCAATCGCTGAGATAGTTTTTGAAATGCACAGCTTTGCCGATGGTTGCACGATGTCTGGAAAAAAAGACGGTATCACAAATATCGGTGGATTTTTGTGCATGAATGATGACGATTTATTTGTAAAAGCCAGAGAGTTAGTCGTTGTCTTTGAGGGAATGCCCTCTTATGGTGGCATGACAGGACGCGATATGGAAGCCTTTGCTATCGGACTAAAAGAGTCTGTCCAGCTGGAATATATCGAGCATAGAGTGAAACAGGTGCGTTATTTAGGCGATATATTGCTCGAACACGGTGTGCCTATTATGGAGCCTACAGGCGGTCATGCAGTTTTTCTCGATGCAAAAAGATTTTGCTCTCATCTCGAACATGAGGAGTTTCCCGCTCAAGCACTCGCTGCCAATCTTTACCTCGAATCAGGAGTTCGTTCAATGGAAAGAGGAATAGTTTCAGCAGGTAGAGACATCAAAACAGGCAAGAATCACGCACCAAAATTAGAGCTTGTCCGTCTGACTATACCGCGTCGTGTCTACACTTATGCACACATGGATGTCGTAGCTAAAGCTGTCATCAATCTCTACAAAAACAGAGAAAAAATCAGAGGATTGAGGTTTGTGTATGAACCAAAACAACTGAGGTTCTTTACTGCTCGATTTGAGGAAATATAGTTCATAAAGTATAGAGCATTCCTTAATGTCAATCTCCGATTAAGATAAAGGCTGTAATTTTGAGAGTTTTTCGATAAGTCTCAAAACTCTTTATCCTTATCGGAGATTGACATGCCAATAAATTCTTTTTTAACACAGAGTTTTTTTAACACAGGGTTTTTTAACACAGAGAAGACAGAGAAGTCACAGAGCGCACAGAGATTGAGAACACTGAGAAATACAGAGAAACAAAGAGTTTTTTCTTTTTTAACACAGGGTTTTTTAACACAGAGAAGACAGAGAAGTCACAGAGCGCACAGAGATTGAGAACACTGAGAAATACAGAGAAACACAGAGTTTTTTCTTTTTTAACACAGAGTTTTTGAGAGAGGACACTGAAGTAAAAAAAAATTAATCGCATTATACCTCACTTTATGAGCATTTTTTTATAAAAAAAAAAAATATTTTTGATCCGTGAGCCAAAAACGCTCAAAAGAGACCCTAAGTACATATAGAGGGGGATGAAAATTGGGCAATTATTTTTCATTTAAAAAAAATTCAAAATATTCAACAGAAAATACAGAAAATAGTTGACAAAATAACTATTTTAAAAATAATGGCAAAAAAATACATTTAGAAAGGAGGTGAGTTTATGCCAGTAGTTTATGCTAAAGAGACGGAATCCTTTGAAGTTACTTTAAAACGATTTAAGAAAAGATGCGAGAAAGCAGCTATTCTTTCAGATATAAAGAAACATCAGGCTTATGAGAAACCGAGTGAAGCAAGAAAAAGAAAGAAAAATACTTCACAGCGAAAACAAATTAAATTGCATCGGAGATCAGATAGGTATTGATCTGATAGTGAGTTGTGAGTGGTGAGTTGTAGTGGCTAATTGCATTAGCCTAAATCCAAAAAAATAGGCTTATACAATAAGCCACTACAACTAACTATTAAAAACTCACAGCTGGCTTATGCTATAAGCCACAACTCATAACTCACAACTCATAACTCACAACTCACAACTCACGACTTACAATAGAGGAATAAATGCATTATATTGATATATTTTTGTTATTATTGTTCTTAGGAGCAATGTTACTTGGCTTTATAAAAGGTTTTTTATCGACTTTTTTGACATTGATAGGTTTATTTTTAACTTTACTTTTGGTCTCTCGCTTTGGACCGATGGTAAAGTATGGGATAATGATACGATTTTCATTCGATGATTTTTTCTCAAGTTTACTAGCTTATTTATTGATAATAATTATGGTTGCAATCCTGATTTCATTGATCAGGGTCATCTTGAATTATACTAAGAAATCAAAATATTCCTTTTTAAACAAAGTCCTCGGAGCTGTATTCTATGTTTTCAATGTTTTAGTAGCCCTCGCTATTATTCTCACTTTATTAAGCTATTTACAGTTATTTACCTCCTTTGTAGAGCAGCTCAACGAGTCCCTCATCATCACAGAGATATATAGGATGCTTGAATATGTAAAGTATAAAGGAAGTCAAGATTTGCTAGAAAGATTTTTTGCTTGATGAGAAAGAAAAGATTTTTTTTGAGAGGACACAGAGAGCAAAGAGAGAAAATGATAAAGCAGAAATGAAAAATGACAATTTACCCCCCCCCTCAATAAGCCAGTCGGAGATTGGCACTACATTTTGGGGTCATCTTGAATTTGATAAATTACTTAAATACATAAAAGAGCATTGTCATTCTTTACCAGGTGTTGAGTTTCTGGATACATTCTCACCATCAACTGATAAAGATTTTATAGTTCATAGGCTAAACCTGATAAATGACATTCAGAAAATCATTTTTCATCTTGGAGACTTAAAATTCAATGGTCTCTCAGATGTGAAAATCATTTTTGACGAAATAAAGAGTCTGACATTTAATTTTGAAGAAATAAAGGCTATAATAACATCGGTAAAAATTGGGAATAATGTCATATCGAGTAACAAGTTACAAGTTACAAGTTATAAGTTAAATGGTGATATATGCTACCCTGATACTCAAGATTGCTTCGGGAGTAAAGCAAGCATGAACCTCGCAATGACGGATGGGGTAGCATACCAAAATTTTACAGAGTCTCTTGTAGCCTACCCTATATTTGAAAAGAGATTTCACCAGATTTTTGATGAGGAGGGTAATGTCTTAGATACTGCGTCAACAGAACTACGAAGTATTAGGCAGCGGATACGGAAACTGAAAGAGAGAATCCAGTCAGAATTACATAAAACATTAAATGATGTCCAACTGAACTCTTTTTTGCAGGATAAAATAATAACTCAAAGAAATGATAGATTCGTAGTTCCCGTTAAAGAAGGTTTCGCAAGCAATTTTGAGGGCATTTCACATGGACGCTCTGGTTCAGGAGCTTCAGTTTATATGGAACCAAAGTCTGTAGTTCCTCTAAACAATGAAGTAAATGACCTTGTTTCAGCTGAAAAAGAGGAAATATATAAAATATTTTGTGAGTTTACCAAGCAGTTGCGTGGAGAAGAGGAAGGAATAGTTTTAAACTTTGAGATACTAAAAAAACTTGATACATATTTTGCCTGCGGTAGAGTATCACTTGAGTTACAAGCTATTGTTCCTGAAATAGTAGAGGAAAATTTGATTGAACTGAAAAGAGCACGACATCCCCTTTTGATAATAAAGTTTCAATCTGTGCAAAAAGTAATACCTTTTAACCTCGTTCTCGGTAAGGATTACAATATTTTACTCATCTCTGGACCTAATACAGGCGGGAAAACTATCACCTTAAAAACAATAGGTTTATGCACATTGATGGCACTAACTGGTTTACCTATACCCGCAGATTATGGTAGTAAAATAGGTCTTTTATCAAATGTATTTGCCGATATTGGCGACAATCAATCTATCGACAACTCACTAAGCACTTTTAGTGGTCATATCCATAATATAAAGCAAATTGTAGAAAGCGGAAGTGAAAATACTCTTGTATTGATAGATGAGATAGGCTCTGCGACAGACCCAGAACAAGGTGTAGCCCTCGCACAAGCAATTCTTGAAGATATTATTGCTAAAGGAGCTCTCGCTGTGATAACGACACATTATACCTCTTTAAAGGTTTTTGTAGAAAACACACAGCGATGTGTCAATGCCTCAATGCAATTTGACCCAGAAAAACACGAGCCTACTTATCAATTTATGCTCGGTTTCCCAGGTAATAGTTTTGCTATAGAGATAGCTTCAAAACTCGGTCTTGATAACGAACTTGTGAAAAGAGCAAAAGAACTAACAGGAACTCAAAATGTAGAACTAACCGAGCTTTTGATGAAAATGAATGAAGAAAAAAGGAAACTATCTGTTAATAATTATCAGTTTGAATTAAAAAACAGGCTACTTGAAATAAAAACAGCTGAACTTGAAACAAAACTGAAAGAATTTGAAACTAATAAAAAGAAACGGATAAAAGAGTCTATTGCAGATACACAGTCATTTTTGACGGGTATCCAAAAAAGGATAAATGAGCAGCTCACAGAGATAAAAAACCTCGATAAAATAGAGAAAAAGAAAAAGCTGAACGATTTGACAAAAGAAATACAAGAAGAGAGAGTTCGGAGCTCGGAGTATGGAGTTCAGAGTTCGGAGTTCGGAATTCAGAGTTCGGAGTTCGGAATTCAGAGTTCGGAGTTAAGAGTTCTGAACTCAGAACTCAGAACTCAGAACTCCGAACTTGAAATAGGTAACCTAGTCTGGATAGCATCTTTTGAAACAGAAGCTATCATAATGGAGAAAAAGAAAAGTGGCTATAAGGTCGATATGAACGGGATTATATTTAGTGTAAAGGCTGAAGATGTTTTTAAACTGGATGATTTGAAAGCATCTCCCCACTCCGCAAGCTACATGGGGGAGGCAAAACCTGAGATTTCAACTACAGGGTATGTGAGTCATAATACAATAGAGTATTCGGGCAAAGCAAAGCTGGAACTTAATCTTTTGGGAAAAAACTTCGAGGAGTCTCTGCCTCTGATCCAAGACCTCATAGACAATGCTCTCTTTTGCGGACTGACAAAGGTGAGGATAGTTCACGGTAGAGGAACAGGTATCCTAAGACAAAAAATCAGAGCTTATTTAAAGAAAAATGACAAGGTCCAAGAGTTTTATAGTCCACCGCAAGAGGCAGGCGGAGATGGAGTAACGGTAGTGAGTTTATGAGAGGATAGAGGATAGGGAATTCCCGCCAATAACCTACTCTACTATCTATACACTCAAATGACAAAAATAGAAATAAAGATTGGAAAGAGGGAATGAGGATTGAGTGGTTGACTATCTACTCCCTATCCCCTATCCCCTATCCCCTAAAAAAAATATGTCCGAAAGTAATGTAGATTTAATCCTAAAGGCTATCAATATAGTAGATGTGGTTTCGAGCTACATCCCATTAAAAAAGGCTGGTAGTAATTACAAGGCAAGGTGTCCATTTCATGATGAGCGAACTGCGTCTTTTAATGTCAGCGAGTCAAAACAGATATACAAGTGTTTTGGCTGTCAAAAAGCTGGTAACGCTATAAATTTTGTCATGGAATATGAAAAGCTCTCTTTTTATGAAGCCCTCCAAAAGCTCGCTGAAAAAGCAGGTATTTCTATCCAAAAAACTCCTCAAAATACAAAAAGGAATACACGCAGAGAGTTGATTTACACAGTATATGAGCTTGCTACTGATTTTTTTGTCAGCAATCTAAAAAAGCATGGACAAATAGCAAGGAGTTACCTTGAAAAAAGGCAAATTCCTATTGAAATAGCTGAAAAGTTTTCGATAGGTTACTCTCTCGATAGCTTTCAAGGTTTAAAAGCATATTTATCTCGCAATCACATTAGTAGCGATATTTTTGCTGAAACTGGCTTGTTTCGTGTGCCAGAGGAAGGTGACCCTTATGACTTATTTAGAGACAGATTGATGTTTCCAATCCACTCTCTAAATGGAAAAGTAGTAGCTTTTGGTGGTAGAGCATTAAATAACGACCAAGAAAAGCAGTTTAAATATGTAAATTCCCCGACTACAGACATTTATACCAAAGGAAAAGAGCTTTATGGACTACATATAACAAGATTTGACATTAGTAAAAAAGGATTAGTCTTTATAACAGAGGGTTATCTCGACTTTTTGAGATTGTATGAAAAAGGATTTACAAATTCTGTAGCCTCTTTGGGAACAGCATTGACAAAAGAACAGATAGGATTACTCGGTAGATACACAAAAAACTTGGTAATGCTTTATGATGGTGATGATGCAGGCATGAAAGCAGCTGTTAGAGCATCTATACTTGCAATCCAAAGAGGTTGCACTCCTAAAATTATGTTACTGCCTGCAAAAGAAGACCCTGATACATTTCTCTTGAAACATACAATAGAAGAATTTCAGACTTTGGCAGACAAGTCGATGAGCTTGGTTCAATTTGTAGATAACCATTCAAATCTATTTGGAGGTAGTAGGCAGGCAATCCAGATGCTTGTTGATGTGAGTCCAGAGATTGAAGACCATATAGGTAGAGAGATTTTTATTAAAGAAATTTCTGAAGAATTTCAAATATCTGAACAAAATTTAAGGTCGAGCATAAAAAATTTTGAAACTATTTCACAACCTGTAAAGTTTCAAAAAATCGAGAGTTATAAGTTTGAAGAGGAAAGGAAACTTTTAAGATTCTTATTAAAATACCCAAATTTCATAAAAAAAGTTGCCGATGACCTCGAATCTCATTATTTTATTAATATAGACTTACAAAATATCTACATATTTTTGGTAAGTATCGAAGATGAGGCTTATTTAAACAATCCAGCACTATTGCTTGAGCGTTTAAATGAACATCAGATTGAAGGGGATAAAAGATTGTCAGAGGAGCTAACCAAGCTATTTTTTGATGAAGATTTTCTGGACAATTATGATGACTTGGTGGGACAAGTAAAGCTACGGAAATATGAGGCGGACTTGAAAATTATCAATGAAAATATCTCAAAAGGAAATGATAGTGCAGAGTTTTTTGAAAAGAAGTTCTTCTTAAAAAGGGAAATCGAAAAGCTCTCTAAAAATGTTGTCAGAAAGACAATTTATAATGGATAGTAATGAGTTGTGAGCTAATCACCGCTCATAACTAACTACTCACAACTTTAATATAAGGAGTAAAAATGCTAAGTTATAATGATTATGTAAAAAAATTATCGATATTAGGCAAGGAAACAGGATATATAACTTTCCAGCAGATAAACGACATATTGCCTGAAAATCCAATATTTTTGGACAAAATAGTTGACTTGATTACAGATTTAAAAGAAGATGGCATAGAAATCATCGATGAAACACAGAAAAAAATTACAAGATCTACTTCTAAGCCCAAAAAAGCACCTACCAAAAAGGCATCCACGCGTAAATATTATGATGACCCTGTCCGTATGTATTTAAGAGAAATGGGACGCGTGGAGCTACTGACAAGAGAAGGTGAAATCAGAATTGCCAAAAAAATCGAGTCTGCTCAAAAGATGATTAATCAAAATGTTTTTAAATGTGGCTCTACTCTTAGAGAAATGTTTAATTTCCTTTATAGATACAACGAAAAGCGGATACGACTCGACCAGATTTTTAGACTTGATTTTGGAAACTGGGTCGATAGAAGCCAAGACTCAAAGCTTGTTTCAGATTTTCGTGCTATCTTAAAACAAGTAGACAACAATTTTAATAGTATAGGTAAAATGATTGACGAGTCTCTAACAGACGACAACGGCACTATGACACGGCAAACTGATATTGACAACCTAAGAGATGAGGTAGTAAAATCTTTCCAGCAGCTTTATTTTAATGACAAGCTTATAAAACGAATGGTCTATCGAATAAAAAGTTTAGTAGATAGAATAGAAGAGTCCCAATCAGCAATCTCCGATTTATCAAGGATGAAAGACTTTTCTGAAGAGGATATTAGTTTTTATGGGAGAAAAGCTAAAAAATCTGGGGACGAGTTTCGTGAAGTAGAAGAAGAAACTGGAAACGACCCTGAAATTTTTGTAGACGCTCTGAGAAAGATAAAAAATGCCAAGCGAAAGATTAGAAGGGTAGAGCTGGAAACAAGAATGACCTCCGATGAAATGATTTTTCTTTTACGCGATATAGAAAGAGGCGAGAAAATGAAAGAAAAGTCAAATAATGAGATGATAGAGGCTAATGTCCGACTTGTAGTCAGTATAGCCAAAAAATACAACAATAGAGGTCTTGATTTCATGGACTTGATACAAGAGGGTAATACAGGACTAATGAGAGCTGTCGAAAAATACGATTATAGAAAAGGGTATAAATTTTCTACTTATGCTACCTGGTGGATAAGACAAGCTATCACCAGAGCTATCGCCGACCAAGCTAGAACTATCCGCGTTCCCGTCCACATGATAGAGTCTATCAACAAAATCAATCGAACTGCCCGAAAACTAATGCAAAAACACGGTAGAGAGCCGTATCCTGAGGAACTCGCTGAAGCTCTCGATTTACCTGTTGAAAAGATAAAAAACATACTATCTATCTCAAAAGAGCCTGTTTCACTCGATAAACCTATAGGCACTGAAAACGAGGATAGTAATCTTAGTGATTTTATTGAGGATAGAGCTACAATCTCACCCGAAAGAGTGGCTGAAAGAAATTTACTCAAAAAACAAGTAGACGAAATACTTAGAACACTCACTGATAGAGAGCAAAGAGTAATAAGACTCAGATTTGGTATAGATGACGGACACCATAGGACACTCGAAGAGGTTGGACATATTTTCAATGTTACAAGAGAAAGAATTAGACAAATTGAGGATAAGGCACTCAAAAAACTGAGACACCCATCAAGGTCGCATATACTCAAACAATTTATTGATAATTTTAATGTTAAAAAGGAGTAGGGCTACTATAAAATTAAGAATTATGAATTAAGGATGTAGTAGGAAACTCAAATAGAAATTCTCTGTAGGGAACAGATGTATCTGTTCCAAAAAAAATAATCAATAACTCGGAACGGCTAAAGGCGTTCCCTACAAAATCAGGTTACAGGCATGGAAGTCAGTGAGACAGAGATTGTCTTGATGCTAATGGAAAGATATAAAAGATTTCTAAAATCATAAATATCTATGCTTTATTACACATAGTTTTCCTTAAACATAATCCTCTCAATGCCCTCAATGATAGTATGTATCAGTAGAATATGAATTTCCTGAACTCTGTCAGAGGTTGTTGCTGGGACTACAAAGGCATAGTCAACAAGGTTTTTCAGTTTTCCTCCGTCTTTACCAAGGAGTCCGATAGTCAGTATGTCTTTTTGTTTTGCTATTTCCACAGCTTTGATAATGTTAGTAGAATTTCCGCTAGTAGAGATAGCAATGAGGTAGTCGTCTTTTTTTCCGTGAGCTTCAACTCCTCTTGAAAAAATGTTATCAAAACCAAAATCATTTGCTACACAAGTAATGTGAGTGGGGTCTGTCAAAGCAATAGCAGCGAGAGCAGGTCTGTCTTTTCGAAATCGTCCTGTTAATTCCTCTGCGTAGTGCATAGCATCGCAGGCAGAACCACCATTTCCGCAGGTGATACCTTTATTTCCGTTGTTGTGCTTGTCTACAAGTAAAAAAATCACTTCTTCCAGTTTTTGTAGGTTAGATTCATTATTCATAAAGTCTTTTTTCAATTTGGTGGAGTCCAAAAAGTTTTGTCTAATAAAGTCCATAAAATATCTCCTTTATATGAGAGATAACTGATAAAGAAGCTAATTGTTACAGATTTAATTATTAATTACTAATTACTAATTAACTAAAAAACGATTTCAAGAAAAAGATTGACAAAAAATATATCTTTTATTTTTATGTTCACAAATATATACTTTATGAAGGAGAAAGGATTATGGACAAAAATTTAAAGAGCCTTATCAAAAAAGTTTATAGAAATAAACTCTATATTCTATTGATGTTATCTTTAGTTTTTACCTCTTTTTTATCTGCTCAGACACGTAGAGACACTACCCCAGGCGGCAGGCTTGGTGGCGGTGGTGGACAAGAGCAGACACCAGAGCTAATACTCGGTGCTGAGCCTGTAGAAGGCTATATCAGAGCAGGTCAAGAAAACTGGTATATTGTGAGAACTACCAGTGTAGGCATTTTGGTAGTTGAGACGCATGGTAGCGAAATTGACACCTACATGGAAATTTATGATGAGCATCAAGAATTTCTTGACGATGACGATGACGGCGGTGAAGGGCTAAATGCTCGCATCGAAATGTATGTATCAGGAAATAGGACATTTCATGTCAAAATCAGAGCTTACAGTGACTCTGTAGAGGGTGGCTACACTATTACAGCTCGCCTCAATCCTCTGCCTGATGCAAGAGAACTCACTATTAATGCTACTTTGGGTAGAACGATGGATTACGGTGATGAGCATTGGTATCGCCTGAGAGCAACTCAACGAGGTTATATCCATGTCGGCACACTCGGTAATAATGTTGTGCTAAAAATGGAGATGTATAACGAAAATTTCAGAAGACTGTATACCTCAAATCTTTACGGTGACCTTACAAATGCTGAGTTTGAGCAATTTGTTGATGGTCATGAGGTTTTTTATTTCCGTGTGCAACCATACTATGAAGATGGTCGTGGTGACTACAGAATATTAGCTACTTATGATCCTTACCCAGAGGAAAGAAATGTAGCGCGTGGAAATGCTGTGAATATCCGTCTTGGAGGTGACCCATTTAGAGTCTATTTCGTAGAGGAACATGAATCAAGATGGTATCGATTTGAAATGCCTAGAGGTGGCGGAAATATCGATACTTTTACCACAGGACACCTTGATACGATGCTGTATCTCTACGACAGAAATGGGGAGCAGCTCTTTTATGATGACGACTCAGGAGAGGGTCTAAATGCTCACATAAACGAAAGACTGACTCAAGGGACATACTATATCGAAGTAAAAACCTGGGGCGGAGGGATAGGAAGGACTACTTTGAAAGCGGATTTGATAAGGAATTAAGAGGGAATTAAGAATTGAGAATTAAGAATTGAGAATTAAGAATTGAGAATGCCCCCCTAATCAAACAAGAGCAGGGGGGTAATTTTTTATGGAAAATGGTAACTTAATTTGTAGGGAACGCCTTTAGTCGTTCCGTTTCAATTGTTTTCCTTATTTTATGGAACGGCTGGGGACGTTCCATTTTGTCATTGAAACATTTTTTTCGGAACGACTGAAGGCGTTCCCTACAAGACAAGTTACCACTTAGATGGTTATACTCTCAATATCTTAATTTATGCAGTCAAGATGCCTGCGTTCCCAGTAGCAAAAAAGGGTGTGGTAATGAAACCACACCCAGATATAATTAATAATTAACAATTAACAATTAGTAATTACTAATTTACCAATTGATTATTGAAAAATGCTTCTCTCATCTTGATAAATCTGTTTCTTCTGTGTTGGTTTCCAATTCTCATAGAGCGAGCGAGATTTCCTCTATAATCCTCTCTTGAGATTAAAAAGAGGGTATTTCTATCGACGCTGTCTGAGAAATTCACAACCCAAAACTCATATTGAGTTTGATTTGAAGAAAATGAGTTAGCAGCTATATTATGAGTTCTGATGTCATTTCTGAGAAAAACGAGATACAAATCAAAATCTAAGGGGTTTTGTCCTGGTGTACCTGCATAAAAATCAATCCACTGCATATCGGCGTTGCTCGAAAGAGTCCAGTTTATCCTAAAGTCCTGTGTAGGATTGAAAGTAGGTGGAACAGTGTTTGAGATGAGTGGTAAGTGAGGGACAGATAAAGAGATATTTGATACTCCCTCTGGTGTAGTGAGCTGCACATCGGCATTTGCGCCGCCGGGTAGAGTAGCTGGTATATAACCATAAGAGAACCATTCTCTATTGTCTGGGCTAAGCTCTACACCTTGCTCTACGACAGCTTGATTGTTTACTCTCAATACGACTGAAGTATTGTTCATCGGTGTAGTGCTGTTGTAAATAATCCAGTATTCCCAACGGAAATTGACTTGTTCCCAGAAAATCTCAACATGACGATAAGCAACAAGGTCCATCCAATCAGGTGGAGGTAGGACGCCTTCGTTACCTGATGGTGTTACAGTAACATTGCAATTTGCCTCAAAACCACCTTCCTGCGTTCTCACGGTAATAGTAGCATTACCTGGAGCAATGGCAGTAACAAGTCCGTTTGTGTTGACAGAAGCGACAGCTCCATTTGAAGTATGCCAGGTAACATTTTTATTTGAGGCATTATTGGGTAAAACGGTTTCTTGGAGAGTAGAAGTATTTCCGACTGACATATTTAAGCTTGTAGGGTTAACTGTAACACCTGTTACAGCAACATGATCTGATGTAACGGTGATGACGCAAGTTGCAGTGTGTCCTCCACTACGCGTAGTAGCAGTGATAGTAGCAGTTCCATAAGCCATAGCTGTAGCAATGCCATTTTGAGCGATAGAAACCTTTGAGGGGTCATCAGAAGTCCAAGTGATGTGCTTGTCATCAGCCTCTGCTGGTAGGATAGTGAAACCAATAGTCAGAGTTTCACCAACATTGAGAGTAGCCTGAGTGGGATTGAGGGTGATGGAAGTAACGGGGATTTCACGAGGTCCGACAGTAACAACGACAGAGTCTACAAAGCTACCACTGTGTGTTCTCGCTGCGATAATGACATCAGTGCGGATTTGTCCAGGAGCAGGGGCTATAGCAGTAACAAGACCACCAGAATTAACATTTGCTACCCAGATATTGTTGCTTGACCAGGTGATGTTTTTGTTTGTAGTGTTTGACGGAGTAAACTCATATTGGATTTGGTGAGTTGTTCCTGGCTCGAGGATAAATGGAGCCGTAGTAATCCTAAATCCTGTAGCAGGGACGCTTTCTGTCAAACAGCTTGTAAGAGTCAGTAGCAATGTGAGAGCTAGTAATAGACTCACGATACATTTTGTTTTTTGCATATTTTCCTCCAAAATATAAAAGTAGATTTTTGGTTTTCAACAATTGAGTAAATTGTGATATCTACCTCAATGCCAAAGGGAGTTTGGCACTACAATTATTTATGATAATTATCTTTTATTTTTAATTCTTAATATCTACCATCCCCCGACACCCATTTCAAAAAGGGTAATGTCAAAATCTAAATCATCGAAACTGAGTGTAATTTCGGGACTATTATCAGTCGGTAATTGATCTTTTGGGACACCGAGAAAGGCACTAGGATTTAACAATCTGCCTCTCCTGAGATCCATCACCTCATAATGAAGGTGGTATCCTGTAGAGTTTCCACTACTTCCCATCGCTCCTATGATTTGTCCCTTGTAGACTGTATCTCCTGCGAGGACAAATATTCTGTCAAGATGTGCATACCTTGTCTGTAGTCCTGAGGCATGGTCTATCCTGATGAGGTTTCCAGCAGTTCCAGAGCGACCTGCAAAGCTTACAGTTCCATAGGCAGTTGCGTAAATTATAGTTCCTCTATCATTTGCGATATCGACACCTGCATGCAAAGTTCTTTCTTGTATTATAGGGTGGTGTCTGTAGCCAAAAAGACTTGTAATCCTACCAAAAGTAGGCCATATACTTGGAGTTGCTTTATATAGGGATTCTCTTGATTGAATAGATGATAAAAGCTCGAAATGAGTAGCATAAGTTAGGTCTGTTTTTGCTGAAATAAAAGTCATTCTATTTAAATTTTCATTGTACAATTTGTGCAAGTCTTCACTAAATGGTAAGAATATAGGGTCTGAGAAAGGCATTCCACCAGAGCCGAGGGCACGGACATCTTGATTTATGACGGGTAATCTAAGCTCTTGTCGCATGTTATCCTCCCATGTTTCCATGATTTGGATTTTTATCAGTAAAGAATCAATTTGAGTAGAAAAACTCGACATCCTGTCTCTTAAAAGCTCATTTTCTCTTTGTAATTTTGACAACTGGCTCAATTCTGAGTTCTTTTTCCAGACATTATGGACATTGAATCCAAAATATAACAGCAAAATCGACAAAATCGATAAAATTACAATGAACTTAGTCTTACTAATTCCAAAGCCAAAAGCTCTCGGAGAATCGGCTTGCATAAAGGAAATATACCAAATCTTTCTTATAGACATAAGCCTCCTTTGTCTCATAAAAGTGCAAATTATTTAAAGCAGCCTTTTTTGTCAACAAAAATTTTCAATTCCCGACATTTTTTTTGAAAATATTTTTTTTATTTCTTTTTTTTTAGTTGGAAAATGATTTATCTGTTCCTTTTTTTCGGAACAGATTAATCAGTCTCTACTTAAATCAAGATATATACAAGGACACACATAAGAGGATGGTAAGAGTACGTCGGACGTACTCTTACCATTCTCCTTTGAAACTCCTTTGTTAATTATTCAAAAGTGGTGGCAATTTCTACGGAGAACGCAGGCAACGGTAGCCTTGCTTTCCCAGTCCTAATCTATTTTCAGCATCAATACCTTTCGGGATAGATTTTCAGAGTTTAAAGCAGGTCTAAATGCTGCTCTATCGTATCTTGCTTTTAATTCTCTAAAAAAACTATCTGCATCGGCATAAGTATGTGGGTCACACCATACAGTATAGTCCATTTGCTGGGTAGTGGCACTATTTCTATTGACAGAAGTAGTGATTTCTCGGATGACCCTATCAAAATTTGTATGTATTGTTCTCGCTTCGTCCTCACGATACATAGAGTTTATACCGATGATGAGTCTGTAAGCTTTACCTTGTGTCCAGTTGTTTACTACAGTCCGCATTAAGTCAGTTATAACATCATTGACAGTGTTTTCTACAAGTCTGACAGAATCACTTTGAGGACCTTGAGCATTTCGAGTTTCTGTAGCGAGTAACCTACCACTAGTTGATTCAAAAGCTCTTATAGTAAAACTAAATCTGGTTTCATTAGCTATATTTGAGAATTGTTGCTCAAAAATGAGGTAAATATCAGAGCCATTTGCCAGAGCGAGTCTCATTGTCCTTTCATCAGGATTATTTCCAATACGGGTCTGTAACTCATTTAAAACACTTTGATACTGTGAGGATTGTGGTAAGATAAGCTGATATTGTAATGAAGTGAGGTTTCTTTCAATATAGGTTGCTGTTTGACGGATTGGTTGGTTGCTTCTAGGGACTTCAAGAGGGTCTGCTCCAGCTGTTGTAGTAGGTAAAACCAAGATATTTGATAGACCTTGAGGAGGCAGGGGTGGTGGTAAAGTTTCTGGGGTAACCGCAGGTGGTGGAGTAACTTCAGGTTGAGAAACAGGTATTTCTACAGGTGGTGGTGGTGCAGGGATAGGGACAAACTCTGCTTGTGGTGGAGTTACGACCTCTACAGTAGTAGGTGCTACAGTTTGACGCACTGCCACATTGTCAATGTGTATTCGACCACCATTTTGAACAACTTCTGCATAAAAAGCAATTTTTACAGCTCCAGAATAGTCATTTAAATCAAGTATCACGGTTTCACCTGTATTGGGTATGCTGGCAACAGAGCGAACAGAACCTCTCTGATCCCATCTGGCGAGGGTATTCTCTACCGACCATGTTTGCCCATTGTCCGTAGAAATGATGACGGCAAAGAAATTTTCTCTCGGTGGTGAAGAACTCCAAGTATTGTCTACATGCGTATGTGCTATATCAAAGGTGAATATATGCTCTCCGCTAGAAGGCAAGATGATAGTAGGCGTTACTAACCAGACATTTCTTGGGCTTTGTAACATGATTGATGTAGCTTGACCATTTGCATGGTTTGCGTTGTTACCAAAATTTCTTAAATCATAATGATTTTGGTCAATCCAGGAGCCTGTGTGTTGGCTCAAAATGGAATAATTGGTCAGATTTCCAGTCCACCTTGTCCAGTTGGCTGGAGTGGTCGCAAAGGTTTCGACCCAAGGGAATTGTGTTATAGAATCAGCAAATACACATACTGAAACTACACAAAAAATGACCGCTAGTAAACACTTTAGAAAAAACCTTTTTTTCATAATGTTTAAATCTCCTTAATATCTCTTTTTTTTAGCCATTTTTTAAAAGTCTCTTTATTTGTCAAGTTAAATCATCGATTGATATTTGGATTTTGGATTATTTTTCTTTTTTCCAATTGCCATGCTCTCTACGAGAAAACTACTCATGGTTTCATTTTGTGTATAGTTTTAGTTATGTAGGATTATATCCACCTAATAACGAGATAATAGCAAAAAATAAAAATATAAATAAAGCAAAAAATCCTAATGGATAATTACTTGTATCCTGAGGTGGTTTCGGACCTGGTAGATTGGCTATTTTTGCTCTTTCTGCAAGCTCTTCTTCATACCATTTCCAAAAGAAAACTTCCATCATCAAACGGGTTGCAGAGCTATGTAGATAGGGTTTCCCTCTATAATGAGCCTCAGCTACTATATCTACTCCATTAATGTCAAAAATCTGCAAATTCATCTCTGATATGCCATTGCTATATCTATCATCGGAGGATGTTCGATATGTGTACCGAACTATGTAATATTTCTTTGCATCTAGCACAAGCGGTAATTCTGTATGTTCATACTCCAATGTGTCCAGTTGGGCAGGTGTGGTAGGGATTAGATTTGTCAATGGCATGGATGCTGTTGCTTCTATATGCTGCCTTACAGCATCAATATCAATCGCCGTCCTTGCCTCAAAGCCTCTCCTCGTAAAATTATTCCTAATTTCTGTATTTATATTGAAGCGGTTTTCTCCAATTATATAAAAGGTCATATTAGAGGTCTTTTCGATGTTTATGGTAGTGGAAACTGCGTGATCAGGCGTAATCATATCTACCCAATCAAAAAAAAGAGTCATCCCATCTTCAAATTCTTGATAGGACGAACATGAGGTCAAAAATAAGACCAATGCAAAGAATAATATCTTTTGAATCTTTAAATAAAAAAAATGACACATTATTCACCATCCTTTTCCTCACTAGTGCCATTTTTTTTATTTAGGGAAATATGTCAATTGAAATGATAAATCATAATGCAGAATGCAGAAATTCTGTTTCTGCATCCTGCATTCTTATTTCTGCATTCTTACTTCATCAACACCATCCTCTTCGTCTCTGTCCGCTCCTCAGTTTCCATCCGATAAAAATAAATCCCGCTCGCTACGCTGCGTCCATTCTCGTCAGTGCCATTCCAGTCTAGGCTATATGACCCTGCCTCAAAGACCTCATCTACAAGTCTTTTCACTCTTTGTCCCCTGATATTATAAATATCGAGACGGACATTACCTTCCCTTTCTTTATCAAAGGCAATAGTCGTGATAGGATTAAAAGGATTGGGATAATTACCTTGTAGTGTCGTAACCAGAGGTATCTCAAAATTTTCACCTTCGCTTGAATACTCATCAAAGATAAAACCCATGTTGGTGATGAAAACCGTTGTAGCTGCAAGTCTAGGAGTAGTAGGATAGCCAAAAGCTGGGTCTGGAACTTCATTAGGAAAGAATCCAATTGCAAATGTTTGTCTAATCCCCTCCCAAAGAGGTGTTTGTATCCATAATTCTGATTCAGTTGTAACATCACCACGAGGTGTATAAGCCATAAAGAATAGATTTTCCCCATCATAAAGATAAGGAGTATCGAGTTTTATGTGGACATCATATTCGCCTGCCATAGTGATAGGTATTGTGCCTTCATACACAAGTGTAAATTGATTGTAGGGTAACCAATGATTCCAGCTTTGAAAGTAATTTCGTGTGGAGGTAGCCATATACAATTTTACTATTCTATTTGGATCTGCAGTTCCAAATCCATGAATATCCAGCATAATGTCTGTGATATATCCTCTATGATTGAAGTCTTCTTCAAGGTAAATCGTTTGTGAAAGGGATGAAAAAATGCTTGTAGAAATAGGAATTAAATACTCACCCCATTGACTATCAGTATCACCATGATAATCTATAGCATCATATATGTAGAGTCTATTTGAGAAAGCAAAAGTTTCATTATCATTGGAATAGATAGATTTAACAATGTAGACATAAGGAAACCCCTTTTCTATATCTTTAATTGTATGATCTGTATATTCTGTTTCTGTGATATTGGTTGCAAGCAATGTCCACATTTCAGGATTGTCAGTATTTTCCCTTGTAGTCCTATAAACATTGTAGTATTCGAGAGCACGGTCTGCATATAACCCTATTGCATTGCTTTGAGAAACTCTTTTTGCTGGAGTGAAAGGGGTTATATTCTGTTTTACCAATCTTAAATTTCCTTTGCTGTCATCATTGTAAATAGAGGGTTCAATGTTATCTATATCGTTTATAGATAGATTATACATAGAGAATAATGGTTTTTCTTGAGTATTTATTGTTTCTTTTGGCAACAGATGTGAAACTGAAGGAACAGATGAAGTTATCGGACTCATATTTATCCTACCATTTCCGTTTGTTGCTGATGCTTTGAGTAACCAATTTGCTGGGACATCAGATATCTGCCAATCTCCATGTCCTTGAACATACATTAAATTACCATACATAGATATTTCAGGTCCATAATCTGTGAAAAAAATAAATCCTTTGCCTACCACCCTTAGAGCTATCCATAGTTCTTCATTGGTTGGTATTAAAACAGGTGTATCAAGGTCAATAATAGTCCATTCAGTATCTAGAGTCAGTTTCGGATTGACATACTGTTCATGGACAAGAGTCCCAGGATTGAAAGCAGAACCTCCTGTATAGATTTCAATGTGAAAAGATTGAAATCTTGTTCCCCAACGATTCACAATGAATCCCACATCTAATAGCATTTCTCCAGCTACTCCAAGCTGATTTAAATGAGCAGGTGAATATCTATGAGCAATTTTCCAGTCTGAACTATTTTCAACTCCAATTCTATCTGTTAATAATGGTTCATCAAGATTTGCTTGAGAAAACCATTGAGCCTGAGGATTAGGTTTATAGGGTGGCATCCAAGTGATATGAACATTATCTTCATTTAGAGTGGCTGTTATCAGACGAGGATGATAGGGAAACTCATATATCATTATGTCCCCAAAGTTTATTTCTGAGTCTACTATTTCAAATGGTAATCTTAATTCTGTATAAGTAGGGTAATTTACTACCAAGAAATAAGAATTATACCCATAAACATCTGGGAAAAGAAACTCCCCACTATTATCAGTAGTGATAACGGGATAATCTGTATATCCTGTGATTGAAACAGTAGCTCCTGTTAAAGGCTGTCCAGTATCTGAGGAAATAATTCTGCCAGATACAGAAAAAGAGGGAAGTGGTTCTAATGAAAAATTAACAGTAGTGATTTCATCATCTATTACTATTACTCCAGTAGCTTGTGCCTCGAAATAACCTATTTTACTCGCTGTGAGATTTACAATCCCCTCAGAAACATACAATAGTGTATATTCACCATTTATATTTGTTACAGCCTTTCTTTGTAGACCATCTATTCTGACTATAACTCCCTCTACAGGGTAGCCGTCTTGAGTTATTATTCCCTGTATATGTCCTTTTTCAGTAGGGTCAAATATCAGAGTAGTATTTGGTATCCCCCCCCAACCTGAAGCAAAGTGAAAATTAAAATTTTCTGGGTCTATTTGAGAATTTCCAGCCTCTTCTAACCCCCATAATGTCCTATAAAGAAATTCTTTTTCATAATCATCTTCAAATAAAGTAGATTGCCATCTGTTTCCCTCTTGAGATTCCATATTTGTCCAAGGTTTAAAGGCTCTTATTAAGATGTTCCCACCCTCATAAATAAATGGTTCATCAAGAGGGATAATAACATCATATACCCCCTCTGTTGCCAAAGAGATAGTCCCATCAAAAACTTTGATAAACTCACTCATTGGTAAAGGAGGATTAACAGGGACAACATGATTTTCTATATCTGTGTGAGTGATATAAAATTGGACATTTACATCCTCTGTAAAATCACCAGATCCATAAAACCTATATGCTAAATGAGTTATTGGACCATTTGCAGGTAACTCATTTGCAAAATAAAGTGATTGGGTTATAAAAGTTCTATGAAAGGTAGATATAGGATAATTTGCTGTAGCAGTACTAGAATGGTCTCCTATATATACAACATTTTGTCCAGCAGGCAAGACATTTACAAAGAGTATAGGTGTTATATTGTTTTCTGGGTTTTCATCTTCAGGACCTTCAATTTCACCATATATCTGAGCTTCACCTACTGTAGTAGGTGTCCAGACTATCTCAAAATCATGATTTTCAAAAAAACCTAAAGTTACTCCAGGAACACTTGCAAGCACGGTGTTACCTTGAATCAAACTAACTATAAAACCCGATACAGTGTTTATCCCTCTATTTTGAACTTTCACAGTGTATGTCGCAGGCTCACCCACTATTGGTAAACTATTACCTTTTATAGATAGAGCTTCAAGGTCATTATCCACAGGTTCAAAAACTCTGACATCATCAATGTATATTTGCTCAGATTCATAGGTTTCAAAATGCCGAAATGCTATATAGATGGTCTGACCAGAGTAAAAAGAAAGGTCTATGAGTTTATGAACCCAACCCTCTCTAGGTGAATGCTCTGTGATAAGAACATCAGTAAAAGCACCTACAGTAGGTGTGGTAGTTGAAACGAGGACAGAATAAGATTGACCTATCTGTTCATAAAGATTCACATAATATTCAAGATAGATTAAGCCACCTTGCATAGTCAAAGCAGGGGTGATGAGATAATTGTCTACAATTCCATCAGGGGCTATAGACGTTGCTTGATAAAATCCAGTATTTGGATAATATGAATTTTGCGCCCAACTCCATGAATCTCCATCTGCATCAATCATAGTCCAGCCTGGTGGAGGGAATTGCTCTCCCTCAAAGCCTTCTTCCAGTAGCACATTTCGTGCTGCAATCGGTGTTGTGTTTGTTTGTGCTGTTTGTATAGTAACAACAGCGTTGGCATTTTGAGCTGATATTGTAGTAATCATCAAGCTCGCCATAAGAATTACAAGTAGTCCCAATTTCCAATTGGTTTGTAGTGCCAATCTCCGATTGGCTTTTTGTAATTTTTTCATGTCTTATCTCCTTTAAGAAAAAAATTTAGAATATAAGTGTAGGAGTTTGTAAAAATGTTAGTAAAAAAATTAAATTTTCTTATTTTTATTTTTTAGCACTTTGTGTAATGTGTTTTAAAATAAGGGTTTAGAGGGGATTATTTTTTATTATTTTTTTTTGAAAATTATTATTTTTCGACAGAATATATTCTGTCAAAACCTATGTTATCCAAGCGGTAACTTGGTATGTAGGGAACGCATTTATCAGTTCCGAAAAATAATTTTCCCCCCCTTTCCCCCCCCACTCATACTTCATGGGGTGGTAAAAATCGGAACGGCTAAAGGCGTTCCCTACAAAATAGAATTATAAAACACAATCGTATCGACCATCATTTTTTGTTTATCAGATAGCGGTTTCAGGGTGCCATCCTCGAGTAGCTTTTCAAGGACACAGACCTTCATTTCATTAAAAGAAAGGCAATTTTGATAGAGAGCTTTTACGACTTTTTTCAAGTGTGCTGGATAATAGTCTTTGCTGATTTTATAAATCTCGGTACTTAGCTTTTGGTTTATTTCAATAATCTCCTCTGGCATATCAGGTAAAATATCAAAGAGTTCATTTGCAGACATCTTAGCTATGAGCATGCTGGATGTCATGTTGTCTTTATCTTTTAGCAAAAATCCTTTACTGAGTAGATGTTTTATTATACTTTCATGGTCTGGAATCCTTTCCATGATGTCATCTAAAAAATACTGTAAATAAACAAAATCATTGGGAACAAACCTATCCCATTTATTACATTCTTTATCAAAATAAGCACCACTTTGGGCTATAAAATATTTCTCAGGATCACCAAAAGAAAAATAATACTGGCAATCTCCGAGTAAAATGTATCTTTGGTCTTTATTTCCCATAATATAGTCCTTTTCAACATTAGTAGCAGGTATGTATTCAGAACCGTCTACTCTCTTTACAAAAAAAGGTAATAGATTTTTTGATAGCTCAGGATTATTAAATCTATTTTCACAGGCAAAGATAATCAACGACCAGAGGAAATAATTGTGGTCGTCTTGGGGGATATGAAATTTAGACGATATATCCCCCCCCTTCCCCCCCCACTCATTCTTCATGGGGGGGGCTAAAAGTAGCGGAATATACAACTCATAGACTTTACTAGCATATTTATTAAAAATCTTTAGTCTTTCATAATGGACATCTTTTGGGATATCATGGATGAGCATATTGGTGAGATATTTTTTTTGGTTTTTGGATAGAGCTACTACATCCATAAAACCATTATTTTCAAGATAATGAACTTTTTCTTCTACAAGATTTTTGGGGACAGAAAGGACTTCTGAAATTTCCTCTATTGTCCTAGCATTGTAATAGGCAGCATAAAGGATATTTTGAGTCAAAAGGTTTGAAAGGTAAGCATTTATGGACTGTATACCCATTTTATAATTTCCAAGATAGCTGATACCCATAAACCTAATTGGTTTTATTCCTAAAATGTCATGGTCGAGCATGATTTTCTCCTATCACTGGGAACGCAGGCATCTTGCCTGCAATATTGATTTATTATTCATTGATAGCAGGCAAGATGCCTGCGTTCCCAGTATCACTTCGGCAAAACATCAGTAAACACAATCATATTCGCAGTTTTTCTTTGTTTTCTTTTAAGTGGTTTCAAGACCCCTCTTTTTAGTAGAGCTTCCAAAATATAGACTCTAAATGTTTTATATTTCAGAGTATTTTGGTTCATGATACGACACAAATCTTGTAAATGCGGAGGATAATATATTTTATTTATCCTGAACATCTCATCGTCAAGCTCCTTTCCTATCTTTTTCAATTTCTTTGGTATAGGAGGCAGTAAATCTGTCAGTTCCTTATCTGAAAAGGTAGTCATGACGATATTGAAATAATCAGTATTTTCATCGACATTTTTTTCAATAGAGGATTTTGATTTTCGTGATGTTTTTGAAGCAAGGAAACCCTCTTGATATAACCTTTCATAAATCTTTACATTGGAAACATCTTTAGGTAGATTACCAAGTATTATGTCTCGGATATTTTGTATCAGTCTGTAAAAACTAACCTGGTCACTTAAAAATGTCTCTGAAATATCATTTAGTATTGAAGAATGCCACCAAACTGAAGGTCTAAAGGTTTCAGTAGTTATCCCCAGAAAAAAGTATTCAAGTGGAGTCTTACTGCTACCTTTTAAGATAGAATTTTTTGTAAAGCTATTTAAATCAGAGGTTTGCTGTGTGTTTTCCTCTATTTCAGCGAAAAGTAAATTATTTCCACCATATTTTCTTTTAACAAAATGTTTTGCTAAGTCTTTTTGGTTGTCCACTACTACAAGTTTTTTAGCACAAGCATAAGTGATAAGCGACCAGAGCAGGAAATTTTGGTCGTTTTCGGGGAAATAAAAATTAGGGGATAGGGGATATGGGATAGGGGATAGAGAACTTAAAAGTAGCGGAATATACAACTCACAGACAATTTCAGAGTATTTTTTAAAGGTTTCATGGATTTGTTTATCTTTTTCTTTATTTGCCTCTGTTATGTAGATTTTAGTGAGGTATTTTCCAGCGGGCTGTTTGTCGACAAAACCATTTTCTACCAGATAATAGAGAGTATCTTCAACAAAAGCGAGGGGTATAGATAGCTCCTTAGCAATTTCAGAGGAAGTTTTTGCTCTATGATAGACAGAAAAAGCAATGTTTTGAAAGAGGCTGTCTGGAAAATAGCTTGATAAATCAAAGTGTGCATCAAGTAGTCCATAAAAATGGATAGTGGAAAATGTCTTCTGATTGCCTGCTCTTATCCTCTCTTTGCTTTCTTCAATGCTGTCTTTGAGCTGGTTTCTTGCTTCAAAGAGATGCCAACGAACTGTGCCAGAGGTAAGATTTAGACTATTTGCTATTTCGGCGAGTTTCATCTTTTGAAAATAATGCATGACAATGATGTCTCTATGGAGCTGACTTAAATAGGAAATCTCTTTTCGGAGGGTTGAAAAGGTCTCCTCTCTATTATTGTCCTCTTCTTGCTGCACGGTAACCTGAGTAGCAGCAGGCAGAGTATAAGCTTCGTTAAAGGGAACAAAATTTCCGCTCATTTCATCTACTACAAAATGAGAATAGACATTTTGAGCGATACGATAGACATAGCTGTTTACATTGTATATCTGGTCGCTCTTTAAAAGAGAAGTATAGACTTCAAATACTATACGAGATGAAAGCTCCTCTGCATGGTCGATGTTCATTGTCTTTGATATTGCAAAACCATAGATTTTTTTCATGTATTCCGTGATAATCAAGTCAGCGTTAGTTTTGTCCATAATTACCTCTTGTGAGTTCGGAGTTCGGAGTTAATATGAGAAAACAGAGGATTTTAACACAGAGAAACCAAGAGAAGGCACAGAGACCACAGAGAAAAGTTCTCTGTGTTCTCTGTGACTTCTCTCAAAAACTCTGTGTTAAAAAACTCCATTCTCCATTTTACATTTTCCTAAACAGCTCCTCCATTATCACCTTTGCCGCATTAGGTAGCACTGTCCCAGGTCCAAAGATAGCAGTAGCACCATTTTGGTAAAGAAACTCATAATCCTGTGGTGGTATCACTCCACCTATGATGACCATGATGTCCTCTCGTCCGAGCCTTTTTAATTCCTCTTTTAGTTGTGGTAATAATACTTTATGTCCAGCAGCGAGAGAGCTCATACCGATGACATGGACATCGTTTTCTACTGCTTGTTTTGCTGTTTCAGCTGGAGTTTGAAAAAGAGGACCTATATCGACATCAAAACCCATATCGGCATAAGCAGTCGAAACCACCTTTGCCCCTCTATCATGACCATCCTGACCCATTTTAGCTATCAGGATACGCGGTCTACGCCCCTCTTCCTCTGCAAATTTATCAGTGAGCTGACGAACCTCTTCTACTTCATCTGATTTTGCGTATTCTGAGGAGTATACACCCGAAATTGACCGTATCACAGCTTTATGCCTCCCAAATACTTTTTCCATTGCGTCTGAAATTTCTCCCAAACTTGCTCTCGCTCTTGCTGCCTCTATTGAAAGCTCTAAAAGGTTTCCCTTGCCTGTTTCAGCAACTTTGGTGATTTTGTCGAGAACTTCTCTCACTTTATCATTGTCTCTATTTTCTTTAAGCTGTGTTAGTCTCTTGATTTGAGCAGCTCTCACAGCGGTATTGTCGACTTCGAGTATTTCAATGGGGTCTTCTTTTTCGAGACGGTATTTGTTTACTCCGACTATAGTTTCTGCACCAGAGTCAATTCTTGCTTGTCTACGGGCTGCTGCCTCCTCTATCCTCATTTTTGGTAAACCTGTTTCTATAGCTTTTGCCATACCACCGAGATTTTCTACTTCAAGTATATTTTCCCAGCCTTTGCGTATCAAAGCGCCTGTCAAGGCTTCTACATAAAAAGAGCCTGCCCAAGGGTCAATGACTCTGGTGATACCTGTCTCATGCTCAAGATAAAGCTGTGTTTCGCGTGCAATTCGAGCCGAAAAATCGGTAGGCAATGCTATAGCCTCATCCAGCGAATTTGTATGTAAAGACTGAGTGTGTCCGAGTGTGGCTGCCAGAGCCTCTATACAAGTCCTCGTGATATTGTTAAAAGGGTCTTGCTCTGTCAGAGACCAACCACTAGTCTGCGAATGTGTCCTGAGTGCCATTGATTTTGGGTCTTTTGGATTGAAATCTTTTATCAGTTTTGCCCAGATAACTCTCGCCGCTCTAAGCTTTGCTACTTCCATAAAATAATTCATACCCTCTGCCCAAAAGAAAGAAAGTCTTGGTGCAAAGGTGTCGATGTCGATGCCTGCTTTAATCCCTGCACGGACATATTCGATACCATCAGCTATAGTATATGCCATTTCAAGGTCGGCTGTAGCACCTGCCTCTTGCATGTGGTAGCCTGAAATAGAGATACTATTAAATTTTGGCATATTTTTTGATGTGAATTCAAAGATATCAGCGATAATCCGCATTGATGGCTCTGGTGGGTAGATATAAGTATTTCTGACCATGTATTCTTTTAAAATGTCATTTTGGATTGTGCCTTGTAGCTGTTCCCATTTTACTCCTTGCTCTTCAGCAGCCACGATATAAAATGCCATGATAGGTAGGACTGCACCGTTCATAGTCATCGAAACAGACATTTCATCGAGTGGTATCTTGTCAAAAAGTATCTTCATGTCGAGGATAGAATCCACAGCTACCCCTGCCTTGCCGACATCACCGACTACCCTTTCATGGTCGGAGTCATAACCTCTATGTGTAGCAAGGTCAAAGGCTATAGAAAGTCCTTTTTGCCCAGCAGCAAGATTTCTACGATAAAAGGCATTGCTTTCCTCAGCTGTAGAAAAGCCTGCATACTGACGCAATGTCCATGGTCGCATGATATACATAGTCGCATAAGGACCTCTCAGAAATGGTGGTATCCCAGCAGTATACTTTACATGCTCAAGCTCGGCTATGTCCTCTCTTGTATAAAGTGGTTTGACAGGGATTTTTTCGTTTGTGTCCCAGACGAGGTCTTCAAATTTGATTTTGGTTTCTTCTGAGACAGTTTTTAACCAGTCCTCATAAGAAATATTCTGAGGTTTTAGGTTTAACTCTATGTTTTTAAAATCAGGTCTAGGACTCATAATATCGTTTCCTTATCTGGCATAACGATTGCCGCTATGATATAAATCCAAAAACCGAATGAGCCACAAATAAGAAGTGCGAGAAATATAAGTCGCACAACAATCGGGTCGCAATCAAAGTATTCGGCAAGTCCTGCACAGACACCAAATATTTTCTTTTCTTGTTTGTTTTTGTATAGTCTTTTCATTTTTTACTCCTTTTTTTAGTTGTGAAAGCCATATTTAACTTGTTTTATTTCTTTTTTCGGAAATACATCAGCTAAATCTATTTCACAACCTTCTAATACGGATGATATTATCTTGTCTTTTTCTTCATATATTTTTGTAACATATTTTTCATCTTTTAATTTGTTGACACTAACACATCGCTTTACTATATCAACAATCCAGTATTCAGGAACTTTTGCCTGTAAATATTTTTCAAATTTATGTGATTTATCTTGATGTGCTGTAGCTGGAGAGGTTATTTCAATCACTAGTTTTGGAGCTCCCTTATATGATCTTTTATCTTGTCTTGATTTATCGCAGATCACTACTATATCTGGTTGTAATACTATGTCATCTTTTGTGTCAGCATTCAATCTGACAATAAAAGGAGCATAATACATTTTACATGATTTTCCTTTTAGAAAATTAGCGATAATCAATGTCAATTCTCTACTGATGTCTTGATGTATTGGAGATGGAGCATGTAATCCATAGGCATTCCCATCAATTATCTCATAACGAACTTCATCTTCAAAATTAAGAAAATCCTCATAAGTGAAATAACCTTCTTTATATTTCATTGGATAGGTTGATGTAAAAATGACTCCGTCAATCAATTCACATTGGACATCGTCTCCCCATGACAAATAATCTTCATAAGTAAAATATCTTTCTTTTTTATCTGGTGGAAAAGGCATAACTACACCCACATTTTCTTCAACATCTCTCTTATAGTCAGCACCACATTTGCTCTCATATAGACATAAAAATCTACTCCAGCCTGTGTAAATGCCTCGATATGCTCTTTGGGGTAGCCTGCCAGCACCAATATTTTTTCAGGTGCTTTTTCTTTGAGAGCTTTAGCAAACTCTGGGACTATGGTCGGGTATTGGTCGTCAGTGGAGGAAAGGACGATGATTGGATTTGTGATTTGTGATTTGTGATTTGTAATTTGCTCTATCGCCTCCTCCACACTACTAAAGCCATCATTTGTGGAGCAGATAAATCCAGCTGGCTCAAAGAACCCCATCGCAAAGTCTACTCTGGGTTTATTTTTGACGGTAGAGCCGATATTTGCTACAAATACTTCTGGTCGTGGGGACATTTTTTCTATGGTCAGTCTCAAATCCTCAAAGGTTTCGGAAAGTCTTCTTTTTGATAGAGGCTCGTTTTTGCCACCATTGGCACTAGGTCGTAGATGTTTTGGTGTAAAAGGTGGGTCTGCTTTTTCTCTATCGAGTTTTTTCTCATTGAGATTGGCAAAGATAGATGTTCCGACAAGATTATCTTTTCTGGTCTCAGCATTTTTTAATCTACAGGAGTGAGACTGGTCAACTTTTGTATGGATAAAGCCTCTTATGTGAGCCTCATTTATGCCTTTATTTTCTGCTTTTAAAATGCTCATACCATCGAGAGCAGACAAAAATCCACCTTTTTCATCTATTTCGAGAAAGAGTTCCCAACCTTTTTTTATCAGTTCATTTGTCAGAGCTTCTACATAGAAAGAGCCACCAGCGGGGTCATTGACACTATGTAGGTGCGCCTCTTCTCGTAGGACAAGCTGTTGATTTCTAGCAATGCGGCTTGAAAACTCATCAGACTTACCGACTGCAATATCAAAAGGAGTAACATGTAGACTATCACAACCACCGATGATAGCTGAAAATGCCTCTGTAGTAGTTCGTAATATATTCACCCAAGGGTCATAATAGGTTTTGGTATAAGTCGATGTCCGAGCATGGATACGCATCTTGAGTTCGGAGTTCGGATTTCCGAACTCCGAATTCCGAATTCCGAATTCCGAACCCATCATCGCAAAGAGATACCTTGCAGCTCTGAGTTTTGCAATTTCAATAAACATATTGTTACTAACCGCCATTACAAAGGTCATCCTATTGAAAATCTCATTTATTTCTATACCTCTTTTTTGAAGTTCATCTACACATAGAGCAATGATAGAGGTCATTATTCCTAGGTCATCTACAGCAGATGAGCCTGCATCATTCCAAATAGAAAGGTCGATTAAAATAGTCTTTAGATTAGTTTTAGCATCGATAGCAAGTTTTGTCCCTGCGGCTATTTTATCAAAAATCTCATCTTTACTAAAAGGTAAACCGCCATTTTGGACATAATATTTTAAATAGTCAGTCCCAAAAGAGCCGTTTACAGTCTGTAAATCTATCTCTTTATCCACACAATATTTGAGAAAAGCAGGTAGGTGTGAATAGCACATTTCGATGTCAAAAGATTGTATCTCTGACTTTCCAGTCGGAGAATCACTAATATTTATATCCTTAAAAGCGATTCCAAAAAAAGCATAAGCATCATCAAAAGAGTATTCATCAGCTTTGAGTCTAAAAGAATTTTGTCCTTTTTTCAATGCCTCTATTATCAATCTATTCCATTCTTTTATGCTACCTGCTTCAATCTCTTGCTGAACATCCCACCCCTCAGAGACTCTTTTTACCGCTGTATTTCCTCTCACAAAAGGAAATACACCAGGTAGTGTATCTACATATAGAATATCTTTGATGTCTTCTTGATTGTAAATGGCGTTCAAGGTGATGCCTTCGCAAGTATCTGTTTTTAGTATCTTGTCAAAAGGTGCTCCTTTTAGTAGTTTTACTGCTTCTACTTTCCAATCTTCATAGCTCGGATATGGAAAAACCTTGTTTAATTGAAGTTCTTTTTCAAAATTTGAATTATTTTGCTCCACGATATATGCTCCTTTTATTTATGATTTTTATTATGGTCAAATAATAATAAAGTGTGTTTTTTGTCAAATTATTTTTTTGAAATCAGATAACAGAGGATATTAACAATGGATAATGGATAATTCCTAATTCTTAATTCTTATTTCTGCATTCTGCATTCTTATTTCTTATTTCTTGAAATTCTTAATTCAAAATTCATCACCCTCTATATGTACTTAAGGGTCTCACCGGACGATTTTTGGCTCACGGATCAAAAATATTTTTTTTTGATGCCTTAAAACAAGGCTACAAAAGGAAATTTTTTTTTCTGTAGAAAACGCATTTATTAATGCTATCCGAAAAGTCGGTGTTGCCCCCCCTATGAAGCTTGTGCAGTGGGGGGAAAGGGAGGGGGCTACATACAGTAAAAACATAACACATTGATAAATATATTTATTATGTTTTTTAGTATAATGTTTACCCCCCCTCCCCCTCTTTCTACCAAATTTTACTTACTTATTTATTATTTTTTTTGGTTTGGATAGAGAACTGCAATACATTCTGGGCATATAGAGTGAGAAAAGTCAAGATTGAAAAATGAATTGAAATAATTATCAACAGCTGACCAATAATCATCACTATTTCTGACTTTTTTACAATTTGAGCAGATAGGGATTATTTCCTTTAAAATCATCAATTCATTCACATTTTCAACCATTAGGATATAAAGAGGTTTGTTTTCATACATAAAAGGTGAAGCAGTAATCAAAGCATGAAATAGTATCTCTTTGTTATCAGATTTTAATCTAAGGACAGTTTGTTGTCTATATGTCTTTTGTCCAGTTGCAGCCTCGTTTATTGAGTTTCTGATGAGGCATTTTTTGCATTGTTCAGCATATCCACACCCTTTTTCGTGGACTTCTGAAAAGACGCATTTCAAAACATCACCACCTCGTCTGTCATAAATTTGCCTTGTGGTATCGATGATTTTCTTTGCCTCTGTGTTTAAAAATTGAATTTTTACATCTTCATCCACTATAAAGGTGATTAAAGGGATTTCATTGAAGATGGTTTGAAATATACTGTTGTCTTCCATATTTAACTCCTTTGGGTATTAGTTACAAGTTACAAGTAATCCCCCCCCTCCCCACCCCCCTCGCAAGCTTCAAGGGTGGGGCAGAACGAAAGTTGCAAGTTACAAGTTTCAAGTTACAAGTTTCATGATTTTTGAAATTTTCCTAAGATAGCCTGTTCTACACAAAATGGTATATAATTTTTGAGGCATCCACCGAGACCTACAATTTGTCTGACCATGCTTGAAGAAAGGTATAAATACATTGCATCTGGCAGGAGGAAAATAGTTTCAATGTCTGGATTGAGGTTCTTGTTCATAAGAGAGAGCTGAAGTTCATACTCAAAGTCCGAAACTGCTCTTAATCCTCTGATGATAGTATGAGCACCCATCTTTTCAGCAAACCTTATTGCAAGACCGTCGAATTTTTCTACTCTGACTTTTGAGATAAATTGCACAGTTTCAAGGCACAACTCATATCTTTCGTCAGTAGTAAAGAGAGTATTTTTACTCGTAACATTAGCTACTGCAAGGATAATTTCATCAAAAATCTCTGTAGCTTTTGTCAAAATATTAAGATGACCATAAGTAATGGGGTCAAATGTTCCTGGATAAATTGCTCTTTTCATAATATATTCCCTAATTCCTACTCCCTACTCCCTACTCCCTAATCCCCTATCCCCTATCCCCTATCCCCTATCCCCTATTCCCTATTCCCTATTCCCTATCCCCTATTCCCTATCCCCTATCCCCTATCCCCTATCCCCTATCCCCTATCCCCTATCCCCTATCCCCTATCCCCTATCCCCTATCCCCTATCCCCTA
>Ga0099364_10001916_pt1 | contig 33665 bp, 29 predicted proteins | sample TergutTh196P3_FD_73070 | JGI IMG/M metagenome (GOLD analysis project Ga0099364, IMG submission 73070) | Microcerotermes parvus P3 segment gut microbial communities from Pointe-Noire, Republic of the Congo - Th196 P3 | ecosystem: Host-associated > Arthropoda: Insects > Digestive system > Gut ... | reverse complement strand
TAAAATTCCGCCTTCAGTTTTCTAATAAACATACATGGTGCAGACTGCCAAGGGATTTAAACGGCAATCAGAATATAACCGAAAATATCAAATACTGCGTTGTCGCTAATTTTTGTATTTTCCTAAAAGACGGTAAACTTTCTACTTGCTGTCTGCCCTTACTTGCCGGACGTTTTAATGATTATTTTAATACTTCTATGAATGTATCACCCGGCGATTTTATCGATATATACAAGGCAAATAATATTAAAGAAATATATGAATTTTTAAGCAAACCTATCCCATTTTGCCGTTTCTGCAGGGTAAAAGACTGGGAAATAGGCATAGAATGGGGTACTTCAAAAAAAGAGATAAGCGAATGGGTCTAATATTTCCCTTGACTATTATTCCCCCATTTTCTATTATTTTAAAATAATATGCAAACAATACTTTCTTTTATAAAAGATATCCCCGTTTTGTTAAAAACGTATATCTCTCCCCAAATATTCAGCGATATACATCAATTTGTTTTAATAAGGTGCAAAAGAATTACAAAATCTTTTCCTATAGAAGTTCATGTTACAGAACATTGCAATTTAAACTGTAAGGGCTGTAATCATTTTTCCTGTCTTGCCGAAGAAGAATACTTAAACCCGAATCAGTTTGAAAAGGATATTAAACGGCTGTCGGAATTATCTAAAAAATACTACGATATAAAAATATTAGGCGGAGAACCTCTGCTCCACCCCCAAATAACTGAATTTTTCAGGATTGCAAGAAGTTATTTTCCTTCTACAAATATTCAGATTACGACAAACGGCATTCTTCTTTTAAAACAACCTGATGAATTCTGGAAAAGCTGCAATAATTTTAATATCACTGTAATTATAAGCCAATACCCCGTTAAACTGGATAAAAAGGCGATTAAACAAAAAGCAAAAGAACACAAAGTAAAAATCGTTTACAGGGGAACAACAGCCGAACAGAGAATGTGTAAAATGCCCCTTGATATCACAGGCAGCCAGAACATGAAAAAAAGTCATCAAAAATGCGCTATAAGCTGGGGATGCTGCGTTACATTGCGTGACGGCAGAATATACACCTGCTGTTTTGCCGCTCACATAAAAATATTTAATAAATATTTTAACCAAAATCTGGAAATCTGCGAAAAAGATTATGTTGATATTTATAAAGTAAACAATAAGGAAGAGATTATTAAATTCCTTGAAAAACCGTTCCCCTTCTGCCGTTATTGTAAAACATCAGACATTAAATTTGCACAGAAATGGGATATAACAAAAAAAGAAATAACCGAATGGATCGATTAATCAAAATGATCAAAACAGGAGAAAATATGCGATTTAAATTTTTTATTTTATTGATTTGTCTTTTTCTGGTATTTTGCTTTCCGCTTTTTTCCCAAACTCATATTTCTGTTTCACTTGAAGATCAGGTGTACTATGTCCTTGAACAGGCAGAACTAAGGGGATTATGCGCTCCATTATCAGGAATCAGGCCATATACCAGAAATATTATTCTTAATACGATTAATGATATATTGTATTCCGCCAATGTAAATAAACTCAGGGAGGTTGAACGTGAAATACTGGAACAGTACCTTGATAAATTTGCACTGCCGTCAAATGGCCTTAACCTGGAAAAAGGTATCTTACGCCATGAAACAACTCTTGGTAAAAATGAAGATATTTTTTCCGTAAATCTGGGCGCAGGACTTGACTTTGAAGGATCGGGCGCCTCTTATACAGATGAAAAGAATTATTTTAGTACTGAATTATGGGTAACCTTGTTCTTAAACGGCGATATGGGCAGAAATATCTCCTGGGATATAAAAGCCGAAGCTGGATTATTTACAGCTCCCAGAAATTATCTTGGAATGTATGATACCTATTATAAAGGTTTTGATATGGGACCTGACAGTGAGTATCAAAACAGAGAGATACGCGTTTACAGCGAACCTATGTCTCATTTTCCATATACATATAGAAAACGATGGGACGGCTCGATTCATACTCTTGGTGATTTAACCGCATTCGATTCATGGCCTAATTCCGCTTCTGTCGGATATAATGTGGAGTCGGAAATTACTTCATCATTTTTGGAAGACAAATTTATTTTACGCGCCGGACGGATAACCCATGAATGGGGAACAACTCCTTTGGGCAGCAGTCTTGCATTGAATCAAATGGCGCGGCCTTTCATGGGCATAGAAGCGGAGTTCAGGCCGTTTTCCTGGGTCGGCATTGCTTCCATGACAGGTATGCTGGAATTTTTTAACAGAGAGGGCGAAAAGGAATCCGGCATGCAGTTTCAGAATGCATACAGTATTACAATGCTCCAGTTTAACTATAAAAATTATTTATTCCTTGATCTTGGAGAGGCAATTGTATGGCCAAAACGTTTTGAATTTGGATATATATTCCCATTGATCCCTGCTATTGTGTATCAGCATAGTACGGGCGATTATGACAATATGGCGTTTGTCATTAATATAAAAGCTCAGTATCCCGGAATTGGCAAGGCATGGTTTTCTTTCTTTTGGGATGAAGCAATTATAGTTAAAGGCGCAGGGGAACTTGATCGCAATATGCTGGCGTTTCAGGCTGGTGTTAATTTTCCAATACCTGTTTTTTCTTTTTCATCAATTCAATTAAGCTACACAAAAGTTAACCCCTATTGTTATACACATAACCGTAATTTTAATCCCTGGTACGGCGGTAATCTGCCAATGAAAACCGCATATATGAATAATGGCGTAAGTCTTGGTTATTACATTCCGCCAAACTCTGATGAAATACTGGTAAGATTCCAAACCATGCCGTCAAAAAATATTTCAATGAATCTGCAATATCAATTAATCCGGCATGGAGCTGATTTTGGCTCCAGCGCTGTAGACGGCAGTAATCTTCTTTCCGAACTTGACCCTGCCAGAGACGGATCAAATCCCGTAACAAGAAGATTCTTTTTACAGGACGGAGCATATCAATGGATGAACATTTTTAAGGCAGGTTTTGAATGGAAACTTTCTTCTTTACCGGTAACATTGTTCGGCGAAGCGGGTGTCAATATATCCCATTTCACAAATATTTCTGAACCGGCCAATATAACAGGAATGGCTCACAGAAACTCTATAATAGACACCCCTGAATATCCTTTTTCAGCAGGCTTTATCTTAAAACTGGGCATCAGGTTATTTCAGCGTTAAATACTTTTCACAATTTCTATTTTTTGGTATTCTGTAATCAATATATTAACATTTACAGAGGAATAACATGATTAGAGCCGGAGATATCGCAAAAGGAACATGTTTGCTGCAAAAGGGGCAGCCATATCTTGTCGTAGAGAGGGAATTTCACAATCCAGGGAAGGGTACTGCTGTCGCGCGCATCAAGATGAAAAGTATCAAAGACGGATCAACATTAAGCCTGACCATTCCTACCCAGCAGGAAGTTGAAGACGCGCAGGTTGAAATTCGCAGCTGCCAGTACCAGTATACCGATCAGGAAAATTATCATTTTATGGATAATGAAAATTACGAACAATACGAAGTATCCATTACCGATAATCCCGATAAAAAATATTACCTTAAAGAAGGCGGGGTCTACGAATTGATCGTTTGGGAAGGAAAGGTCATAGACATTAAAATTCCTTACAAGGTGGTTTTTGAAGTAGCAGAAAGCGAACACTATATAAAAGGCGACACTGTTACAGGTGCGACAAAACCGGTTGTTACAGAAACAGGACTTACTGTTCGTGTCCCGCTCTTTATTAAACAGGGAGAAAAAATACTTGTTAATACCGAGACTAACGAATATGTCGAAAGAGTGAATTAATTTTTAAGGAGTTTTTATGGTTATTAAACTGGTAATGCTATTTGCATTTTTTGCAGTAACAATTTTTGTCGGGTTTTATTTTCGTAAACGTGCCGATAACGTTAATGACTTTGTGTTGGGGAACAGGCAGGTTGGCCCCTGGCTTACCGCTTTTGCCTACGGAACGGCGTATTTTTCCGCCGTTATTTTTGTGGGGTTTGCGGGGCAGTTTGGCTGGCGGTTTGGTACTTCCGCAACATGGATAGGGCTTGGCAACGCATTTATCGGGTGTCTTATGCCCTGGTTTATTTTAGGACGGCGTACCCGCATAATGACCAATCATTTAAAAAGCGCTACAATGCCGGATTTTTTTGGTTCCCGGTTTTCATCAAATGCATTAAAAATTGGGGCATCTATAATTATATTTATCTTCCTGATACCCTATACCGCATCATTGTACAACGGGCTTTCCCGTCTTTTTCAAATGGCATTTAATGTCCCTTTTGAATATTGTATTTTAGCAATGGGTATTTTAACCGCGATCTTTGTTGTTGCCGGCGGTTATGTAGCATCGGTTGTTAATAACTTTATACAAGGCATGATTATGCTGATCGGCATTGTTTTAATTATCGCTATTGTACTAAAAAATAACGGCGGGTTTATTGCGGCGCTGGACGGTATGGCTTCGGTATCAGGCACAGGCGTGCGGGAAAATGTGCCGGGTGTGTTTGCTTCTTTCTTCGGGCCAAGACCGCTGGATCTTTTAGGCGTAGTTATCCTTACATCGCTTGGTACATGGGGATTACCGCAAATGGTTGGAAGATTTTATTCGATTAAAAATGAAAACATGATAACCAAAGGTGCGATAGTTTCTACCATTTTCGCACTTTTTATCGCAGGCGGTTCTTATTTCCTTGGCAGTTTTGGAAGACTTTATGAAAGCAAATTGATAGAAAATGGAGCGATAAACCCAAACGGCGCTGTCGCTTTTGATGCCATAATCCCCACCATTCTGTCAGGAATGGGCGATGTAATGATCGGCTTTGTAATTGTACTGGTGTTTGCAGCCTCCATATCTACGCTTGCATCCCTTGTAATGGCATCGGCATCGACATTGACTTTGGATTTTTTAAAAGGCAATATCGTTAAAAAAATGAACGAAAAAAATCAGCTTGCAGTTATTCGTATATTGATTGTTGTATTTATCGCAATATCTTCCGCCATAGCGATCATTCAGGTTAATTCGCGTATTACATTTATTGCGCAGCTTATGGGAATTTCATGGGGCGCTCTTGCAGGTTCATTCCTTGCTCCGTTCCTGTACGGGCTTTACTGGAAAAAAGTTAATAAGATTTCCGTATGGTGTTGTTTTATTTTTAGTACATGTCTTATGACGCTTAATGTTCTTTCCACTAATTTTTTCCCGACTCTTTTTCCCGTAATATTAAGATCACCCATTAAAGCCGGAGCATTCGCCATGCTAGCGGGTCTTGTCATTGTACCTGTTGTGAGTTTTATCACAAAAGCCCCTGACAAAACCGCTGTTCAAAATTGTTTCTCATGTTATGACGAGGTCGTAAGCGTGAAAGTCAGCGACGCTTTGGGGAATAAATAATTATAGACGAGGGACAGAATGAAAAACGAAAAACTTGCATTGCCGAAATTGACATTGCTTGGCGACGAAGCAGTAGCCCTTGGCGCAATCCATGCGGGTATAAGCGCAGCTTATGGTTATCCGGGTACTCCGTCTACGGAGATTTTACAGTACCTTATTGATAATTACAAAAAGGATACAGACAATGCGCCTGTTGCCCGCTGGTGTGCAAACGAAAAAACCGCCCTGGAAGCTGCATTGGGCGTTTCTTTTGCCGGCCGCCGTTCCCTTGTTACCATGAAGCATGTCGGGCTTAATGTAGCCGCCGATGCGTTTATGAATGCGGCGTTGCTAAAAATAAAGGGCGGCCTTGTAATCGCTGTAGCAGACGATCCGGGAATGCATAGTTCTCAGAATGAACAGGATTCCCGTTTTTATGCAAACTTTGCAATGATTCCCTGTCTTGAACCGCGTAACCAGCAACAAGCTTATGACATGGTGCGCGAAGCCTTTGTTGTTTCAGAAAGTTACAATGTCCCCGTTATTCTGCGCTTTGCTACCCGCCTAGCACATGCCCGCGCTGCTGTAAAACCAAGAGAAGCAAAACCTCAGAATAAAGTTTCCAAAACTACAGATAAAAGCAACTGGATGCTTCTGCCCGCTTTTGCGCGGAAAAATTATGCGGAATTGATAAAAAAACAAAAAGCCCTTCAGGAATGGTCAAATAATCATCCGGTAAACAAAATAAGCGGGTCAAAAATTAATGGTGCAGCCAAAGGTAGCATTGCAATAATTACCTCCGGGCTTGGCGGAAACTATTACGAAGAAAACTTAAAAGATTTTATTGAGATGCGTAAAAAACAGGGAAAAAAGCCGCCTATGCATCTTCACATTGGAGCATATCCTCTGCCGGAGAAAAAAATACGCAGGCTGTGCGCCGACGCAGACGAAGTCCTTATTATCGAAGAAGGCCAGCCCTTTATTGCAGATAAATTGTACGGTATTGCAGGTGGGAACATAAAGCCTATTATCCAATGCGGCGAGTTAGACCCCGATAATGTGCGCGCGGTTCTCAAACTGCCCCCCCGCAAGGGACTCAATATTGATACAGGCTTTTTACCGCCACGGCCGCCAGTACTCTGCCAGGGCTGCCCGCATATCGACAGTTACGAAGCAATCAACAAAGCGGTTGCCGCAATCGACTCGCGGCCGGGACACCCCGATGTGGGGATCAACTCCGACATTGGCTGTTATTCGCTGGGGGCTGCTCCTCCATTGTCAGCAATCGAAAGTATTGTTTGTATGGGCGCTTGTGTCGGCATGGCAAAGGGCGCTTCTGATGCAGGTTTAAAACACGCAATAGCCGTTATTGGCGATTCAACCTTTGTTCATTCGGGGATCACTGCCCTTATTGACGCAGTTTACGCAGATGTTCCCATGACAGTAATAATTCTTGATAATTCTGTAGTCGCAATGACAGGGTGTCAGCCAACTATGGTACATTCAGATAAAATACGAGACCTCATCATTGGCTGCGGAGTAAACCCTGAGCATATTCTTGAACTTGAGGCAAAAAAACAGTTCATAGAAGAAAACGCCGCTAAGTTGAAAGCCGAAATCGAATATCGCGGTGTTTCTGTGATTATCTTCCGCCGTGAGTGTATCGAAGGGCTTAGGAAAAACAAAAAAGAAAACTTTTAATATTGACAACTTTTGTTAACCGTGAAATGATCTAGGTTAACATGGAAAACTCAATAAAAAACACACGGAATCGTTATGTATTTGCCGCTGTATTTGCGGCATTAATCGCAGTGTCAGGGTTCTTTATCGTTCCTTTGCCGGGCGGCGTACCTATTGTGTTAAAGAATATGTTTGTTGTGCTTTCCGGTACAGTACTTGGCGGCTTTTACGGCGGCATCGCGCTTCTAATTTTTATTGGAGCAGGGCTTTTGGGAATTCCCGTATTTGTAATTCCCGGAGGGCCGGGAGTGTTTCTGACTCCCCTTGGCGGATACATCGCAGGTTATTTTGCCGGCAGTTTGTGCGCGGGGCTTGTCGCCGGGCTTCCCTGTGTAAGCGAAAAAAAAGTCCGCCCTGCCCTGTTGATGCGTCTTTGTATTGCCTCTTTTTTGGGCTTTGCGCTTATTTTGGCTTGCGGCGCTTTTTATATGATGTACCTAAACTCAATGTCATTCAAAGCCTCAATAACTGCTGGAGTATTGCCCTTTGTGGTTGGCGACCTAATCAAACTAGCCGTCAGTATCCCGCTTGCGCTCAAACTGCGCCCGATAGCAGCGAGGTATATAAATTCTTAAATCAGAAGCGGTAATTCTGGAAAATATAACAAAGCACTTCTCTGTGTACGAAGAAAACCCAGTGCAAAATGAGCAGGTTCGCAGCGGGCTTTTTTACGCACTGGAAGATGTGTCCTTCACTCTTGAAAAAGGCTGCTGCACAATAATCGCAGGAGCAAATGGTTCGGGGAAAAGTATTTTAATGTCTATCATAGCGGGGCTTGAAACGCCAAGTTCCGGTATAGTGAAAACCTGCGGAAAAGTTGGGCTTATTTTTCAAGAACCTGACTCCCAAATACTGGGTGAAACTCCAAGAGAAGATATCTCCTTTGGCCCGCGAAACATGGGGCTTTCCAAAGATGAAGTCCGCGCACGAGTAGAAACCTCTCTTGCTGAAACAGGGCTTACAGATAGAGCCGATTATCCTGCGCGTTCGCTTTCCGGTGGAGAAAAACGCAGGCTTGCTACAGCCGGTGTTTTGGCAATGGACGCACAAATAATAATCTTTGACGAACCTTATGCTAATATGGATTTTCCGGGCGTTGTACAGGTGAACCGCCTGATTCAAAAACTAATTAAAGAAGAAAAAACTATTATCATTCTTACCCACGAAATTGAAAAATGTATGGCTCTTGCCGGGCGTTTTATTGTTTTCTGCAAAGGGAAAAAAGTTTTTGACGGTACGCCGAACGAAGCGTTATCATGCGATCTTGAAATATGGGGTATTCATCACCCGTTAAAAAATCAGGCAAATAAACCGGAAGATTTATTATGGCAGTAACAGGTTCATTGCCGTCTCAAGCGGTATTCAGATACAAAATTGTTAAAAGCCCGCTTCACAAACTGCCTGCAATGTTTAAACTTTTTTTGCTTTTGCCGCTTTCTGTTTTTTGCATGTCGCTTCCTTCTCTTTGGCTTGCAGCCGGAATAATCATTGCCGTAATAGCGGCTTTTTGTTTCAGATTTACATTGCGCGAACAATTAACCGATCTAAGGCCGGCTGTCTTTTATGCTGCGCTAATGTATGCTCTTTCTGTTTTTTCCGTCCTTTTTGAAAATTGGGAAACCTTTACCTATTCATTGTCCGCCGCTTCTCTTACTGTTGTACTTACCCCGCACCCTGATTTTCTGCGTATTGCCCTGCGCCTTGTTTTGATAGTCCAGTTATCAGCATTGTTATTCCGTACAACAAGCGCTATGGAATTAAGAGAAGGTTTGGTTTCAATAGAAAGATACATCAAAAGATTAATTGGCCGTCTGCCGCTTTTTAACAAAAGGATTTCTTTACAATGTCACTTCGCGGAAAATATTTCTCTGTTTCTTTGTTTTATCCCGGAAATTTTTTCTGCGTGGACATCGATTAATTTAGCGTGGAGAGCCAGAGGCGGCAAACAGGGGTTTAGAAAAACCATTCCTTTGGTTTTTTTATTGATATCGCTTAGTATGGAAAAAGCAGCATTAAAGGCAAGAGCGCTTGCGGCAAGGCGATAACATGCAAAAGCATTTAAAAAATATACTTTGCGCCCAGTCTAATAAAACTGTTTTTTCGATACTGTCCCAGCTCTCCTTTTTCATTCCCGGCAAAAATTCCCGCAGATAATTCTGCGCTAAAATTATTCTTTGTCCAGATAAGAGAGGGAATAATATAACAATCAGAGTTTTCAATATCCCATATAAATATTGCCTTGCTTTCAAGATTATCCCTTAAAAACTTTTTTGACAGTTGTACTGAAAGCCTTGTTTCAGAAGCGTTTGTACCTGCCTCTGAATCAAGAATTGGATTATCTCCAATATTACTGTTAAACAATCTAATTGTCTCATTACATTGAACATTCAGGTTTATCCCCCATAAAATATCACGATCAAAACCTAAAGACCAGCCGATAAATGGGTTTTGCACCGAACCATCATCACCCTGTCTGTCATTTGTAATAAAAACTGCGAATTCTGCACGAATATTTAAGCCAAAAAGCACTTGTGCATAATCTGCTCCAATCTGATGATAACGGTTGTATTTTACAACAGGGGATATTAAACCGGGATTACCGTAATAAGGATTGTTAGGGTTTCGCAGAAAATTTCTAAGCAATAGATCATTAAAAAATTCATCAATGCCTGCAACAGTGAAAGCCGGCCGGAAAAGATGTCCATAAAAATACTGACCGCCAAGATCAACAGAACCTATTGTTGTGGTATATCGAATACCTGCCTGAAAATAATCAAAAGAACCTGTATAGGGTAATTCAAGCGAAGCTCCGGCAAAATGCGACATCAGATTTTCACTTACTCCATGCATCAACATAGGATTCTGCATTGTCCCAAAGCGATCAACAGCGCTTGCAGTAAACCCTCTTTGAACAGTATCAATCATATTTGCAAACTGTGACGGCGCCCAGCGGCCTTCCTGCATAAAACGGTGGCCTGCAAAATTGATAATATAAACTCCTTCCAGTTTTGAAAAATCCCCTGTATTCCAGTTAACATGAATCATCGGGCGGGCTATCTTTCTTGCCTTTATATCGGTAATATATCTTAAATCGGTATAATCAATTGGGTTTGTAACATCAAGCGGACCGGGACTGTCAGCTCTTCCCCATGCCAGCTTGCGCATACCAAAAGTAATATTAACAGGACCAATGAATGAACGAATAAAAGCCTCATCTATAATAAGAGGTGTATGACTTGGATCGCTTAACTTTGAACGATCGTTAAATAATTCATTAAAAGAAGCATAATTCAGATTGAAAGCGGTATAGAGTTCAACATAAGCGTTTGATATAGTAAAATTAACTTTGCCATAGAAAAAATCCCTGACAGAAAATGCCTCGCCAAAATCACCTTCAGCTAAATCATAAACATACGGCGATATATCAATACCTGCTTCACCCCCTGCCTTTACAGAAATTTTCGAGCTAGAAGCCGTATTTCCTTCATCGTCAAACCCAAAATCCTGCGCCCAAACAGTGAGGGTTACAAATATGCATAGTAAAACAGCTGTAATTTTCATCTGGTTCTTCCTGTTTCAAGGAAGGCAGTTGTAAAAACAGTTTCCGGGATTGGATCGTCGTACTTGATTATTTCGCTGATAATTGTTGTAGAAGTTCCCGAAGCATGTGTCGTAATTTTTGTAATAGTAGGAATCAAACGTCCCTGCACATCATTTATGCCGGACATTTCTACAGTCTTAACAAGCGAGTCCCTTCTGTCAAATAGTTCTATTTTCATAATGATAAGCGTATCTTTTGCTATCCATTGAATCATTTTTGAATATTGATACGAGCTGTCTTTGGGGATTGACTGTATAACATAACAAGCAGAGCCATTGTAATCTTCTTCGCGCAAAAGGGTATGGGTATCAAGATCGACACTGCGGCTTGTGGAGGAAATGTCATCGTATGAAAAATCAGTTCCCATAAAGCTGCCAGAACCTTCCGAAGCGGCAACACGCCGCACTCTGCCCAAAGACGGCAGAAATATCCACTGATCGTTCTGGCCGCTTGGGTTATTCATCGTAAGGAAACGAGTTCCCGCTACTGACGCAGGCTGCTGGAATACTATTACAGAACGAGCTCCACTTGGGCCGTCTTTTGAATACTGATCAATAAGCCGTTCCGACGTTGACCCGTCTCTTGCCTGTAAAACCATTCTGGATCGCGTAGAAACTGTCTGTGCCTGTATCCTGTCTCTAGATGAACGGACAATCCCGGTAGCATCCTGCGCGTAAAGAGCAATGGCAGTCATTAAAAAAAGAACTGTTAAAATAAATTTTACTTTCATTATTTTCTCCTTAATAAGTTATAAATTTAGGCTTAATCAAAGCAAGTAATGCCGGAAGCACTGTCAGGCTTACAAGCGCACTTGAAAACATAGTAAATGTAATAAGAAGCCCAAAGTCTGCAAGCATTGTAAAACTTGATAGTAAAAGCACTGCAAAACCCGCTCCGACAGATACTGCATTAATAATAATTGCCTTACCGGAACTGAAAAATACACGCCGTAAAAAATCGCCGCTGCCACCGGATAAAAGATATTCACGTTTGTATGATTCAAGACAGTGAATGGTGTAATCAATACCTATACCTACAGAAACAGCAGCTACCATTGAAGTACCAAGGTTAAGTTTGATCCCCGCAAAACCCATGATAGCAAAATTTAGCAGAAGTGAAATTGACAATGGTGCAATTCCTATACAACCTGCAACCAATGATTTATTTGAAGAAGCTATAATAATGAAAACACATACGATAGAAAATAATATTGAAATAATCTGAGACTGCACCACAAGATCATTAAGGGAATTTTCCACCATTATCGCGCCCCCCAATGTAAGACGGACATCCGGCGGAAAGTTTGCCTGTGCGTATTTTTCTATCTCGTTGAAAACAGCCATACTGTCTTCCATTCCAACAGTACGAAGCTGAATTGTCGCCTTTATAGCAGACGGTTCTAAGGGATCGTTTGCATATTCGCTGATATTCCCGGCAAGAAGAACAAGATAATTGGCTATCAGCCTCTGAAGCTCTGCAGGAGTTTCCTTTCCATAGCGTGCGGGATCATTGGGGATCTCATAATAGGAAGCGCCTTCATAATTGACCTGACGCTTGAGTTCCCAAATCAGATCATTTGCGTTCATATTACGGTAATTACTTCCGGCTTTATCGAAAAGTTCAAGCAATGTTTTTATATCAAGCTGATCATTCAAATGATTATTCGCTTCACTAACCTGTTCTTCATACAATAAGAAATCATCAAACCCAAAATCATTAAAGCCAAAGCCAAAATCTTCAAAACCAAAACTGCCTGAACTATGTTCACTGGCCGCTGTTGCTATACGCAATCCAGCAGGGCTTTCATCTGCGTTAAAAACCTGATTAATCCGTTTGATTAGGTCTGTAAAACCCATTACCTTGCCGGCATTGGGTACTCTGTTCTTAAGAAAATGAGAAAGCCCGTCCATTGCGGCAAGTGTATCCGGCCGCAGAATTATTTCAGAGGCTTCTGAACGATCCCCGTCCGCCTGAACAACAATACTAACCACTTTAGACCCGCCGAACTGCCGCCTTATAAATACATCTGAACGGTAAATATCGGTATCCGGCCGGAAATATTCAATCATTACATTATCAATTATCAATTTTGAGATTCCGTAGAATGAAAAAGCTATAACTAACACGGCAAAAAAGATAATTGTCTTTTTCCGCTGTGCAACTATAACAAGATTATCAGCAAGAAAGGAGCTCATTGTGCCGTTTCTTTCTGTTTTATTCTCCTTTGTTTTTATCAAGCGGGGTCCCCCTCTGATAATCAACAATGAGGGGATCAGGGCAATTGCAACAAAAAAAGCCGCCGCTACTCCAAAACTTGAAAAATAACCAAACTCGCGGATTGGCGCTACTGAGGTAAAACTAAAAGAAACAAAGCCCACAAAGGTTGTAAGAGCGGCAAGAAACACAGGCTTCTTAATTTTCATCACGACAGAAAGAACCAATTCGCGGTGTTCATCGCGGGTCATTTCTTTTGTGCCGCAGCCTAGTATGCTGTTGTATTCTGCAAGATAATGGGTAACTACATGAATACCATAAGCGCTGCCAACTGCAACAAGAATAACAGGCAGCACTGTTGATATAACAGAAAGTTTTATCCCGAATAAGGGCATAGCCCCAACAGACCAGATAACGGAAACAAGAACTGTTATTAGGGGAAGAAGCACAGCAGTTAATCTGCGGAAAGAAAAAAACAAAACTGTCAATACTACAAGTATTACAAGCGGAATCAGCAGTTTAAGATCATCATTCATTGCTTCGTTTACAGTCGCAACGATAACCGGCATTCCTGTAACATAGACAGAAGCAATGCCGGCAAATGTTTCACGGGCAAGGTCTCTTATTTGCATGATATAGTCAGTTACTTCCCGTGAAGTCGCATCATCAGCGCCGATTGTCAATGGAATTAAAACTTGAGTTGAACTGAAATCATCAGAATACAATGTTCGTTCATACATATCCCAGGAAAGCAGACGGCGTTTTAACTCGGCAATTTCCTGAGGCGTTCCGATAAAATCACTGCTCACAAGTTTTTCAGCGACAATGGCATCATCACGAGATGTGATATAATCAGCGTTAAGCAGCGATGTTACTTCCCTGACAATGGGAATGTCCTGGAGCGCAAGAGTGTAATCGCGCATACGAGCTAAAAAAACAGGATCAAAAACCGTGCCATATTGCCGCTCAAGCCCAACCAAAATAAAAAAGGAACTGCCAAAGGTATTGTCTATCCATTGGGCAGTAATAAGCGCCGGATCATCGGGCGGTACAAAGCGGAAATTGTTATTTTCCAGCTCTGCTCTTGGCAGTTGAAAAGCGAAAAATATCGTGATAAGAGTAATACCCGCGATAATTAACCAAGGATAATTGTAAATTTTACGCATATTTGTACTGAATTAAGAAATATCTTAGTATAAGAGAAATGTCAAGTTCAAATTTAAATATAATTTATGGTATAATAGCTAAAGGAAATCGTCATGGCATTGTCACAGAAACTATCAAGTAAAGCGTATCTTCTTGCCCTGCTTAGGGAAAAACAGGGAGAACCTGTCAGCGGAAGCATTCTTGCAAAAGAGATAGGTATCTCCAGAGTCGCTGTCTGGAAAACCGTACAGGCATTGACGGAAGCTGGTTATTCAATAGAAACAAAGGGAACAGGTTATCTTCTTGATCCCAAAAAAGAAAAGGATTTTTTGTATCCCTGGGAATTCGGCGAAAAAGAAAAGTTGTTTTTTCACTATAAAAACACAAGTAGTACAATGGACAGAGCAAGGGAACTGGCTCTGCGCGGCGTTGACGGCGGCAGCGTTATTACTGCAGAAAAACAAAGCGCAGGAAGGGGTCGCAGCGGCAGATCGTGGATTTCCCGCCAGGGGGGACTTTTCTTTACAATCCTTGAACGCCCGCGTCTTGCAATAGCGGATTATACTCTTCTCTCCCTTATCATGCAGATAGCGGTTGTCCGCACTGTTTCATCGGTCTGCGGAAAAAAAGCATATCTGCGCTGGCCAAATGATGTATTCATAAACCGGAAAAAAATAGCGGGAATAACCACAGAAGTATCCGGAGAAGGCGATGTAATTAACTGGCTTTCCGGCGGAATTGGAGTTAATGTTAATAACTCCGTTCCTTTAGGCAAAGCTGTAAACATGGCGGAAATTACAGGGCATCATCTTTCACGGCGAATAATCCTGGAAAATATTCTTGACGAATTGGAAAAAGTAAAAAAAACTTTCAGCTCACAAGCTGTATATTTTCAAGGCAACCGCACTCTTGCAGCTGAGTGGAATTCCCATGCGGACTGCATTGGAGCAAAAGCGGTAATCTTTGAACCGGGAAAAGAAAGTGATAGTGCAAAAAAAAGCACAAAGATCCTAGCCCGTGGAATATTTACCGGCATAGACCCCGCAGGCAGATGTATCCTAAAAACCGAAGGCTCAAAAGGAACATTGTACTTTAATCAGGGCTCTGTCTCAATGTCATTGCTTACATAACTTCCAGAAACGGTATACAGATCAAATTAAACGCATCTTTAAGCACCAGCATTACAGCGCGGGAAAGTTCCAGTCTTGCAGACGACAATGATTTATCTTCGCAGTTAAGGATCGGGCACTCATGATAAAACCGGCTGAAACATTTGGAAAGTTCATACAAATACGCCGCAAGGTGGGAAGGATCAAGGTTTGCCGCCGCTTCATTTATGGCCGCAGGATACCCCGCTAACACCTTAACAAGTTCCCACTCAGGATCAGAAACCAACAATGAGTAATCATCACTGTTCGCGAACATTAGGTTCGATGTTATCTGTTCCTTGTTCCCTGCTTTCCGCAGCATAGAAGAAATCCGTGCGCCCATGTACTGCAAATATGGGCCGGTATTGCCGTTAAAAGAAAGCGATTCTTTTGGATCAAAAAGCATATCTTTAACGGGATTTACCTGCAATAAAAAATAATGCAAGGCGGCAAGAGCGACTTTTTCTGCAGTTTCCATTGGGTTTCCGACATCTTCTTCTCTGTCTTTTTCGCGGATTTCAGCTAACGCCATGTCGCGCAGACTGTCAATCAGGTCATCGGCATCTACTACCGTTCCTTCGCGGCTTTTCATTTTTCCTTCGGGAAGATTTACCATGCCGTAGGAAAGGTGATAGAGGTTTTTAGCCCAGGAAAATCCAAGTTTATCAAGAAGAATAAATAACACTTTAAAATGGTACTGCTGTTCAGAACCTACAACATAGATCATCTGATCAAATGGCCAGTCCCCGTGGCGGTTAATTGCCGTTCCAAAATCTTGTGTAATGTATATAGAAGTGCCGTCGCTTCTTAAAAGAATTTTTTTATCAAGTTTTTCTTCGGTTAAATCTACGGCGACAGCTCCGTCTTCCTGACGGTAGAATATGCCTTTTTCAAGACCTTTAAGTACTTCATCTTTGCCAAGCATATATGTTTCACTTTCAAAATAGTATTTGTCAAAAGAGACACCGGTACGTTTATAAGTTTCTTTCATGCCGTCTATTGCCCAAGAATTCATCTTTTTCCAAAGTTCAACTGTGTCCAGGTCGCCGGCTTCCCATTTTCGCAGTAATTCCTGCGCTCTTGCCATTAGCGGAGTCTGCGCTTCTGCTTCTTCTTTTTTGATGCCGGTTTTAATAAGTTCACCGGCTTCTTTTTTTAATTCACTGCTGAAATTGACATACCAATCCCCGACAAAGCGGTCGCTTTTTACCCCTTCCGATTCGGGGGTTTTGTCCTGCCCCTGCTCTTTGTAGGCAAGCATGGACTTACAGATATGTATGCCTCTATCGTTAATTATACAAACCTTGCGCACTTCCGCTCCGCAGGCGGCAAGAATACGAGAAATACTTTCGCCAAGAACATCATTTCTCAGGTGTCCAAGGTGCAAGGGCTTGTTGGTGTTCGGGCTGGAAAATTCGACCATGACTTTCTTTCCGTTAAGCGTACCCGGTCTTGCAAAGGTAAAATTTCCCCCGTCCCCAATAACTTGAGTAAGAATCGATTTGGAAGCAGCCGCCCTATCCAGCCTTATATTGAGGTAAGGGCCTTGAGCTTCTACAGTTCCGCCCGTAGTTTCTGTCATTTTTGCCGCCGCTATCTGCGCTATTTGGGGAGGCCCTTTTCGCAGAGTTTTTGCATAAGCAAACATGGGAAAGCCAATGTCTCCCATTTCGGGGTTTGGCGGAATTTCTGCAATCACCAAAGCGGGATCAATGCTGTCCGCATTAGGATCAATTTCGTTTATTAACGCAGTAAGCGTTTGGGCTATCTTAATTTTCCAAGAGTATATAACATCGTTCATATTTTATAGTTACAATAATCGAAATTTCATCAATATTCAACTGACTATTTAAAATATATTGAAACAAAGAAATAAAAGTGATATATTAATTAAAGAATGATATTACTTACCTTGTGTTTGCTGTTCATAACTGTTCCGGCTTCCGCAGAAACCGCACCTGAATGGTTTATTCCGTTGCGCGACGCCATTTACGAGCAACAATTAACCGCTGATGAAATTAGGCCACTGTACCAAAATGTATCTAACAGGGCCAGAACTTCACTTACCGGAGCTGCTCAACTGGTTATGCTTTCCCGTTGTGAATACATGATGGGCAGGGCATATCAATACGAAGATCGAAAAAACGAAGCTATAAGGCACTACGACGAAGGAATCAGGCTTGCAGAAAGAGCCCTGGAAATACAGGAAAGCGCCGAAGCATGGGTAATACTGGCGGAAAATATTTCCCAATCCTGTGTTGTACGTCCGGCTTCTTATGCAATGGCTAATGGATTAAAGGTAGAAAGATACTCAAAAAATGCGCTTGCCTTAGACGATAAAAATGCCGCTGCCCAATTTATGGTTGCCGCACGCTGGGTTTTTGCCCCTGCTCCTTTTCACAATTACAACAGGGGAATAGAAATGTTAAACCGGATTCCAAACGAAAGCAATATGGACAAAGATGATATGTTTAATGTCTATTCTTCTTTGGGTTATGCGTATATACAGCGAAGAAATAAAGAACAGGCAAACCTGTGGTTATCAAAATCCTTGGAGATTTATCCGACAAATAAATACGCTCAATCCCTTCTTGCAGGATTATAACAACATAAGGTAAATAAATGTTAAGCTATTATTTGGAATTAGTGAGCCCGTATTATTTTTATATTCTGATTATTGTTGCATGTTATTTCTTAATTTTTTCAATGGCTAATCATTTTGAAATGTGGCGTTTTACCCACGGCCCGGAAATTTTTGACGGTCCAATGGTTTCGGTATTGATCCCAATGAGGAACGAAGAAACCAATGCCGAAAGATGTATTAATTATTTCAGTAATCAACTGTATAAAAATTATGAGATTCTTGTTTTAAATGATAATTCCACAGACAAAACCAAAGAAATACTTGAACGCATTGCCGCAGAAAATCCAAAGGTAAGGGTTTTTACCGGGAAGCCCCTTCCAGAAGACTGGTACGGCAAGCCTTTTGCAATGCAGCAGCTTTTTGAACAGGCAAAAGGAGATATTCTTCTTTTTACTGATGCAGATACCATACATAACCCTGCAAGTATTTCCTGGGCAGTAACAAATATGCAGTTACTAAAAGCGGATATGATCTCCGGTTATATAGGGCAGATTTTTAAAAAATTCGGAGAAATTATAACTGTTCCATTGATGTTCTTCCTTACAGGTTTTATTATTCCGCTTTTCCTTAACCGCTTTACAAAAAAAGCCTGGTTCTCCGCAGCCATTGGCCAGTTTATTGCGATAAAATATGAAGTGCTTAAAAGTATTGGAGGATGCGAGGCATTTAAGAAAAAGACAAGCGAAGATATTTATCTTGACAGATATATTAGAAGAAAAGGTTATTCAACACGTTTTCTGAATATCACAGAGCATGTTAGCTGCAGAATGTATTCAGGTTATCGCGCTGCCGTAGAAGGTATCGGAAAAAATATTTTTGATTATCTTGGAAAAAATACATTTTTATTATTAATGGCGGCAATAGCAATATTTATCTTTTTATTTTTTCCTTTTCCTTTGCTTTTTTACTTTATTTTTACGGCAAGCCCGTGGACATTACATCTTTTACTTATAAACATTGTTTTCTGCCTGACATGGATTTTTATGTTCCTTGGACTTCGTCTTAATTGGTGGTATGGTTTTCTTTGGCCGTTACTATATTTAAATCTTTTGTATATGGCTTTTTGGTCATGGTTCAGGACTGTCTCTGGCAGAGGATTTATCTGGAAGGACAGAAAGGTAAGCTGATGCCTTATAAACACGGCCGTCCTGTTATTGATTTTTCGCCTTTTTTCAGAATTGCTTCTGTTATGGGGTTTAGTTTAGTTCTGCCCATTGCCTTTCTAGTAAATTTTATTCATTTAAATACAAAATATAAATACAGGTATAGGCTTAAAGACATTCGCAAGGCAATTACAGTTTCTAACCATACTACATTTCTAGATCCCGTAAAAATAGCCGCGCTTTATTCCCCGTGGTTTCCTGTTTTTCAAACCATGCTGGAAGCTACGGTGGAATTTCCTGTATTGGGAACATTTACAAGAATATTAGGCGGAGTTCCAATTCCACGCGGTAAATCCGGTCACCGTAAAATAATGGAAGCATGTGATAAAGCGTTTAAATACAGGAAATTTTTACATTTTTATCCCGAAGGCGAATGTTATATTTACAGCCAGAAGATAGGAAAGTTTAAACCCGGCGCATTCAAAGTTGCGGCGGAACTTGATATCCCTGTAATTCCGCTGGTTACGGTTTTTTCAGAGGGTTTATTTAAACCGTGGTCTTTTTGGGGACGTTCTGTTCCAATAGAAACTTTGGTAGTATTAAAACCGGTATTTCCTTCACATTATGTTAAACGTGATGAAAAAGGAGAGTTGACATCTGAGTCAATCAAAGAGTTTGCAGAAATAATACGTCAAAAAATGCAGGCAGAAATTGACAAGCGGCGTGGTACATCAGCTTTTTACAGGGGCAGAATGGAACGAATTAAGGGGTTGAACGACTGATTTTTTGCAGTTTTTTCTCCAGCCTCTGAGCTTTCTTTTCAAAATATTCAAGCCAAAAATTACCGGCATTTTTAAGTTTTAATGCCTGTTTAACAAGTTTAAGCGCACTGGCAATGTCATTTTTTCTTCTTTCGATGTCAATAGCCAACACTCTTAAAACAACTGCTTTTATACTGTCGGGAAAATCTGAATCTGCAATATGTTTTAATATTTTTATTCCTGTCAGTTGTAAATCATTAATTTCTGGATTTGAATAACCGTATCTTCTCCGGCAAAAATCACGCCAGTACAATGCAATACGCGTTATATCAAATTGATACTTCGTATCCAATGGATCTGATGCTATGGAAATCATAACGGCAAGGATAGAAGCAAGCCCTTTTATATCGGCGATATTGTGATCGCAGATACCCATAAGGCGTTCTGTCCTGCCCGTTTTAAGAAATTCAAACCATATTTCAGGCGCAAGAGCCCCCGGAATATCGCCGCTGCGATCAAGACCGATAATTCTGGTTTCAACAGACCCTTGAGAACAATCCTGAATTATATTTTTCCATAACCGCCTTGCAGGATGTAAAAGGTCTGCATGTCTATATTCCGGCGGTTTTATGCCATTCATAAGACACCGGGTTTTTAGAATCTGTGAATCAAAACATTTGCCATTATAACTTACGATTACCGTTTGCTCATTGCTAAATTCTTTTAAAACAGCTTCAAGAAAGTCATTTTCTCCCGAATAGTCAAGGAGCAAGTACTGTGTGATACACAATTTGCCGTTTTTTGAAAACTTCCCAAAAGCCGCAAGAAAGGCAACTGTCCCCGCCCCGCCGGAAAGCCCTGTCGTTTCCAGATCAAAAAAAACAAAGTCTTTTAGTTTTGGAAGATTATTTACAGAAAGATCAGGGACAATAACCGCCAAAGATTGGGGCAAGAGGGTATTAAATTTAAAAGGAGAAGCAACAGTTACTTCTCGTTTAAGAGTTTGAAAACCGCAGGTTTCCCAGCCTGAATCAATCAAGGAAGATATATCAAAGGAGTTTATTATCTCCGTTGGTTTTTCGCGTTTTTTTTGTTCCTGTATTCGTATTAACCTATCCCGCAGATTAGCCAAATCATTACCCTTTACGAAATAGTATACAGTATTTTTGTTTTATTTATTATATACTCAATTATATGCCGTTTGGGAAAAAATTCTTTAATCAGCCTACTGTCGATCTTGCAAAAGCTTTGCTTGGAAAAACCCTTGTCTTTGGGGATTTGCAGGGGATCATTGTCGAAACGGAGGCATACTTGTACAAAGATGATCCCGGCTGCCATGCCAGCAGGGGAATGACAATGCGTAATGCGCCGATGTTTGGTCCTGCGGGCCGCACCTATGTCTATCTAATTTACGGAATGTACCACTGTCTGAACATAGTAAGCGGTAAAGAAGGCGAAGGAGAAGCCGTACTTATCCGCGCCCTTGAACCTGTTCAGGGTATTGCTCTTATGCAAAGAAGACGTAAAACAAAAAAAATAGAAAACCTATGCAGCGGCCCCGGCAAATTAGCGCAGGCTTTCGGTATAACAAAAAAACACAACAATATGTCTTTACTTGATGGAAAAATGAGTGTTTACAACAGCCGTACAAAACCAGAAATCTGCACAACTACAAGAATTGGTCTTTCCGAAGGAAAAGAACTTGAACTGCGTTTTTATATCAAAGACAATAAGTTTGTCTCTAAGCAATAGAGTTAATCAACTCTTTTGCCGCCTTTTTATTTCCGCCCGCGCCTACACAGGAGGGGCAGCCGGTTTTACAGGGGCAGCGGTCAAGGGCTTCGCGTATGGCAGATAACAAAGGTTCAATGCGGCGTGAAAGGCTTTCTGTAAGGCCTGTACCGCCTGGGTATTTGTCGTAGATATACAAAGCGGGAACGCCAAAGTGCGGGTCGCGTACACGTTCTGCAATTCCTAAATCGCGCGGATCACATAACAGAAAGACAGGGGCAATATTGCGCACCAATGTCCCCGCGCCATGAAGCGCCTCTCCAATGCTCTGCTCGTCCATTTCTGCAAGGACTTTTCCTGCGGTACTTTCAGGCGCAAAGAGCAGAACAAGCGAACTTGTCTGCATTTCTTCTTCAGGGAGAATTACATCTCCAAACCCGATATTTTCATGAGTACGAAAACGCAGCTTTTTAAACTTTGTAACTTGTGAGCGAACAAGTACATCACCTAATGCCGCTTCCATGAGCCATGATTTTTGGTCTTTTACGCCTACTTTCCATTTTTCATCTTCCGTTAAAACTTTAATATCGGTTTTAACAAGGCCGTCCGTAAAATAGTTTACATCGGCTTCGCGTACCAGACACTTGCGGTTTTCAACATCAAGTTCTTCCACCATGTACTGCCGCCCGCGGTGAATATAAACTGCATTGACAAAGATCATCTCTTTAGCGCTGGGACGGTCCATTTCGCCGATAACGGTGTTTCTTCCTGCGGTAACGTCAATAATTACAACATTGTCTGCGCTTGCGCTGCGAAGGCTTACCCCTTCTGCGGGATACGAACGATCAGCCCAATGCCATTTGCCGTTTGTGTGCCGCACAATGCCCGCTTCTTCAAGATACTCCAAAACCTCTTTGACATTCTGCGGAAAACTTTCTTTATACTGCACACTGTTAACTGGTTTCTGTTCGCGAACCTTCGGTTCGATGTTCTCTGCCAACAGTTCATCAATAAACGGCAGTTCAAAACAGGCGCACTTAACATGATCTGTCAAAATATACGGATTGTCAGGATCGATTCTTGCTTCTTCTGCGCTTTTACGGAAAAACCAATCGGGATCATTCATAATAAATTGGTCGATAGGCGACACGCTTGCGATAAAGACAGAAACAGAAGTGCCGCCTCTGCGCCCCGCCCTGCCCGATTGCTGCCAAAAACTGTTAAAAGAGCCGGGAAAGCCGGCAACCACAGAAGCGTCAAGGCCGCCTATGTCTATCCCAAGTTCCAAAGCGTTAGTTGAAACTACTCCCTGAATAGAACCTTCTCTCAGGCCGCGTTCTATCTCACGGCGTTCATTGGGTAAAAAGCCGCCGCGGTATGCTTCTACCCGGATACGGGAATTGTCAGTGTAAATATTGGCAAAGTCTTCGTTTACATAAGAGGCGGCTACTTCTGTTCGTATGCGGGAATGTGCAAATAAAATAGTTTTAATCCCTGCCTTAAGCAAGGCAATCATCCAGCGGCGGCTTTCTGTAACAACCGACCGGCGTATACCCTGTACGGCGTCTACCAATGGCGGATTGTAAAGGACTATCCTTTTTTCGCCTCTGGGTGCGCCGTTTTTGTCAACCAACTCCACATCTTGCCCGATGAGAGCGGCGGCAAGTTCTGCGGGATTGGCAATGGTTGCCGAACATAAGATAAATTGGGGGTTAGCGCCATAAAAGGCGCAGATACGCCTAAGACGGCGGATTACATTTGCTACATGGCTTCCAAAAACACCCCTGTAGGCATGGGCTTCGTCTATGACGATAAACTTTAAGTTAGAAAAAAACTTGATCCATTTGGGGTGATTGGGAAGTATACCCGTATGCAGCATATCGGGATTGGAAATTATGATTCTTCCATGATCTCTTGCGGAAACCCGCAGGGAGTCAGGCGTATCTCCGTCGTAGGTAACAATTTTTAGATTTAATGCTTCATCAAGACCTGATATTTCGTTTAATTCGGACTGTTGATCCTGAGAAAGCGCTTTTGTAGGGAAAAGGTACAGACAACGGGCGGTTTTATCGGCTAAAAGGGTATGAAGACATGGCAGGTTATAACAAAGCGTCTTGCCTGAGGCAGTCGGCGTTACAACTACTATATTTTTGCCCGTTTTTGCAAGTTTCCAGACCTCGGCCTGATGTGTATACAACTGGTCTATCCCGCGTTTATTTAAGGCTTTAACTATCCTGGCATCTAAATCTTGCGGGAAAGGGGCAAAACGGCCCTCTACAGCCGGTAAAAGGCGGTTGACTATAATATCAGGGGTAAAATCGGATTTTTCAAGGATATCCATTAAATTAGCATGAGCGCCCATAATATTAATCGTATATTATTAATTAAAAAAATTATATACAATATAGACAAAAATCCCATTGTGCTTTATAATAACCATTGTTAGGTAGAGAATATATATACAAAGAGGTAAATTATGTCAGAAGTTTTGTCCATTGTATTGGGCGGCGGCAAGGGAACACGTTTATTTCCGCTTACCCAGTTCCGTTCAAAACCGGCAGTTCCCTTTGGCGGTAAATTCCGGCTGGTAGATATACCAATATCAAATTGTATAAATGCAAATTTAAGGCAAATCTATATTGTAACCCAGTTTAATTCAGCTTCTCTGCATCTGCATATTGGACAAACCTATGTTTTTGACGCATTTACAAACGGCTTTGTAGAAATACTTGCGGCGGAACAAACCTTTGAACATACAAGCTGGTACGAAGGCACTGCCGATGCTGTCAGAAAAAACCTGCCTCATTTTAGAACTCAAAATCCTTCATATTACATGATTCTTTCCGGCGACCAGCTTTACAGAATGGATCTACAAGATTTCCTTAAAAAACACATTGATTCAGAAGCTGCCATTACCATTGCATGTACAGGCGTAACCCGGGAAAATGCAAGCGGTCTTGGAATCCTTAAATCCGATAAAAATAACCAGATAACCGAATTCATGGAAAAACCCGGCCCAACAAAAGATATTTCCGATTTCAGAGCGCCGCAGGAACTTTTAACAGAAAAAAACAAAGATGACAGTTATCTGGCTTCTATGGGTATTTATATTTTCAACGCAAAAGCAATGGAAGAATGTCTTGCAAATGAACTTACCGACTTTGGCAAGGAAGTAATTCCTGCAGCAATCAGCAAGTACAAGGTAAATGCCTATCTTTTTGACGGCTATTGGGAAGATATAGGAACTATTAAGAATTTTTATGATACTAACCTTGAGCTGACTTCACTTAAACCCAGTTTTGATGTTTACGATGAAAGTAAACCGATTTATACCCACATGCGTAATCTTCCGCCGTCCAAAATGAATTTTTCAAATATGAATCAATCTATTGCGGCAGAAGGCTGTATTATTACCAATGCAAATATCACCAATTCTATAGTCGGTATCCGTACAATAATAGAAACAGGATCAAGCCTTAACGGCGTTGTATGTATGGGCGCAGACTACTATGAAACTGAAATTCAAAAAGCGCAGAAGGCCGAAGAAAGAATTCCCAATGTCGGAATTGGCAGGGGTGCGATAATCAAGGGTGCGATAATCGACAAAAATGTCTGCGTTGGCGAAGGCTGCCGTATTGGCGTAGATGAGATCAAACGTACAGACGGTAATTATGGCCATTACTATATAGTAGACGGAATAATAGTAATACCCAAAAATACAATACTGTATCCGGGAACGGTAATTTAACGGCCAAATGCCTTTTCCTTTTTATCGTATATTTGCCTTTCTTTTGTTGTTTTGTTTTTTTTCATGCTCAAGGCAAAAACCCATGCAGGAAATAAACGCAGAAGAACAAACCAACTTCTCTGTTTTATTATCGTCTGCTTTAGATTCTTCACAGTTACCTGAATATCTTTCGCAAAGGATAATCACAAACTTTGCCGCAAACCCTTCTTTTCTGCTTGATCTATTTGAAATAATGCAGGGCGATCCTTTCCTTTATATACTGGTTGATAAACAACATTCGCTTCCGCAGGATTATGAACCTGACGATTTGGTAGAACTTATTAACCGCTCCTACAGGGTAAACAGAGCAGACCTGCTCCTTAGAAAAGCGGCGGCAGATGCTCTTGAAGAAATGGCCGCTGCCGCAAGGACAGAAGGCCTTACGCTTCTTGCTTCTTCCGCCTACCGTTCATACGGTTATCAGGCGCAGGTGTATGAACGCAATGTCAGGCAAATGGGGCAGGAAGCGGCGGACAGGGAATCCGCACGTCCGGGGCACAGCCAGCATCAGCTTGGGCTGGTTGTGGACTTTGGTTCGATTACAGACGCATTCGCCCTGACGCCGGAAGGTATCTGGCTTGCAGCTAACGCAGGACGTTTTGGGTGGTCAATCTCCTACCCCGACGGATACGAAGAAATAACCGGCTACCGGTGGGAAAGCTGGCATTACCGCTATGTCGGCATAGAACTTGCAGATTTTATTGAAACTAATTTTGACGGAATACAACAATACGCCCTGCGCTTCATTCACGAATTTAAAAAAGTACTCACAACTGAATAATAGTTAAAAAGCCAGCTCTAAAGTATTTGCGGGTTCTTTTTCAACGGGAGTTTTACCTTTTAGTTTGATAACTCCGTTTTTTCCGTCTACTGTAAATATAGTACCTTGCGGCCAGAAGTTTTCCAGCATTAACTCTGATAAAGGAGCTTCCAATTCTTTTTGAATGGTACGGCGCAGAGGCCTTCCGCCGTATTTGGGGTCCCAGCCTTTTTCTACAAGGATATTTTTAGCGGCCGCACTTATCTTTAATTGATAGTTCTGCTCCGTAAGCCGGGAAAAAAGCTCATCAAACTCAATGTTGAAAATATCATCAATTTGCCTGCGGGCAAGGGGGTTAAATACGACAATTTCATCTACCCTGTTAATAAACTCCGGGTTAAAAATACGGCGCAGTTCTGACATCGCAGCCGCTTCAATTTCCGTACTGTTCATAAGCCCTGAACCTGATGAAAAACCAAGTTTTGAATCTTTGGAAATCTCCCTTACTCCGGCATTGCTTGTCATTATGATAATTGTATTGCGGAAATTGACAGTATGCCCAAGGCTGTCTCTTAATTCGCCTTCTTCCAGTACCTGCAGCAGAATGTTAAAAACTTCGTAATGGGCCTTTTCGATTTCGTCAAACAAAATCACGCGGTACGGATTTCGTCTTATTTTTTCGGTTAACATTCCGCCCTCTTCATAGCCGATATAACCGGGGGGAGCTCCTACAAGGCGCGATGCATTGTGTTTTTCCATGAAGTCGGACATATCTATCCGTACAAGGGCGTCTTCATTTGCAAAAAGATACCGGGAAAGCTGCCTTGCAAGAAGAGTTTTGCCAACGCCAGTAGGGCCAAGGAAAATAAACGAACCCATAGGCCTTCTAGGCGAAGATACCCCTGCCCGTGAACGCCTGATAGCAGAAGCTATACGCCTGATTGCCTCGTTCTGCCCAATTACGGTTCTTTGCAGTTCTTCTTCTATCATTAATAAACGCTGTGATTCCTGTTCTTCAAGATGCATTACAGGAATCCCGGTAGCTTCTGTTACAACAAGGCGTATATCATCATCTGTTACTACCGGCCAGTCCTTCATAGAAACGCGTTCCCATGCATTTTGGGCATCATCAAGGCGCACCCTTAATGCGCGTACCCTGTCACGTACCAATGCGGCATTTTCATAATCCTGTGTATTCACATATTCGTTTTTCTCTTCGCTTAATTTTTGAATCTCTTTTTCCAGATCGGTAATTTCCGGAGGCTGTTCGCGCGTTTCCAGTTTACGCATTGCGCCCGCTTCGTCAAGAATATCTATTGCCTTGTCAGGCATGAATCTGCCCATTATATAACGCTGCGCAAGTTTTGCAGCAAGAGTTACCGCATTGGCGGAATACTTAATCTGATGATGATCTTCATATTTTTTTTGAATACCTTTTAAAATTTCCAAAGTGTCATCAAATGAAGGTTCATCAATAATTACCGCCTGAAAACGGCGTTCAAGAGCTGCATCTTTTTCAAAGTGTTTTCGGAACTCGGCTAAAGTAGTAGCGCCTATGCAGCGTATCTCTCCGCGTGAAAGACCGGGTTTAAACATATTAGAAGCGTCAAGAGTACCTTCAGCGCCGCCTGCGCCGATTATCGTGTGTATCTCGTCTATAAAGAGTATAACATTCGCAGCCTGAGTAACTTCGCGCAGTATCTTCTTAATTCTTTCTTCAAATTCGCCGCGGTATTTTGTTCCTGCGACTACCATGCCCATATCAAGAGAAAGAATACGTTTGCCGGCGAGAGCTTCGGGAACATCGCTGCTTATTAAAAACTGTGCAAGGCCTTCTACAATCGCGGTTTTACCGACTCCCGGCTCGCCTACCAGAATGGGATTATTTTTTGTCCTGCGCGCAAGAATACGAACAGCGCGGTTTATTTCCGCCTTTCTGCCAATAACAGGATCCATTTTTCCTTCTCTTGCAACAGCTGTAAGGTCGCGTGAAAAATTATCAAGAGTTGGAGTAAGCACAGGATAGGAAGCAGGTTTTATCCTCGGCGGCGGACGTTCTGTTTCAACGCCGCTTTTATGGTGAACAGCCGTTCTGTCCCTGTGGACATAAAAAGGCTGATACCCCTGTGCGCCCGCATATTCGCCGTCGCTTCTGTATCCGGGTTTGTTAAAGGTTGTCTGGATTATCACCCTCATCATGTCTGTATCAACGGCGCGTTGATTAAGATAAACCTGTACGCTTGAATCCTGTTCCCGCATGGCGGCAAACAAAAGATGTTCTGTACCAAGATAGTCGCTGCCCATTGCCCTGGCTTCTTCTGTGGCAACATCCAGCATGTTTTTTGTACGTCTTGACGGCGGAACTTCACCGCGTATAATTAACCCGGGAATACGGGGAAGGGAACTTTCAAGAATATGTTTGAACTCAGAAAGATCGATGCGTAAAAACATCAGCGCTTTACAGGCAGTACCTCCGCCTTCTTTGAGCAAAGCGATTATAATATGCTCCGGTAAAAGCTGATCGGAATTAAAACGCCGGGCTTCTTCCTGGGCATTTGTGGACAGCAGCCTTTGCACCCGTTGAGTTAATCCTTTAAACACAAACGCACCTCATTTTTGCTTTAATCAAATTTAAATATAAGTTATTTATGGCAATAATTCAATCTTTATTATATCCCCGGGCTGTACTCCGGCACGGGAAAACCAATTTTGGGGAACTTCCAAAGCATAACGGGCGGAACGGCTTGATAAAACGGAACTTTCGTCATGTGGATACATATCTTTAATCTCGATAATCCTGCCGTCCGAAGCAATGAACGCAATAGACAGGGGTATGTAGGTATTTTTCATCCAAAAGGACATTATCTGATCCCTGTCATAAACAAAGAGCATCCCCTCTCCGTCCGGTAATTCTTTGCGGTACATCAAACCCGTAGCCCGTTCTTCATCGGTACGGGCAATTTCCGCTTTTATCGTAACAATCTGCCTCCCGTCCCGCTCAATAGGTAATTCCTGCGTAACCAGTTTCTGCGATGAACAAGCAGTAAGTAAGATACATAAAAAAAGGGGTAATCTAAATATATTACGATTAAAATTCATTCAGGAAATTCTGCCTCATGCGGACTTGGCCGGATTCTATAAGCCCGGACTCATTAACAATATCGTCAAAGACAACTTTATCGATATATTTTACGGTTAATGGGCGTTCTATTGCTATTCTGGTTTCTTCAGTTTCCCAGATTGCAGTTCTTGGGTCAAGATAGGAAGGCTGGCCGTATTTTTCCGAAAACTGCATAAAAACAGAATAATGGTCTATGATCGCGGTATTCAGGGAAAAAGACATTATAAATACTTCGCCTTCTCTTAACTGGAAAAATGCACGGCGGATAAATGATGAACCTGTGGTCTCTACAAGGCTCTGATCCCTTACAGGCAAAAAGGAAACATCTCTGTCTCCCCTGAAATTAAAGTAATCATCACCCAAAAGAGCGGTTTTTAAGTCTTCCAAACCCATTCCAAGAGAAAGCTGGCGAAACTGACGCGGTAATTCAGCTGTTTGCTCCGGCTCTTCCTGCGCGATTAAAAACACAGGCAGAAAGAACAATAAAAATAACAAGACAATTAACCTATTAATTAAGATTTTACGGATCATTAGTTTAATTATCGGATATTTGGGTATCTATTTAAACGGTTATGCAATAGGTTTATTACCCAGTCTGGTTTTTTCAAGCTGCTGCATTTTCTTGTAATAGGCGTTTTGTTTGCCAATTTCCTTTATATCCTTAATAAAAAGCTTATCATTGACAATCTGGAATGAACGGTTTTCCATTAATTTCCTTCCAACCAATGCGCCGTCTCCCTGCGACAGCCCTACCATATTGCTCAGTTCCTTAAGCCCAAAATCAAATGAAAAATTAGTAACTCCGCTAACATCAATTTTTTTCTTATCTAACTGAATCTGGAGCATGTCGTACATTCGTCCTAATAGATCGCTGATTTGGGTATTGGCAAGCTGTCTGTAAATAATCCAGATTCGTTCCGCCAGCAAAGTGGTTAACCGGGCTATAAGCTGGGGCTGGTTTGTTATCATCTGTTGAAAATTGGCGCGGTTAAGAGCCATAAGCTGACAATCTTCATAAGCGACAGCCCCCGCAGCCCTTGGTTTTGATTCCAAAAGAGCCATTTCTCCAAAAATATCTCCGGATTTAAGCACCGCAAGCAAAATTTCGTTATTTTCGGTAATTTTAACGATTTTAACAGAACCTTTTTGAATAATAAAAAGCTCATCTCCCGGTTCGCCCTCGCAGAAGATTATTGAATCTTTTGTATATATACGGTTTACCTCTCCCGGCGGAAAATCCTTTGGAGGACTTTTGATATAAGGGGCTATTTTTTTCATGCGTTCAATGGAAATTTTAACATTTTCCCCTTTTGGACAGTGTTTGACATATTTATGATATGCGTAAAAGGCCTGCTGAAACTGGTTATGCTTGGCATAATATTCAGCGACATTAAAAATATGGCTTGGGTTTTCTTCTGCAGCGCCTTTTTTTAGGGAAATTCTTGTAAGAGCGTCGTCAAGATAACGCATTCTTTTTGAGAACTGAAGAATGATCTTCATTGCTACAGGGGCGTTTTCCTGAATTAACTGGCTAAATTGATCGCGATGAACCGAAATAAGCGTAACATCGGTAATGGCGCGTGCAGTCTCAATATGGCTGTGCCCTGACATTGTAGAAACAACGCCGAAAAAGTCGCCGGGATTCAGGATATCGCCCTGTTCTTCGGCTACAATCTGCACTTCTTTAGAAACCCGCACTTTTCCAGAGCGAATTATAAAAAAAGAATCTGCTTTTCTTTTGCCTTCTACAATTATGTAAGAATCCTTAGTAAAATTGAGAAAGACAAGCTTTAAAGGTGTACCCATTATCCCTTTTATCCCTGAATATCAGTATAGAAATTTTTTCGACATCTTGTCAACTGGTCTAAAACCATAACCAGCTATATTAAACTCTGGAAATTTATCTGTTTTTTGCCGATACTTACAGTATAACCGTGAATAAAAGATTTAATTTTGAAGATACAATATTTATGTTAAATCTCAGGATCAGAATGGTAAAAGATCTACTTAGGCTTGATGTCGATCCGGATATTTTTTACCGCCAAACAACGGCAGATATGGAATTTATCAGTTCTATATTAGATATTTTAACAGAAAAATTCCTTAATAACCTTAAATTCCTTGACAGGGAAACCGAGGCGGATAACCTGCTTGACGCTGAATGGCAATTCAGCCAGCTTTTGAATGAAATATCCAATAACACTAGCCCTTTCACTCAAATCCAGCAACCAGAAACCCAAGCATGGATAAATAAGCTGCGAAACGGCAGCAATACCCGTAAAAGACAAATTGAAGAATCCTATGTACCGGCTGAACATTCTGTCTCAGAACCTGTTGTAAGCCATGCTGAACTAAACGGCCTTTTAGGCAGCGCATAATAAATTCGTGAGGATAACCGGCGGAATACTGAAGGGAAGACATATCAAGGTCCCCTCAGGAATAATCAGGCCAAGCATGGACAGAATGCGCGAATCTGTATTCGCATGTTTGGGAGATATAACAGGCCTTTCATTTCTTGATATATTTACAGGTTCAGGGATTATCGCGCTGGAAGCAGCTTCACGGGGAGCGGCTGTTATTGAAGCTGTTGAACAGGATAATTTAAAACGTAATACACTGCTGGAAAATGTTTCTATTTCTCCATGCAGAATTAACTGCCGTTTTATTCCCGCCGAGCTTTACATAAAAAGAGCAAAAAAATCCTTTGATATAATCTTTATTGATCCGCCGTTTCCATATCGATACAAATGGGAATTAATTGCCAATATTGCGTCATCTGTCCTTGTTAAAACCAGCACAAAAATACTCATACACCGCCCCAGAGAAGACTATTTAAAAACAGAAATACAGTATTTGTCAAAAACCGATTCCCGTGAATACGGCCGCTCTGTAGTAGATTTTTTTATTGTAAAAAAAGAGTAATCAAATTTTTACTTGTTTTTTCTGAAAAAAAGGCTGATAATATAATATATTAAGAAAAAAATTATGAATAGAAAAAAAGTATTTGAAAAACATGATGATCTAAACACATTCATCAGAGTAACTGTTCCCGGGCCAATCGAAGGTTCACAAAAAGCGGCATTAAACCGTAAGGGTAATCAGCTTTTTAATGCCGGAAACATAGAAGCGGCCAAAAGGGTTTTTATGACAACAGGGTATTCCGATGGGCTTTCCAGAGTGGGAGATTTTTATAAATCCAAAGACAGGCCTGTGGAAGCTTTGCGAATGTACTGGATGGCTCCCGATAAAAAAAAATCAGACCCTCTAATAGAACAGCTTGCCGGCTTACTGCAGGGCCTGCTCCATGAAGAAGAAGATACTCTTAACTCTGAAACACAGGAAAAAATGATGAATGACGGAGTATAAAAACATTGGAAGATAATCAAGGCAGACCGCACGAAGAAAAGAGAATAGCAGAAATATCCAAAGCAGGCTATCAGTTTCTGAAAGAAAATAAAACAAGCGACGCTATAGACTGCTTTACAAGGATTCTGATGCTCGATGAAAACAACAACTATGCCCTTGTCGGAATGGGAGATGCAAGCCGTAAAATAGGATCTGTACGCGAAGCTGTAAAATATTATCAAAGATGTCTTTCATGTCATCCGGGAAACAACTATGCCTTGTTTGGTTTGGCCGACTGCTATAAGGCGCTGAACCAATACCAAAAAGCAATTGATATTTGGGAACAGTATCTGCTTTACGATGATAAAAATATAACTGTTCTTACAAGAATAGCTGACGCCTACCGGAAAGTCCGTGATTTTTCAAATTCAAAGTATATTTACCAGCGTGTTCTGGAAATGGAAGAAGACAATGCCTACGCGATTATTGGACTTGGACATCTGCATTACGATTTTAAGGAGTACAGAGAATCCCTGTTTTATCTGGAAAAGATGTTAAAATCGGGAATCGATAAAGTTGATATCCGTGTCCTTACTTCCATTGGAAATTGCCACAGAAAATTAAAAATATTCGAAGAAGGTATCCCGTATTTTCAAGCCGCTATGGACAGGGATAAAAATAATTTTTATGCGCTTTTTGGCATGGCGGACTGTTACAGAGGCATGAACAATCTTGAAAAAGCGCTGGAATACTACAACAGTATCCTTGAAAACGACCCAAAGAATAAAATGATTTTAACCCGCACAGGAGACGCCTACCGTAATCTGAATAACCTGGAAAAAGCAAAAGAATTTTACGAAAAAACCCTAAATATAGAATTTGATACTTATGCTGTTCTTGGCCTTTCCATGATTTCCAAAGCACAGGGAAAATACGATGAAGCCATTATTTCATTAAAAAGATTGATACAGCAGGACAACAGAAATTACCGTCTGTATACAGAACTTTCCAGCTGTTACCTGAACAATGGAGACCGTCGTAAAGCCATTGAAACTTTGGAAGATTTTCAAAAACTGGGATTAAAAAATCAGATAGTTTCTGAAATGCTGGAACAAATATAAAATTCGATTTAAAGTAGTATATGACTTCATTAGCCGGGTT
>Ga0099364_10001915_pt1 | contig 33668 bp, 32 predicted proteins | sample TergutTh196P3_FD_73070 | JGI IMG/M metagenome (GOLD analysis project Ga0099364, IMG submission 73070) | Microcerotermes parvus P3 segment gut microbial communities from Pointe-Noire, Republic of the Congo - Th196 P3 | ecosystem: Host-associated > Arthropoda: Insects > Digestive system > Gut ... | reverse complement strand
ATTTTACGTTCACCCGGACTGTGGATGCAGAAAATTACTACAATTGAGCCTGAAGACGGCATGCTTGAGGTAGGCATAGCCGCCCTGCAAAGGGTCATACCTGAAGAAAAAGGCGCGGACGAGTGGTGATAAGGTGAATCAGGGTGAACACTTTAATGACTTATTCGTATGGAGCTGATTTAGCATTGATGGACTTACCCAAATTGCGTGAAATCCTGCTGTCAGGCGGTATTGAACGCCCTGGCTGGGAAGCGGAGCAGATTGCCAAAGCGAGTCAAAATGAAGCAGCCAGAAAAAACCTTGCGCAACGCCGGGCATCAGGCGAACCCTTGGCATATGTTCTGGGTGAATGGGACTTTTATGGGATTACCTTCAAGGTAACCCCCGATGTTTTAATCCCTCGCGCAGATACCGAACTGCTGGCAGAGCTTGCTATCGGCTGGGCGGTCGGTGTGCCTGTGCCGGTGCGCGTGTTAGATTTATGCTGTGGAAGCGGTTGCCTGGGGGTTGCATTGGCTCACAATATTTCCTGCGATCTGACCCTTGCCGATTTGTCCCGGGCTGCCTTGGAGATTGCCGCAATGAATTGCAAAGGGCTGCCCTCCGTAAAAACACTTTGCTGCGATGCGCTGAAGCCCCCGCCCAAAAAATTGCCCGGCTTTGATTTACTTGTCTGCAACCCGCCTTATATCGCCCGGGACGAATGGGGTTCCTTGGATTTTTCGGTCACCGGTTATGAGCCGCGCATGGCACTAGACGGCGGCGAAAATGGGTTGACCTTCTACGAGGCAATAGCCGGGCAGTGGCACACGGCACTCACTCCCGGCGGGAGAGCAGCTTTTGAGGTTGGATACACACAAGCTGGGCAGGTATGTGATATTTTGAGGGAAAACGGCTTTTCCGGCATAGAGGTTTTTAAGGATTTATCCGGCATCGAACGGGTTGTGACGGGAATTGCAAGCAAGTAACATATTTTTGCGGAATAGTATACTAGGCACTTGACCCGAACACATTTTTAAGATATACTCCTGTAAAGTAAAACAAAGGTTTGACTGGGTGATTGATATAAGGAGGCCTGCATGATGGAATGTAGAAGATGCGGAAAAGAATTACCGGATGATCATGAAAAACATTGCCCCTATTGCGGGGTGCAGGCGGGAACTCATATAACCGCCCGAACCAGCGGCACGCAGAAGATAACTGCAAAAAAAAATTCACGGCGTAATAGCGTAATGACCCTCGTTTCCCTTGGCCTTATAGTGCTAGTGGCGGTAGTCGCCGTTAATCTCAGCAACCGCCACAACAAGTCCGTTTTACTGAAGGAAATTGAAGGAAAACACACTGAAATCCTTGCGAAAACTGGAAAATATACCGATAAGTACACCAAAACGGATGAATTAAACCAAGTTGAATTTTTTAAAAACGCTGTAAACCGGTTCAAAACGTCATACGGCAAGGATCAAAATTCCCTTGTCCAGGTCAATGAGTATGAAAAGAAGATTTTAGATCTGCGCCTTTCCGATCTTCCCGAAAGCAGTGACCCTGTTTGGCTTAAAGCTAATGCCGAGGACTACATTCTCTCGGATTTGAACTATAGCCTACTACCTGCAAGCTCCGGAAAGGAGGTAGGCCTGGAGCTTCGCTGGATAAACCAATCCGGGAAAACCGTCAGAGAAGCTCTTTTAGCCTTCGGCGTTCTTGACAATGAGGGAAATCCTGTTATGGCTGACGACCCCGAAAAGGAGGGTGCGAGGAAAGAGCTTAGCTTTGTGGTGCGTTGCCCTAACAAAGAACGCCGCGGCATAGGCCCGGGCAGCAAGGTTGATGAGCTGTACCTCTCTGTTCTTTCGGGTGTGGATGATGTTCAAATCAAGCCGATATTCATCAAGCTTACCTACACCGATGGTAAAACCATCAGCCTTCCCAAGAGCGTTTGCGAGCTTTGGGGATAGCAGATTTGGTAAATACAGATTAGGAGGGATTTTTGTGAAAACCCGGGTTACAGTACAGGTCGCCGGAAACGACTACACTTTATTGTCGGACGAGCCTGAGGAGTATGTGCAAAAAATTGCAGAAGAAATAAATCAGGCAATTGCGGATACTATGGCTTCCTCCCGGCTATCTGTGAGCCACGCCGCGATTTTAGCGGCTCTGAATATTGCCGATAAGGCTAACGATGCGGTTGAATCTTGCATTCATTTGCGCGAACAGGTCAAGCTGTATTTAGACGAAGCTACAACGCTCAAGCATGACCTAGCCGAGGCACGCCGTGAAATAAGCCGGTTGCGCGGCAAAAAACCGCCGACAGGATAAGCACTAGAAGCCCTAAAGGAGCCTCGGGAGGATAGGATATATGGTAATTATAACGGCTGTTTCGTCTCGTGACGCGGTCAAGGCGGCGATAAACGCAGGAGCTGACGAGCTTCTGCTGACACAGCCGTTCTGTATGCAGGAACTCTGTGATGTTCTTCCCTTCTCCCGGTCTAAAGGTGTCAAAACAATCTTAGATCTGTCTGGGCTATGTACCGACAGTGAAATGGGCAATCGTGCCGAACTGTTAGGCAAGCTCTATGCTTTAGGGCTGGACGGTGTTCAGGCGAAGGAGCTGGGAACCCTCCGGCTTGCAGAGAAAATTGCACCTGAATGTGAGTTGCATTGGGGTGTGCCATGCCTTACTCTGGAAGATGTTCGTTTTGCTCAAGGACAAAATTGTAAGAGAGCTTTTGTGAGCCCATTTATTGACGTAAGCGATTTTTTACAGCTATGCAGCCAGTCGTCCCTTCCGCTTTACGGCTTGGTTTTAGGTCCGCTTTGCCCCTCCGGTGAGCCTGGCCGGTGTTTACTTGACAAAAACCGCCGAGAATATAGCTGTTTAAGGGAATGTGCCAGGGCTTTCGGAGATGAAAAAAAAGGAACACAGTTTTTTACACGAGATTTGTGTCTGCTTTCGCACCGTGGGAAGATTTCAGGCCTTTCGGCAGCATTAGTGGTTTCTCCCGACCCGGCACCGGAGACGGTTAATTTTTTTACCCGCATAACCTATGATACTATGAACCACCAGCCATTTCATATACAATCACTGCAAAAAGCCTTGGCAGCACTTGGCCGGCCGGAGTCTTCCGGTGCGCCGTTCGCGGGAGAGGGAGATATTTGGCTGTGGGATTTTGAACCGGGGAAAAAAAATGAACGGTTCTGGACGGCTAATAAATTGGACATGAGAACACAGAGAAGACGCGCAGCCATTCCGGTCAGGTTTTTCGCACTTATTGAGGATGGCGTACCGGCACGCTTGGCAGTAGACGACTATGCCGGGCATACCCTTTATGTCATTGGTGCGATTCCTTTTCCCGACATGGTGGGCTTGTCTGAGGAAGAGGCAAATGAAGAATTGTACAATGATAGCGATGATGGTTATTATTGCAAGGAAGCGCGAAGCCAAATCGCCCCCCATGTTCGCCTTTCTGTATCAGATATGGTAAAAATGCGGCAGGAGGCTCTGCGGAAATTGACAGAAATGCGTTCTGCACCGCTAAAGCGTCAAGCCGGAGCTGCGGAACCCATAGCGGCATTGCTCCCATGTGCAAAAAGTCCGGTTATTTTGGTAAAGGTTCATAAGCTTTCGCAGATTACCAGTGAGCTTTTGGGATGTAACCCCGAGCGTATTTATATTCCCATGAATGAGCTTTTGAGCGATAGAGAAAAATCCATCAAGCTGATCTCCTGCCAAACAGTTCCGGTAGCGATTCTTCCCCGCGCCGCGAGGGAGTGTGATAATCCTGAGATTATGCGGGGATTGCAGGAGTTATATCGTTTGGGTTTACGAGAGGCTTTAGTTTGCCGCCCGGGCCAGATTGCCGTTGCACTCAATGCGGGCTTTTCGATCAGGGCAGATTTTGCTGTTTCCGACTCACGGACACTCAAAGAGGTACATTCTCTGCGTGTTTTATCCTGCACTTTGGCCCCATGGATGACATTTGATGAAATTTCAAGACTGTCGCATATAATGGACACCGAAATTATCGGTTATGGCCGCCTCCCTATGCTTGCATCGCAAAATTGTCTGATTAAATCTAAGAATAAGTCCTGCTCCTGCGACAACCATGTGGAAATATTGGGTTCAAACGGCGGATACTTCCCCTTAATCAGAGACAGTGGTCACGGCACAACGATCTATCACCACGATAAGGTTTGGCTTGCTGGCAATAAAAATTGGCACCACATCGGCTTGTGGGGGATAAGGCTGGACTTTACCACCGAAAGTCCGCGTGAATGCGTTCAGGTTATGCAGGCGTATACCCGCCGCGGACCGTATATGCCTCACAGCCAGACTACCGGATTTTATATGCCGGAGCATAATGGTATCAGGGATAAGCGGAGGTTTTAAATGGGAAGAATTATTTTAGCTTCAGCCTCGCCCCGCCGCAAAGAGCTTCTTGGACGTATCGGCCTGAGCTGCCATGTCATACACCCAAATGCCAACGAAGCTTACAAAGGAAACTCCCCTGGGGATACGGTATCTGCCCTTTCTCTCAGAAAGGCAAAAATCGCGGAGGGGCAGTGTTTGCCTGGCGATGTGATTATTGCGGCCGACACGATTGTTTGGATAGATAACGGAATTTTAGGAAAGCCGCAGAGCCGCAGTGAAGCAATCTCTATGCTGCAAAGGCTCTCAGGAGGATGGCACAGGGTATATACGGGTCTGACGATGCTAAAAGATGGTCGGTCCCGCACTAAATGCGAGGTTACATCAGTTAAAATGCGTTCTCTGTCGCTATATGAGATTGAGAGGTATGTTGATACCGGAGAGCCCATGGACAAGGCGGGAGGCTACGGAATACAAGAAATCGGATCTGTTTTTGTAGAGCGAATAGACGGCGATTTTTATAATGTTATGGGTCTGCCGCTCTGCTTACTTTCCCAAATGTTTAACGAAATAGGAATTGATGTGGTGTAATGAAGTTTTTTTTGCGTCATAAGGGTGTTGTACTGGTATCGGCGGCGGCCCTGCTGATATTAGGGATGGCTGTCTTCTCTTTTTTCAGCAAGGATGGGACAACGCCTTTGTCAAACGCGGTTAACTTCCTGTTCCGACCATTGCATATTTTAACAGACAGCGCGTTGGGCCGCATTGATAATACTCGTGCCGCCATGGCAGATTATGAAAGCCTTGCGGCTGAGTATGATAATTTGTATGCCTATGTGGCTGAAATGCAGGAAGAGCTCCGCAGATCGAGGCAGATTATAGACGAGAACGACAGATTGCGGGAGCTTTTAGGGCTTCAAAAGCGTGATCGCAAGTTTGAGTATATCTCCACAGCCGTAATCGACCGTAGCTTAACTGACTGGAGCCGGACCTTCCTCTTAAGCAAAGGCGTTGAGGCGGGAATCAAGAAGGACCAATGCGTAATATCCTCCTCTATGTATCTAGTAGGGATAGTCAGTGAGGTAGGATCCGGATGGAGCAGGGTTACTCTTGTGACCGATGCCGATATGAATGCAGGGGCGAAAATAGAACGTACCGGGCAGACGGCAATTGCTATGGGTGACTGGGATTTAATGCGGGATGGGCAGCTGAAACTAAGTTATATCGACCGAGAGTCTGACGTTCAAAACACCGACTTAGTGCTCACCTCCGGACAGGGAGGCATTTTCCCGGATGATATTACAATCGGATCTGTAACAGCCATAAGGGATGAGCCCTCCGGGCAAGGCTCATTTGCCGTGATAGAGCCTAAGGCAGACTTAGCAAATCTATCACAGGTTTTTGTAATTAAATCATTTGTTATAACAGAATAGAGGAAGCTAAATGGGAAACATCAGCCGCCCTGCGGCAAAGTGGATTTATTACGGCACAATTATCTTTATTTGCATTATATTACAAAATATGGTTTTTCCTCGTTTCCCAATTTGGGGTGTAAAGGGCTTACCCATTGTTGCGGCCGTGGTTATGGCAGCCCTGTTTACCGATGCCTGGGGTGGCGGCATAGCCGGATTTTTATGCGGGATTATCTGCGATGCCATGATGACACCGGGCAACGGTTTCTTCGCCCTGACTCTAATGCTTGTCGGTATAGCTATTGGATTGTCAGGAGGAAATTATTTTCGCAAAACCTTGCTGACATCCCTGTTTCTTACGCTTATAACCCTTTCCTCAGTGGTTGTTTTGTACTATTTAGTGTTTTTCGGGGTAACCGGAAAAGCCGGGATTCAAGCGTTAATTTTGGTAGGTGTGCCGCAAATTTTAGTAAGCACGGCATTTGTTGTGCCATTTTTCCCATTTTTCAAGGCAACCCACAAGCGTTTCAAGTCCGATTAGCAGACTGCGGTTATCTTGGACTAAAAACCTAACAAGAATCAGCACTGTCTAACACGGTAAACGCATGAGGTGTTGCCTTATTGCTCAAGGCATGGTACAATGCTCGTGTTCACGATGTTCATATTTTCAGAATCCGGGAGATGAGGTTAGACAATGCTTATGTTAATGAGAAATTTTATAAACGGAATGGTGGTTGGGATTGCCGAAATTATACCTGGTATCAGTGGTGGTACTGTTGCGGTTATATTGGGGTTTTATTTTGATTTTATTGAAGCTGTTAATCATTTTCGGGAAAATATTAAAAAGCATTTATTTCTTTTGCTTCCCCTGCTAGCAGGGATGGCTTTTTCAATATTAGCGTTCGGGACGCTGATTGATTATCTGCTCCTTCACCATTCATTACCCACAATGTTGCTTTTCATAGGCTTGATAATGGGCATAATCCCCATCATCTTCACAAAGGCAAAAGATTCCGGCACCAAAGGGTTCAAGCTGCGCCATGTTTTGATGATTGCCATATCTATTTTAGTTTTGGCACTTGCCTCTTACTTAAAGTCCCAGGAAGCTGTTGTTGCCGCCGAGGTTATCTCCGGCATCGGCCCGGGGTACATGGCTTTTATATTTTTTGCCGGGTGGATAGCTGCGATGGCACTAGTCCTTCCGGGCGTAAGCGGGTCGTTTGTCTTGTTGTTGCTTGGGGTTTATCCTCTTGTAACCCATTCAATTTCTGGTATTAATGATTGGCTCGGCAATATCTCCGACACTGAAAAACTATTGAATATTTGCAAGGTGCTGGGACCATTGGGAATAGGTGTTGTTGCGGGAGTGCTTAGCATGGTAAAGCTCTTGGAGAAATTTTTAGAAAAATATCCCAAATCAATATATTCAGTCATTTCAGGCCTTCTTCTTGGTTCGGTTTACGCCCTGTTTAATGACCCTGCTGTATACTCTAGCGGAGTTTCGCCATTGACAATAGCCATAGGTGTTGCCGCATTTGCAGCCGGGGCTGCCACATCATTTCTTTTGGGGAAAAGGCGTCTGTAGCATTAACAAATGCTACCTTCACGGCATAGTATAGCTGTGAGGAGGTGCCAAGTATGATACTAGAAACTATTATTGCGCTTTTGGCTGCTATAGGAACAATATTCCTTGCTTGGTATTTTTGCGTATGGACACCGCCAACACCCACACCGCCACGGAAGCCGGAAAAGAAGGCAGAGGAGATTTTAAGCGATGGAGAAGCTGGAAGGACAGATACAATCCGTTGTTTACGGCAATGAGGGTACCGGATATACTGTTGTGCGCCTAGCCTTGCCGGACGGAGCACTGGTCACGGCGGTGGGATATATCCCATTCGCCGCACCCGGCGAATATCTTAAAGCATCCGGGCAATGGATAGAACACCCCGTTCATGGCAGCCAATTTTCCGTGCAAGCACTGGAGCGGAGTATGCCGGAGTCCTCTCAGGCTATTTTAGAATATCTGTCCTCCGGTGCTGTGCGCGGGATAGGACCTTCTACGGCGCGACTGATGGTAGAGAAATTTGGGAGTGAAACCTTAAACGTGATGGCATTAGAGTCGGAGCGTTTGGCGCAGATACGCGGCATTACTCCCAAAAGGGCGCGGGCAATCCAGCAGGCCTTTTCCCAAAAAAACGCTCAAAGACGATGCATGGAGCTTTTGGCCGGCCATGGGCTTTCTCCCGGATTTGCATTAGAGCTTTTCAAGCAATACGGAGATGATGCAGAGGAAAGGCTAAGGGGTGACCCATATATTTTACTGTTTGAGCCATTTAGGGCGGATTTTATAAAAACGGACAAGCTAGCCGAAAGCTTTGGTTTGCCAGATGATGATCCCAAAAGGTGCCGTGCTGGGATTTTATACGAGCTTATTTTCAATTTGAACGAGGGACACAGTTATCTGCCCAAGGACAAACTTATACCGGCGGCGGGAGAGCTTTTGAATCTCGGCGAGGATCTTATCTCTGGCACACTTTTGGAGCTCTGTTGCCAAGGAGCGTTGGCCGAGGAAAAAAACAGCATGATTTATCTGCCCCGGCTTTACCGCGCGGAAAAATTTGTTTCGCAATTTGTGCTGCAACGGTTTAATACGCGCTTCTGCCCGACAGGCGACATAGAAAGGCTTGTTGGCGAAATTGAGCTTGAGGCGGGCATATGCTATGGCGGATGTCAGAAAGAGGCGGTTTTAACCGCCGCAAAACACAGCCTGATGATTTTAACAGGTGGGCCCGGCACAGGCAAAACAACGGCTGTACGCGGAATGCTACGGCTTTTTGAGCATATGGGGCTAAAAGCAAGGCTTGCCGCACCTACCGGCAGGGCGGCGAAAAGGCTCGCTGAAATGACCGGGCGTGAAGCCGTTACCATTCACCGGCTGCTGGAATTTGGCTATGACCCAATGGATGGCAATATGCGCTTTATGAAGGATGAAGCCGACCCGCTGGATATCGATGTGCTTGTACTGGACGAATGCTCAATGGTGGATATTTTACTGATGGAGAGTCTGTCGCGGGCGTTGCGGGAGGATACCCGGCTGATATTGGTAGGTGACCCCGACCAGCTTCCGGCGGTAGGTCCCGGTAATGTACTGGAGGATATACTTAAAAGCGGCAGGGCGGCGGCTGTGAGGCTTACTGAGATTTTCCGCCAAGCGGCAAAAAGCCGCATTGTTGCTCATGCCCACGCCGTTAACAGGGGGGAGGGCGTTGACCTCGGCAATGACAGGGAAGGCGATTTTTTCTTTTTGAAGAGGAGTGAAATGCACCTGGCAACCGAAACAATCTCCGAGCTGTGTAAAACTCGGTTGCCTGAGGGCTTGGGGGTTGAACCTATGCGGATACAGGTTCTCTCTCCAACCAGAAGGGGGATTTGCGGCACGGTCAACCTAAACAAGATTCTGCAACAGGCTCTGAACCCGCCCGCTAACCATAAGCTTGAGAAGCGGTTTGGTGAATTTGCGTACCGTGAAGGAGACAAGGTCATGCAAATACGCAATAATTATGATATTGTGTGGCGCAGTGACGATGGGGCGCAGAGCGGTCAGGGTGTATTTAACGGTGAAATCGGGATTATAAAGCATATTGAGGAATCGTGCCTGACGGTACAGTTTGACGACAGGCTTGCCGAGTATAAGCTTGATGAGCTGGGTGAGCTGGAGCCTGCCTTTGCAATGACAATACACAAGGCGCAGGGCAGCGAATATGATGCCGTTGTTTTGGCAGTCATGCCCGGACCGCCTCCCCTGATGACCCGAAGGGTGCTATACACCGCCCTTACCAGAGCCCGGGACTGGCTGGTTTTAGTGGGGCGCGAAGATGTTGTGCAGGGCATGATTCAAAACGCAAAGCGTTTGCGGAGATATTCGGGTCTGTTAGGCTTCCTTAGAAATTAAATTAGATCCCCTCACACTTCAATTTCCGGGAACGAGAAGGCATATTAAGCTACGGTAAACTGAGACGTCAACTAGTTATATATTACAATTTTATTGCAGCATTAATGCGCATAACGCCAAAAAACCTGAGGGTGAATTGACATAAGAATAGGAATACCGTACGATTGAGCGTTCCCGCCTGGTTTAGCTTAGCAACGTGGATTCTGTATTATTGACTTTGTAAGCTTGTTTGCGGTATACTTTTAGGAGGGAATTGGACAAGCTTATTTTTTTAGGAGGGATTTCAATGTACACCGAAAAGGTTATGGATCATTTCAACAATCCACGCAATATGGGCAGTGTCGAAAACATGAATGCATCAGGAACAGTGGGAAACCCTAAATGCGGAGATATTATGAACATTACTATGCGTATTGAAAATGACCGAATTGAGGACGTTAAGTTCAAAACCTTCGGTTGCGGCGCGGCTGTAGCGGCGAGTAGCATGGCGACCGAAATGGTTAAAGGAAAAAGCGTAAAAGAAGCCCTTGATGTCAGTAATAAAAAGGTAGTGGAAGCCTTAGAGGGCTTGCCGCCCCAAAAGATGCATTGCTCGGTATTGGCGGAGGAGGCAATAAAATCGGCTCTGTCAGATTACTACAACAGACAGGGGATAGACCCAAAAGAGGTTTTGGGGGACGAGTTTGATGCACTTGACCACGACCATACCCACCCCCACAAATAAATAGGGGCGGGGAGCATGGCGGAGGTGTCATTGCCCTGCTTTGAAAATAAGCAAAACAGCCCCATACACAATAGAGGCTAATATTCCGAAAACAATTACCGGTCCTGCAATGGAAAACATTTTTACAGCCAATCCCGATACCATTCCTTCGCTCTTGAACTCCATTGCAGGGGCTGTCATGGCATTGGAAAATCCGGTTATTGGAACTAGCATGCCCCCGCCTGCCCATTTGGCAATGCTATCGTAGATATGCAGTGCGGTAAGCAGTGCGGCAATGAAAATCAGAACAATGGACGCTGTTGTGAAGGCTAATTTTTGAGGCATGCCGTAGCGTACAAACACATTGACCAAAATCTGACCAATCACGCAAACAGTACCCCCGCTTGCCCATGCAACTAGTGTGTCACGCCAAACCTTGCTCTTCGGGGCTTTTTTTTCCGCGTATTTTGTATATTCGCTTTTTGTCATGTTTGTCAAAACATCTCACCCTTTCTGAAAAAGAGTCCCGCCTAAAAAGGCGAGACTCTGCCTTTTACGGATTTAGCATTCCGCAAAAGCAAGGATTTTATGTTTGTCAAAAAAACATAGGGGCAGGAATGCAGGGAGCCTGTTGCGAACCCCCATTATACCGCCCGTGTCACCTTTCCCGAACGCAGACATCGGGTGCAGGCATGAATATGGCGCGGAGAACCCTCTACAACGGCTTTAACTCGCTGAACATTGGGCTTCCACTTACGGTTAGTACGTCTGTGGGAGTGAGAAACAGCAATCCCAAAGGATACCCCTTTATTGCAAACATAACACTTTGCCATGAATACACCTCCTCATACAAAAACTGTGAAGCGTGACGCGCAACGAGGTGATTATAGCAGAGCTGTCCGAAGATTGCAAGCATTATTTTTCATGGGAGTGAACCGGGAGTAGACAAACGCACACCTAAAGAAAAACGGTGTTGACAAAGCTGCAAAAGTAATGTAAAATGTCCGTATCCGCTCAGGGGGTGTATTGTCCATGATTCAGAGCATGACGGGTTACGGTCGCGCCAAACAAGGCGATACCGCGGTAGAAATTCGCTCGGTAAACCACCGCTACCTCGACATCAATATGAGAATCCCTCGTACACTTTCTTTTCTGGAGGAGTCCCTGCGCGAGTTTATAGCGGGTAGGCTGGCAAGAGGCAAGGTGGAGGTTAGTCTGTATGTGGAAAACCTTCCGGCACAGATGAATGAGTTGATCCTTAATTGTGATATGCTGGAGAAATATCTTTCCATCGCCAATGTTTTGGAGCGAAAGTACGGCATGTCAAATGATTTGACAGCTTCCAAGATATTAGGATTGCCTGATATAGCTCTGTCTGTCCAAAAGGAGTCTGATATCCATGAAAAAACCAGGGAAGTTCTTCAGATCGCGGATTTAGCGTTGAATGACTTTGTTGCCTCCAGAAAGAGGGAGGGCAGAAGGCTGAACGATGACATCAGGGAAAAAATAGAGATCATCCGCAAATTGACCGAGCAAATTGAATCTCGTATGCCTGAAGTGACTGCAGAATACCACGACAGGCTTTTGACAAAAATCCGGGAAACCCTTGGAGCCAAGGCAATCGATGAGAGCCGTATACTCACCGAGGCAGCTCTGTTTGCCGACAAGGCTTCAACGGACGAGGAGATTGTTCGCTTAAAAATCCATATTGAGTCGCTGTTCGCCCTGCTTGATAATGGTGTTCCTATTGGCCGCAAGCTAGACTTCCTCATTCAGGAATTCACCCGGGAGGCCAACACAATTGGCTCAAAATGCTCTGATTCCCAAACCACAAAGCTTGTCATCGACTTGAAAAGCGAGATTGAGAAAATCAGGGAGCAATCTCAAAATATTGAGTAATGCCAGGCAATAGCAAAAGGGAGGAAATTATGAAGCTACTTAATGTCGGCTTCGGCAACATGGTATCCGCACATCGCATAATCGCGCTGGTTTCCCCGGATTCTGCGCCTGTAAAAAGAATTGTACAGCAGGCGCGAGAACGAGATAAGTTGATTGATGCTACGTTAGGCAGACGTACACGCGCAGTCCTTATCACCGACTCTGACCATGTAATTCTTTCGGCACTGCTCCCCGAAACGGCCGGGAGCCGCCTGAAGGGGGATGAGGAGGGAACCGATGGCTGAAAAAGGACTTCTCCTGGTGGTGTCAGGTCCCTCAGGGGCAGGAAAGAGTACTGTGCTGAATGAAATAATGGCACTAAGGCAGGATATGTTTTTTTCCGTTTCAGCAACTACCCGGAGGCCAAGGGGTGATGAAAAAAACGGCGTACACTATCATTTTGTCACACGTCAGGAATTTCTTAGGATGCGGGATATGGGTGAGCTTTTGGAATGGGCTGAGTTTGCCGGAGAATATTACGGCACCCCCGCCGCACCGGTGATAGCCGGAGTGAATGAAGGTCGCATCATTGTGCTGGACATAGAAATCAACGGTGCCATGACAGTGATGGGGAAATACCCCGGTGCGGTATCTATTTTTCTGACCCCATCGTCCCTCAATGAAGTAGAACGGCGATTGAGTAAGCGAGGAAGTGAAACACAGGAGGTAATCGCGCGGCGTATGAAAATTAACGAGCAGGGATATTGTTACATTGATCGGTACACGTATATCGTAGTCAACGACCAATTGCAGGATGCAGTAAGCCAAATGCAGTCGATTTTGATTGCCGAGCAGAGCAAGCCGGGCAGAATGCCTAAGTTTTTCGCAGAAAACAGGAAAGTCAAGGAGGGAGGATAAATATGTTAGAACCGTCTATTAGCGATCTTATGCAAAACATCCCCAGCCGGTATCTTTTAGTTAATGTAGTTTCACGCCGCGCCAGAGAGATTGCCGAGGATGCCGAGTGCAGAGCCTATATACTTGACGAGAAACCAGTTAAGCTTGCCGTAAACGAAATCTACGACGGCGAGCTGATTGGCCAGGTTAAAAAAGAATTTAACTATCGCTTGGAGGGATGACCGGAGAACGGTGAGTAATGTGGAACAGTTTGCTCGTGTGGTTATAAAAGATATCCCCTACACGGTTGATCGGCCGTATGATTACCGCATACCCGAGGCTTTGGCTCAGCAGGCAATTCCCGGCATGCGTGTGATGGTTCCCTTTGGGATGGGCAACCGAAAAACCGAGGGCTGTATCATAAGTGTTAGCCGGGAAAGTGAATATCCCCAAGCCAAATGTATTTTATCGTGCTTAGACCCCTCGGGCGTGTTAGAGCCGGGTCAGATTAAGTTGGCACTTTGGATGCGCCAGCGCTTTTTCTGTGCCGTTTTTGATGCGCTGAAGGCTATGCTTCCGGCAGGGCTATGGTACGACTGGAATGAAACTGTTTCTCTTGTGCAGGGTGTTACAGCCGAAATCGCTTTTGAAGCAGCGAGCGGTGACAGTGTGAAAATCTTGGAGTTGCTGTTTTCCTCTAAGTCACGGAAAGCCGGAATAAAAGAATGCAGGGAAGCGATCGGCAAAGACCCGGCAAAGGCTGTTAAAGGCCTTTGCGAAAAGGGCCTTTGCCTGTGTGAATCGGTACCAAGGCGCAAAATTGGGGATAAATCCGAAATGTGTGCTGAATTGACCGTCTCTTGCGGTGAGCTTGATTCCTTGACCAGGATTTCTCCATTACAGAGGGATGTTTTGCGTTTACTCGGAGATTCAGGCAGCACACTTATCAGGGACATTAGCTATCTGACAGGAGCCGGAATGAACACAATCCGCGGCCTGGAAAAAAGAGAGCTTATCGCTACATTTTCCGTTCCGGCGTACCGAAAACTATCTTTTTCCACAGCAGAATCAGCGCAGCCGATTGTATTTAACCAAGAACAGCAGGCATCATTTGATCGTTGTGCCGAAGCATTGGACAGCTCGGCCCCTGCCTGCGGGCTTTTATATGGAGTAACAGGCAGCGGCAAAACCTCTGTTTACATACGTCTAGTTGAAAAGGTATTAAACTCCGGCGGAAGCGCGATAGTTTTAGTCCCTGAGATTGCCCTTACACCTCAGCTTATGTGCCGGTTTTCCGCTCATTTCGGATCTAGGGCGGCTCTCTTGCACAGCGGCTTGTCCATAGGGGAGCGCATGGACGAATGGAAGCGGATACGTCAGGGTTCGTGTCAGGTTGCGCTGGGAACCCGGAGTGCGATATTTGCCCCAGTAAAATCCCTGAGGCTTATCATAATAGATGAAGAGCATGAGGCTAGCTACAAATCTGAAAATACTCCGCGCTACCACGCTGTTGAGGTTGCAAAATATCTTTGCACGCAAAACAGTGCCCTGTTACTTTTGGGGAGTGCTACCCCTTCTGTTGAAAGTTATCAAAACGCAATGGACAAAACATATTTTTTGTGCAGGATGGATGCAAGATATAATCAAAGGGAGCTCCCCCAAGCACGTGTTGTTTCAATGAGGGAGGAGTTAAGGCAGGGCAACGGCCGCACCATCAGCTCAGTCTTATATTCTGAGCTCTGCCTCAACCTTGAAAAGGGCGAGCAGTCCATACTTCTGCTCAACAGGAGGGGACACAACCGACTCATGCTCTGCCCCGCTTGCGGGCATAAGCCGGAATGCTTCAAATGCAGTGTTACACTTTCTTATCATTCCGCCAATAGGCGGATGATGTGCCACTATTGCGGATATTCTATTAAATACAACGGCATCTGCTCCGAATGCGGCAGTGAGCTGTTGCCTGTTGGAGCAGGCACTCAGCGTGTGGCACAGGAATTAGAGGAGTTATTTCCCGGCAGGGATTTTTTGCGGCTTGACTCCGATACCGCCGCCGGAAAAGGCAGCCATGAAAGGATTTTAGATGCCTTCCGTAAAAAAAAGATTCCTTTTTTAATCGGAACCCAAATGGTAGCTAAGGGATTGGATTTTGAAAATGTGACCCTTGTCGGCGTTTTGAATGCCGATGCTTCATTGTGCATGGACGATTTCCGCGCTTATGAGAGAACCTTTAGCTTGATAACACAGGTTTTGGGGAGATCCGGCCGGGGAGAGCTGCCCGGCAGGGCCATAATTCAAACATATATGCCTGACCATCCGGTAATTCTGTCGGCAGCGAGACAGGATTACGACGCCTTTTTCAAGGAGGAATCGGCTTTGCGCCGATTGCAGGGTTATCCGCCGTTTCAAAGCCTTTGCCGCCTGACAGTATTCGGAACCGATCAAGATGATGTTCTGAGGGCGGGTGTGCGGGTAAGGGAATGGATTGAAAGGGCTGCATTACCCGATGTGAGCCGTGTTATGGGACCTGCACCAAGCGGAGTGCTGCGTGTCAATATGCGATACCGCTATCATATACTCTTACTAGGGGAAAGCACAAGTGCATTTCGCTGTATGATATCAGGGATATTGTCGGCTTTCCCCAAAGAGAGAAAACACAGAGGCGTTTATATTTCAGCCGATGGCAATCCAATGTAAAGCAAAATGGGGGGTATTAAGCGATGGGATTAAGGAAAATCTTAGACAACAGAGACGAAACATTGCGTAAAAAATGCCGTGATATAACTAAATTCGACCGCAGGTTACAATTTTTACTCAATGACTTGGCGGATACCATGAAAAAATTCGATGGCGTGGGCTTGGCAGCCCCCCAGGTAGGCGTGATGCGCCGGGCATGCGTTGTCAACCTCGGGGATGAGGAAAATGAAAGAATTGTTTATTTAGTGAACCCGGAAATCACATTTTGCCAAGGCGAGCAGATAGGTCCTGAAGGCTGTTTGTCTGTCCCTAACCGCACCGGACTTGTCAAGCGGCCAAAAAAAATCACGGTTAATGCGCAGGATGAGCAAGGAAAGCCCTTTGAGCTCACAGAAGAAGAATTCAACGCCAGGGCATTGTGCCACGAAATAGACCATTTAGACGGTAAGCTGTATACCGACATTGTAATACGATACATGACAAAAGAGGAAGCAGAGGAATGGGAGGACGACAGTTGAAGGTCGTATTTATGGGAACCCCAGATTTCGCCAGGGCCTCCTTGCAAAAGCTTTTGGATGAGGGCCACAATATATCAGGTGTTTTTACACAGCCCGACAGGGCCAAAAACCGGGGAATGAAGATAACCCACAGCCCGGTTAAGGAGCTATCCATGCGCTATGGGCTGAGGTTTTTCCAGCCCGAAAAAATGCGTGACGGAACCGCTTTGGAGATGTTACGTTCCTGTAAACCGGATTTGATTGCGGTTGTGGCTTACGGAAGGATTTTGCCTGCCGAGCTTTTAGATTTGCCTCCTTTAGGCTGCGTTAATCTGCACGCGTCTCTCCTTCCGGAGCTACGCGGTGCAGCACCAATTCAATGGGCTATAGCTCGTGGATACACAGAAACTGGGGTAACTACAATGCTTATGGCACCGGAGCTTGACTCGGGGGATATTCTGTTGTATAATAAGACGCTCATTTCGGAGCAAGATAATGCTGCAACCCTTCATGATCGGTTACGAGATATGGGTTCGGTAACCCTGAATGATACATTGAAGAAGCTGCAAAAAGGAACAATTAGCCCAATCCCGCAGGAGCATTCCAAGGCAACCTATGCACCGATAATACGCAGGAGCGATGGCAAAATTGATTTTACCAGGCCCATGCAGGAGATTAACCGGTTTATTTTGGGAATGTGTCCATGGCCAGGTGCATTCACCGAAAACCTCAAGATCCACAGGGCCGAGCCGACCGGGGGGGTTTCTGAACAGCCACCGGGAACAGTAATCCAAAACACCTGCGTTGTATGCGGAGACGGCCGAGTTCTTAGGTTGCTGGAGGTACAGGGACCGGGCGGCAAGCGTATGCCGGCAGAGGACTATGCCAGAGGAAAATCAATTCAGATAATAGATGAAAGATAACAAGGAGGATGAGCTTTAATGCAAATTTATGGTTTAGATATTTATCTTTTGCTTCTAGTTGCACCAACCGCCATTTTTGCTATGATTTGCCAATTCAGGGTGTCAGGCACATTCAAAAAATATTCCCAAATACCTTCACGGAGAAGGCTTACGGGGGCTGATGCTGCGCGCCGGGTTTGCCAGCTAAATGAGGCTTCCCATGTAACAGTTGAGCAGACGGGGGGAAATCTAACGGATCATTACGATCCGCGAAGGAATGTCATCCGGTTGTCACAATCGGTTTATGCCCAAGCCTCTGTAGCGGCGATAGGCGTGGCAGCCCACGAAGCGGGACATGCCGCTCAGTATGCCCAAGGATACGGTCCAGCACGCTTGCGCATGAGCATTGTACCGATAACTCAGCTTGCCTCTAATCTGGCTATGCCGCTTATACTGATGGGGTTATTTATCAGCAGCTTTGAGTTCTTGTTCCGAATTGGAGTTTTGTGTTTTGCTGTGGCGTTTTTGTTCCAGGTTGTCACACTGCCAGTAGAGTTTAATGCCTCCAGGCGGGCATTAGCCACGTTAGAATCGGGCGGAATGCTAGACTCAGATGAGCTGTACGCCGCCAAAAAGGTTTTAAACGCAGCCGCTATGACTTATGTTGCGGCAATGGCAGTATCACTGGCACAGCTTTTGAGATTGATTCTTTTAAGCAATCGCCGCCGCTGATGGATGCGCGCAGTGCCGCCCTAAGTGCCTTGGGCAAATGCCGCCGCAGCGGGGCGGGATTGGACAAGTCACTAGAGGCTCTTGGAAAAAAACTCTCCGGATGTGACCGCTCTCTGGCATTGCAGCTCTGTTATGGAACGGTGCAAAACAGCAGCCTGATTGATTTAGCTCTTAAAGAGCAAGTTAATTTCCGCAAAACCCAGCCGCAGATACTGGATATTTTACGGCTTGGTGTTTACCAGATATGGTTTACCGACCGTATTCCGCTCTACGCTATTGTAAACGAATCGGTAAAATCAGCGCGAAAAACCGCCCCTCACGCGGCAAGGCTAGTCAATGCCGTTTTGCGGAAAATCCCTGGTACTCCGCCTGTTACGGATGATATATGCACCCGGTACAGTATGCCCATATGGCTCCATCAGAGGCTTTTAGGGTTTATGCCCGAAAATGAGGTTGACAAGTTTTTCGCCGCCTCAAATACAGTGCCGCCGCTGTATTTTCAAAAAAATCCTTTGCGCCGCGACCCATTACCCCAGAGGATGAACCCCCACCCCAAACTTGAAGGGTGCTATTTGGGCAACACCCCTGAAAATTTGCCACAGCTGATTGGCCGTGGCCAGGGAATTGTAGCTGACCCGGCGGCTCGTTTGGCTGTTTTAGCACTTGACCCTAAGCCGGGAATGCGTATTTGGGACTGTTGTGCCGCTCCTGGCGGCAAAAGCCTGATGGCGGGAATGGCTATGGAGAACAAAGGAGTTGTATATGCTACCGATATTGCCGCCGATAAGCTGTGCAAAATCCGGAATGGTGCCTCGGCACTGGGTCTGTCAAATATCAGGGTTGCACAAGCCGATGCCCGCACCGAGCAGCCACAGGACAAATTTGATGCGGTTATATGCGATGTACCATGTTCAGGGTTTGGGGTGCTTAGAAAAAAACCGGATATACGCTTCAAAACCCCGGAAAAAATCGCCCCTTTACCGGAATTACAGCTGTCAATCCTCAAAAATGCCAGCAAGGTGCTCAGACCCGGTGGGTTGCTTTTATACTCAACCTGTACAATTTTCCCTGATGAAAACAGCGGTGTTGTCTATGCCTTTTTAGAGCAGAACACAGATTTTTCCCCCCGGCAATTTTCTATTCCCATAGCCGGGAAATGCCTGGATGGGTATGTTTCCCTTTTCCCACATAAACATGATACGGACGGTTTTTTTATATGTCTGATGCAAAAAGGTTCTTAGACCCGCTCTCGCTTTTCCCCGGAGAGCTTTCCGAATTTATGGAAAGTTTGAACCAGCCGGCCTGGCGCGGCAAGCAGATATTTTCCTGGTTGCACCGGGGGGCAAAGTCATTTGATGAAATGACTGATTTGCCAAAAAATCTAAGGGAGAGGTTGAATATTGATTTCTCGGTTGAAGCACCTTTTGAGGTTGAGCGGCTGCAATCCCGGGACGGCACACAGAAGATTTTATGGGAGCTTGCCGATGGTGAAAGAGTTGAGTCGGCACTCATGCAATATGAAACGGGTACCTCCCTCTGTGTTTCTACCCAAGCCGGATGCCGCCAGGGCTGCAGCTTCTGTGCCTCGTGTGCCTCGGGGCTGGCTCGAAATCTTACCGCCGGTGAAATATTAGGTCAGGTTCTGCGATGCAGGACCCAAATCAATCGGCTGGTTATAATGGGAATGGGTGAGCCATTAGACAATTTTGAAAATACAACACGCTTTTTGCGTTTAGTATCTCACCCGGAAGGAAAAAAACTCAGTTTGAGGAATATTTCAATTTCCACCTGCGGATTGGTCCCTGAAATAGACCGTCTTTCACTTTTAGGTATGCCAGTAACCCTTTCGGTTTCTCTTCACGCACCGGACGATGAAACAAGGCGTAAAATCATGCCAATTGCCAAAAAATATCCGATAGATGCATTAATAGCAAGCTGTAAGCACTATTTCCAGAATACTCGGCGCAGAATATCTTATGAGTATGTCATGCTGAAGGGCATCAACGATACAGACATCCATGCACGGAAGCTGAACCGTTTACTGGCAGGGCAAACCGGACATATTAACCTGATTCCATATAACCCTGTTTACCCAAGGCCCTATCAGCCGTCAGACCCTGATCGTATACGAATCTTTGCCCGGCAGCTCTCCTGCTGTGATGTAACTGTGAGAAGAACATTAGGCTCTGATATCAATGCCGCTTGCGGCCAGCTGGCCGCAAAAAGGAATTTGTAATAGGAAAGGAGGTAAATCCGTGACTGCTTGGGGAATAACCGATTGCGGATTAGCAAGAGAGCAAAACCAAGATGCCTTTCATCTTGAGGTTCTGCACGAAAGCTCGCAGGGGATACTGGCTGTTTGCGATGGAATGGGCGGAGCGAAATCGGGCAATGTGGCTAGCTTTGTGGCTGTAGATGCCTTTGTGGGTACTTTGCGCTTGGTCTTAGGCTCCGATATGGATGTTGCCGCTGTGCAGAACGCCGTGCGGGACGCTGTTGATGAGGCTAATCGGCGAGTTTATGAAAAAGCCCGCTCGGATACCTCATACTACGGAATGGGTACTACCTTGGTTGGGGCTGTTGTTACCTCCGGATTAGCTGTTATCGCCAACGTGGGAGACAGCCGGGCCTATATCATCGACAGAGAGGAGGGCATAGAACGAATTACCCGAGACCATTCTGTGGTAGAAGACCTGCTTTACCGGGGTGAGTTATCGCCCGATCAGGTAAAAAATCATCCAAGCAAAAATATAATCACGCGCGCCTTAGGCACGGAAAATGACGTCTCACCCGATGTTTTTTCGGTTGATCTCACAAGCGGGGATTTCCTTCTACTCTGTTCTGACGGTCTGACCAATGCCGTTGATGACATGGAAATTTTATATGAAGTACTGCATGGCGGGGACACCTCTCTGTGCTGTGAAAGATTAGTTGCTATGGCAAATGAACGCGGCGGGCCGGATAATATAACAATTATCCTGCTGTCGATATGATATTACCCTTAATGTATATGGGTAACAAAACCAGAGGGGCTGGGTTATGGATAAGTATATAGGTAAAATGCTGGATGGCAGATATGAGCTGCTGGAGGTTATGGGCGTGGGCGGAATGGCGTACGTCTACAAAGCGCGCTGTCACGCACTTAACCGTTTGGTTGCAGTTAAGATCCTGAAGGAGGAGTTTGCCGATGATGATGAATTCCGGCGGCGTTTCCACGATGAGAGCAAGGCAGTTGCAATGCTTAATCACCCTAATATTGTGGCAGTACATGACGTTTCTCGCTCGAGTGAGATGCAATATATTGTTATGGAATTAGTTGACGGCATCACCTTAAAGCAATATATGTCCAAAAAGGGTATTCTTTCGTGGCGCGAGGCTCTGCACTTTGCCTCCCAGATTGTAAAGGCACTTTCCCACGCACACAGCAAGGATATTGTTCATAGAGATATTAAGCCTCACAACATAATGGTACTGCGCGACGGCAGTGTAAGGGTAGCCGATTTCGGCATAGCCCGAATAGCCTCCAAGCAACACACTCTAAAGCAGGAAGCACTGGGGTCTGTGCATTATATCTCACCTGAGCAAGCAAAGGGCAGCACTATTGACCAGCGCAGTGATTTATATTCGGTGGGAGTGGTTATGTACGAAATGCTCACTGGCAGACTTCCCTTTGAAGGGGATTCTCCTGTTTCGGTGGCAATACAGCACATCAATTCCATGCCACTAACACCGCGGGAAATCAACGAGGATATACCTGAGGCACTTGAAATCATCACCATTAAAGCCATGGCGCCAGCCCTGGCAAAAAGATATGCACGCGCCGAGGATATGTTGCACGACTTAGAGGAATTTAGAAAAAACCCGGCGATTATGTTTGATTACGCCATTGACGATTTACGTCCGCATCATAACCGTGCCGATGCCCCGGCAATTGATTTGGCTTCACCTATTGCTCAGCCTAAAACCGTGTCCGTGTCCATCAATCCTAACAGCAAAAAACGATCAAGCTTCAATCAAGATGCCAGGGATGACGAAAACTGGAAAACCAAGAAATCCAGTGACACAATAGCCGTTCTTTTAGCTGTGTTTTTTGTAATGCTTGTTCTGTCTATTTTGGGTTGGTGGGTTTACGCCATGGCGGCAGATCTGTTTGCCCCGGAAATAACAAAAAAACTTCCCATACCGGATTTGTCAGGCAAATACTATTCAGAGGCACTGATTCGTGAATACGAGGATGAGTTTGTCATTGCCGAGCATAACGACTGTGAATGGGAATACAGCGATATTTATGAAGTCAACACTATTATATCGCAAAAACCTAAGCCAGGGAAACAGACCTCCAGGGGTACTAAAATATCTCTTGTTATAAGCTTAGGCAAGGAAGGCTTTATTTTACAGGATCAAAACGGCAAACGGCAGGCACAGGCAACTCTCGCATTGCAAAATGACGGTCTTGTAGCTAAAATAGAGAAAATTGTAGATCCAGATGTTTTAGAGGGAAGCGTTATCAGAACCGAGCCGGCTTCGGGCGAGACCGTGTTCAAGGGTGATGAGATTACCGTTTTTGTCAGTCTAGGACCAATCGCCGGGGAGGTGACAATGCCGCGTCTGGTCGGGCGGAGCCTCCAAGATGCCCGCGCTGTTTTAATCACTGAGAGATTAGAACGGGGCAGGGAGGATATGGTTCCGAGCGACAAGCCTGCCGGGCAAGTAGTAGGTCAGAGCGTGCGTGTTGGTGATAAGGTTGCTGAATATACAACCGTAGATCTGCAAATCAGCCAAGGGTCAACTGAGGGTGCCTCCCAGGGGCCAGGGGGTGAGGATGACTGATATTATGGCTGAGTTCCATGTTGGGCAAATTACAAAGGGCATAGGCGGATTTTATACAGTTAGCACCACTTGTGGGGATGTTGTATGCAAAGCGCGGGGTCTTTTCCGCAAGCAACAAATCAAACCCCTTCCGGGGGATATGGTTGAAATACGCTTGTTGCCCGGTGGCGGCGGCTATATGGAAAAGCTGTTGCCTCGCAGAAATTCGTTTTTACGCCCGCCCATTTGCAATGTAGACTTGCTTGTGATTTTAGCCAGTGCCGCCAAGCCGAAAACCGAACCTTATATTCTGGATAAAATGCTAATAATGGGGGCATCTAAGGGCGTTGACGCTGTCATTGCTGTTAACAAATGCGATCTTGAGTCGGGCCAGGATTTAATATCTATTTATCGTCCATCGGGTATTCCTATTTTTCAGGTCAGTGCATTAACGAGAGATGGCCTTGGCGAATTTTCGGACATATTAAATGGAAAATTCGCTGTGTTTGCCGGAAGCTCCGGAGTTGGAAAATCTTCCTTGTTAAACGCACTGGACCCCGCACCGTCTCGCGCTGTCGGTGAAATCAGCAGAAAATTAGGCCGCGGCAGACACACAACCCGGCAGGTGGAGCTTTTTTCACTGCCTGGCGGCATCTTGGCCGCCGACACCCCCGGCTTTGCCTCGTTGGATGGCATCGAAAAAATTCCGGCCAGAGACCTGGCACAGTGCTTCCCTGAATTTTCACCCTATGCCGGACAGTGCCGTTTTTCAGGTTGCCTGCACGGCAAGGATTTGGGCTGTGCCGTGAGCGAGGCCGCCGGGCGGGGTGATATTCACCCTGTGAGATACGGCAATTATTTAAGGATGCTCTCGGAGGCTGAATGAAACAACTGGCATTGAAAAGGATATGGGGCGTTTTGACTATCTCATTTTTATCAGACGCTTTATATGCCGCAACGGTGCGGTGAGGAACAGTCCAATACGGCAAGCTTTTGAGGACCGGAGCCTTCGCAGCTTGCTTCTTTCCGCCTTCAGCTTTTTTTCCTGTTGCGCAATAACTGATTCATGGCGGGAAACAATGGCGTTCAACCGTGAAATTTCTTGTTTTTGCTGATTTATAGCTTGCCAGCTCTCAGTTACACGTTTCCCCATGCGGTCAACCGCAAATTGCAGATCGCCAGGATCGACCGCTATTCCATTTTTTAGCGTGCAGGACAATAAATCTACATTGTACCTTAATAAAAAATTACGAATAATCTGAAATTCCCGCCAATCCTCATCTGTATACGGAGTAATTCCCGCCACAGCAAGCTTCCCCAAATATGACTTGCGGAATTTTTCGGGAATTTCATTCAAAAAAGCAGGATTAAGCTTTTCGTACCAGTCCAGTGATAATGACTCAACGAGCGATACCGCCTCTTGGGGAATACCGTCAACTATTTTTGAAACGGTCTCCATCCCCTTGTGCTTCAAAATATACAGGAATATGACATCCACTGTAAATAAATCGCCGAACTTGGGCTTATTTTGAACAAAAACATCATTTAAATCACCATCGCATTGGATGTTTCTGCCAAAGCGTTCGCACGTAATGTCTATGAGCAGCTTTTTTCTGTACAGCTTTTCTGATTTTTTACCGGCTAACGAGTTGAGGGAGTCTATGACCTTTTCAGGCATATAATGGCTGACGATCATAGCGGTACCAACCTCTGTTATTCCCCGGATGAAAGCGGTATAATTGTCCATCCCTGCATAGCTGAATGGAGGTATTGGGGCTGATGAGCCAGAAGGTTTCCCCCCCCCCCCCCACAATTTTTGGAAACAGTGGCGAAGCGCCACTTGTCACTTTCAAATATTGTGCCGAACGCATGATGCCCAATGCCGAGGTAATCGCTGTACAATATGGCTGCAACGCCCATAAATGTCCACGATGCTTTATCGTACTTGAGTACGCGGAAATTTGTAGACACAATATTGGTGTCGAACTTTTCAAAAAAATCGGTTTCCCTTTTAAACCAATGTCCGAAATCCAAAGATATCAGCTTTGTTTCGTCTGGCATGACACATAAGGCGGCAAGACTGTCAAAGCCCCCGGAAAAGCTGAGGGCTATGTTCTCCCCCCCTGTTTTTTTGGGGGGCTGTGTATCTGTGCCGGCACAAGTTATTTCCGCTGAGGTAAACTCGCCGAGTTGCATAATGGTCTCGGCAGATAATACCAAATCAATGTGAATGCGGTCATAGGCCTGACCGCACAGGGTTGAGAGTGCTATTGCGATTAAGTCGTTTCGCGGTACAAAAGCAGAGCTGAACCGAAAATATAAATCATCCATCTGCCCGGGCACCCTGCACGCCTTAAATTCTATTATTCCTTGCTCAATCATAAAATCCGTAAATTCAATTTGCATAAAACACCCACCTGTTTTCAAGTTTCTTTGAGCCAGCGCAGCAACGCACCCATAGGCTGCCTTTAATAAGAATATCTAAGGGGCTGTTTGCGGAGCAATAATATCCTGCATGGAGTACATTCCCGGAGGCTGCCCCTTAGCTAAAAACAACGCCGCGTATACTGCCCCGGAGGCAAAAACCTCCCGGGAGGATGCCGAATGCGACAAAGTAACTACCTCGTCACGCCCGGCAAAAATAATCTCATGCTCACCCACAATAGTCCCGCCGCGTACAGTGTGCAGCCCGATCTCATTCCCTTTTCTTTCCTGTCGCAATTGATGGCGGTCATAAATCGGTTCGGGGTCATAAGCCAAATTTTCACTCAGCGCATCATACAGCATAATGGCTGTGCCGCTGGGCGCATCCAGTTTTTTGTTGTGATGTTTTTCTATTATTTCAATATCGAACCCCCCCAAAACACCTGATGCTCTCTTTGCTAAATCCATAAGCAAGTATATACCGAGTGACATATTGCCAGACCGGAAAATCGGTATTTCACCACAGGCATTGTTAATAGCACAATTCTGTTCTTGGGAATAGCCGGTGGTGCAAAGCACCAAAGGGCATTTCTTTTCTAAGCAGAACGACAAAAGCCCAGAGAGCTGCCCGGGTGAGGAAAAATCAACAGCAACCTCCGCCTTGCCGGTAAATTCAGCAGGATCAGCGTAAACAGGGTATCCGAAATGCTGCCGCGTTACAATATCTAACCCGGCAATAACGGCAATGTCGCTGCGTTCGGCGCAAATCCTGGAAACAACAGACCCCATGCGCCCATTGCATCCGCTGAGGAGCATATTTAGCATATTGTTATCTCCTTTGTGTTCTTAAAACATATTTTTACAATAGTCCTGCATTTCCCAGCTCTTTTTTAAGCCGCTCGGTATGCTCATGGGTCATATCGCATAGAGGCATGCGAAAATGCCCCACATTCATTCCCATCAGGTTCATTGCAGTTTTAACAGGCACCGGATTGACTTCAATAAACAGAGCATTGATTAAATCAAGATACTTTTCCTGTATTTCCTCCGATTTTTTGAAATCGCCCTCCAAGCAGAGCCGACACATTTTTGCCATTTCCCCTGGGATGATATTTGCGGCCACAGATATAACTCCTATACCGCCCATGCTTATCAAGCGTACAACAGTATCGTCATTGCCGGACCAAATATAGAAATCATCAGGACACACGGCCTTTGCCTCAGCCAGCAGATTAAAATCGCCCGAGGCCTCCTTGACCCCGATGATATTGGGGTGATTCGCCAATTCGGCGTACGCTGAAGCAGTGAAGCTCATGCCGGTACGCGATGGGACGTTATATAGGATAATGGGAATACCCACGCGGTCTGCGATATATTTGTAATGAGCCAGCAGTCCATGTGGTGAGGTCTTGTTGTAATAGGGGGTGACAATCAATAAGCCATCGGCCCCTGATTCCTCGGCATACTTGCTCATTTCCACAGCGTGAGAGGTGTTGTTTGAGCCGGTTCCGGCTATAACCGGGACTCTTTTTCCTGTTCTCTTCACAGCAAATTCAATTGCACACAAATGCTCGGGAGTGGTAAGGGTGGATGCCTCTCCGGTCGTGCCGCAAATAATAATAGCGGATGTCCCATTGTCTATTTGATAGTCAATAAGCTCACCAAGCTTATCATAATCAACCAAATCATCATTTCGGAATGGGGTTACAATTGCCACTGCTGAACCGGTAAAAAGAGGTTCCTTCATACATATTCAGTCCTTTCCCTTTACAATAAATTGAGATTATCAGAGGCCTCCTTAGAGCCTGTTTTTTCATAAGCTGAACCGTTTTAGATTTCGGGTGGATTATTTCGTCAAGCAAAGTGAAATTTCGCAGACAGACTTGCGCCCGACAAGAAATTTCAACGAAGCATGGCGGGAGTCACTCCAAAAAAATGGTCAACTGGAGCCTATGGGAGCAAGCCCTTAAATCAGGTTATATACCCCTGGGCGCAAAGGAGTTCAGCAAGCAACACCGCACCGCCTGCCGCACCGCGCAGTGTATTGTGGGACAGGGCGACAAATTTATAATCATACTGACTGTCCTCACGAAGTCTGCCTAATGAAACTGCCATGCCATTTTCCAAGCTACGGTCAAGCTTGGCCTGAGGCCGGTCGTCTTGCTTGAAATAATGCAAAAATTTACGCGGAGCCGAGGGTAGGTTCAATTTTTGGGGTTCCCCGGAAAAAGAATCCCACAGGCCTAATATATCGCTAATGCCGGGTTTGCCGGAAAATGACATATATACTGCCGCCATATGACCGTCTGTCACCGGGACACGGATGCACTGGGAGGTTATGCTGGGCCTTTGAACAGGCTCAATAACACCGTCTGACAGCTTGCCCCAAATTTTAAGGGGTTCTTTTTCCGACTTATCCTCCTCGCCTCCGATGTATGGAATTATGTTATCAACCATTTCAGGCCAAGAATCAAAATTTTTACCCGCTCCCGAAATAGCCTGATATGTGCAAACCAGCACCTTTTCTAATCCAAGCGGCATAAGCGGATGCAGGGCAGGGACATAGCTTTGCAGCGAACAGTTTGACTTCACCGCAATCAATCCGCGCCGTATGCCCAGCCGCTTTTGGAGGCTAGGGATTATCTGAGTGTGTTCAGGGTTGACCTCCGGAATAATCATAGGAACATCAGGGGTATTCCGGTGAGCCGAATTGTTAGATACTACTGGACACTCTAATCTGGCATAATCCTCTTCAACCCGTTTGATGTCATCCTTCCTCATGGATACCGCGGAAAAAACAAAATCAACATTTTCAGTGATTGCCCGGCGGCCTTCTTCAACGTCTTTTATAATAAGGCCCTTCACTGTCTCCGGCACCGGGGATTCCCCCATCCAGCGTCCCTCGACCGCCTCGGCGTAGGTTTTTCCTGCTGAGGCCGCACTTGCAGCAATCTCTGTTATGGTGAACCAAGGGTGTTTTTCCAGCAGCGAAACGAATTTCTGTCCAACTGTTCCGGTCGCACCTAAAACTCCAACCCTGTACTGCTTCATATCACATGCTCCTCCCGGGACTACGCCCTAAAAAATATTGCGGGTTTTACCACCGGCTCAGGATATCACAAATCATCACGGCTGTCAATCTCATTTCAAACCCCAATTTCAAAAACACACAGTATTGCACTGTATAATGGAATATGGTATACTGAGCGAGTGCTTTTGGGCACAGCCCAAATTTTAATGAAACGAGGAAAGGTAAGATGAGTGAAAGCAGAGATTCTGTAATTCATTTAGAAAACTATGGTTCTATCCATATCTCGGAGGATGTTGTCGCAACGATTGCCGCTTTAGCCGTTTGTGAGACCGATGGAGCTTCAGCAATGACGGTTTCGGGAGCCGGAATTGATTTGCTTGGAAAAAGGAATCCCACCAAGGGCATCAAGGTAACTATGGACGATAAAACCGTGCATATTGATGTATATATCGCCGTGACATACGGAAAGGCGATACCCAAGGCCGCAAAGCAGGTCCAGGAGAGGGTACGAGAATCAATTGAGAGCATGACCGGATTGACAGTCGGCGGAATAAATGTCCATGTAAACGGAGTGTCCTTCAGCAAGGAAAAAAAGTAAAGGATGGTACCTATGAAATACAACCCCTGGGCAACAGAGAAAAAATGGCAAAAAGCGTGGCAGGACTCCGGGTGCTTAGCTGTTGATAAAAACAGCGGAAAGCCCCCATTTTACGCATTGATAGAGTTTCCATACCCATCCGGGTCAGGTCTTCACATCGGACACGCCCGCCCATATACCGGCATGGATGTCCTGGCGCGGGCCAAACGGATGCAGGGCTTTGAGGTCATGTTCCCCATAGGGTGGGATGCTTTTGGGCTTCCGGCTGAAAACTACGCCATCGCAAACAGCATACATCCGCGCGACGTAGTAGCCGGAAACGTCAGACGTTTTCGCGACCAGATTATAAGCTTGGGCTATTCGTTTGACCTCTCACGCGAGGTAAACACAACCGACCCGGACTATTATAAATGGACACAGTGGATATTTCTCAAGCTTTTTGAAAATGGCTTAGCGTACAAGTCCAATATGCCGGTCAACTGGTGTCCGGGCTGCCGATGCGTTTTGGCAAACGAGGAGGTAATCAACGGCGAATGCGAGCGTTGCTCCAGCGTTGCCGGGCGGAGGGAAAAGAGCCAGTGGATGTTGAAAATCACAGCTTATGCCCAACGGCTTTTGGACGATCTGGATACGGTTGATTTCCCTGCACGCGTAGCGGCACAGCAGAAATATTGGATAGGCAGGAGCGAGGGTGCAGAGGTAGAATTTGCGGTTGAAAATACAGATGATGCCCTCAGAGTGTATACCACCCGCCCCGACACCCTGTTCGGTGCGACATATATGGTCATATCACCCGAGCATGCGTATATTGAAAAATGGAAGACTCTTTTGGGCAACTACGAGGAAATAGCAGCCTACCGCAGGGAGGCGGCGCGCAAAAGCGATTTTGAACGCACCGAAATCCAGAAGGAAAAAACCGGGGTATGCCTGAAGGGCGTTATGGCGGTTAACCCGGTTAACGGTGAAAGCATTCCGATTTTTGTATCTGACTATGTTTTGATGAGCTATGGCACCGGGGCAATTATGGCTGTGCCGGGACATGATACCCGCGACTGGGCGTTTGCCCGGCAGTTTGGCCTGCCTATTGTTGAGGTAGTCGCGGGCGGCGACGTGCAAAAGGAAGCGTTTGTTGATGTAGAAACAGGAACCCTTGTCAACTCCAGTTTTTTGAATGGGCTGGAGGTTGCCGAGGCAAAAAAAACCATAACTGAATGGCTGGCCGAAAGAGGCTTAGGCAGGGTCAAGGTCAACTTCAAATTGCGCGACTGGGTTTTTGCCCGCCAGAGATATTGGGGAGAGCCAATACCTATTGTGCATTGCCCGGCCTGCGGGATGGTGCCCTTGCCCGAGGCAGAGCTGCCATTGCGGCTGCCTGAGGTTGACAGCTACAAGCCATCTGATACCGGGGAAAGCCCCTTGGCAGCGTTGCAAGAGTGGGTTAATGCGCCGTGTCCTAAATGCGGTGGTGCGGCAAAGAGGGAGACAGACACCATGCCTCAATGGGCAGGATCAAGCTGGTATTTCTTACGCTACATTGATCCCGAAAACCCAAATGAGATCGCCTCAAGGGAGGCAATTGACAAATGGATGCCGGTAAGCTGGTACAACGGCGGTATGGAACATACCACCCTGCATCTGCTTTACAGTCGGTTTTGGCACAAATTTTTGTATGACATAGGCGTTGCCACAACACCTGAGCCGTATAAAAAAAGAACAAGCCACGGCTTTATACTGGGCAGTGACGGAACGAAAATCTCAAAATCCAGGAAAAACGGCGTGAGTCCCGATGAGGTTATAGAAAAATACGGTGCCGATACAATGCGTTTGGCAATATTGTTTCTGGGTGACTTTGAAAAAGGATGCCGCTGGTCTGACAATGCTATAACCGGTGCCCACCGCTTTCTTGAACGTGTGTGGGCGTTGGCAAACAAATGCCCGGAGGGCAGCGGTGCAACCGGCTCATTAGAAATTGCCGTACATCGTACCGTAAAAAAAGTCGGCCAGGATATTGAAGGCTTGAAATTCAATACGGCAATCGCCGCCCTCATGGCTCTGCTTACCGAGCTGGAGAAGGACTGCACTAGGGAGGATATGAATATTTTCACTCGCCTGCTGTCGCCATTTGCGCCGCACATATGCGAGGACATATGGGAGCTTTATGGCTGTAATGGGTTGGCGGCACAGGCTGAATGGCCGGAGTATGACATTGAAAAAACGGTTGAACATACAGTCGAATTAGCTGTTCAGGTGATGGGAAAATTGCGGGCAACAATTCAAATGCCCCGGGATGCCTCCGATGATGAGGTCACCGCTCAGGCGTTGGGAAACCCAAAAATCATTGAGCTTGCCGCCGGCAGGGTGCCCGCAAGGAGCATTGTGGTCAAAAACAGGCTGGTGAATTTGATTTTTAAGTAGAGCTTAGGGTGCCTTGAGGGCCCTAAGAAAATCCAAAAATATGACAAAAATTAAGGAGGATTTTACCATGAAAACCACTGAAAGCCCCAAAAAACTGACCGCGCTTATTGTTGCGGCAGCTATGCTGCTTGCCCTGCTGCCCGGCATTTCGGGTATGCCCCTGTACGCCGCTGGCGGCGAGGCTAACTGGGACGGCCAGTCGGGCATTGCCCAGGTTTCTGCCGGCGGCGTACACACCCTTGCACTCAAGGAGGACGGCACCCTGTGGGGCTGGGGATTTAATGACTACGGCCAGCTGGGTGACGGCACAACGGACACCAGAACCGCTCCGGTACAGGTAGGCGGTGACACAGACTGGAAGAGCGTTTCTGCTACCTTTTACGGCACTGCGGCACTGAAAAGAGACGGTACCCTTTGGGCATGGGGCTGGGGGCAAGAAGATGCTCCTGTGCAGGTAGGCGATGACACAGACTGGGCTAGTGTTACTGCTGGTATCTTCTTCTTTATAGTGCAGAAGGAGAACGGCACTCTCTGGAACTTGAATAGTGAATTCACTACTGAGCTGCTGGACGGGGACACAGACTGGGCGAGTATTGCACCTGGTTTTGAATACGCTATGGCACTGAAGAAGGACGGCACCCTGTGGGTGTTTGGGGATAGTCCTAAAACACAGCTGGGCGATGACACAGACTGGGCGAGCGTTTCGACTGGCGGCATGCACACTATGGCACTCAAAAAAGACGGCACGCTGTGGGCGTGGGGTTATAATGAGTACGGTCAGCTGGGCATCGGCACAACGGATAATAATATGTCCACCTCCCTGGTACAGGTGGGTGCTAGTGATGACTGGGTGAGCGTTGCAGCCGGCAACGCACACACCCTGGCACTGAAAAAAGACGGCACGCTGTGGGCCTGGGGAGATAATGAATACGGTCAGCTGGGCGATGATAACATACTTGATGAAATAATAACCTCCCCTGTGCAGGTAGGCAATGGTGACACAGACTGGCTGAGCGTTTCTGCCGGCTTCCTGCACTCTCTGGCACAGAAGGAGGACGGCACCCTGTGGTCTTGGGGAGATAATGGGTTCGGTCAGCTGGGCGACGGCACAGTGCCAGTGACCGATGGAAATTCCCCGATACAAATTGGCCAGGCCGAGGACTGGGCAAGCGTTACGAATGGCAGCGACCATACCCTGGCACTGAAAAAAGACGGTACCCTGTGGGGCTGGGGATTTAATGACTACGGCCAGCTGGGCGATGGCTCAACGGACGACCAGATCGCTCCGGCACAGGTGGGCGGTGACGATAACTGGGCAAGCGTTTCAGCCGGCGATGCACACACCCTTGCACTGAAAAAAGACGGTACCCTTTGGGCGTGGGGATTTAATGATTGCGGACAGCTGGGCGATGGCACATCGAAAGACAAAGCCGCTCCGGTACAGCTTGACGATGATGACTGGGCAGCTGTTGCGGCTGGTGCCAAACACACTATGGCACTCAAGGATAACGGCACCCTGTGGGCATGGGGCTGGAATAACAGTGCTCAGCTGGGCGATGGCACAATGGACACCAGAATAGCTCGTGTGCAGGTAGGCAAGGACACAAACTGGGTGAGCGTTTCGGCTGGCGGCGAGCATACAGTGGCACTGAAGGATGACGGCACACTGTGGGGCTGGGGAAATAATTCCATCACCACCCCTACACAGGTAGGAGAGTCTACTGACTGGGCAAGCGTTTCGACTGGCTACTACCACACCATGGCACTTAAAAAAGACGGCACGCTGTGGGCATGGGGAAATAATGAATACGGTCAGCTGGGCGACGGCTCAACGGACTTCCAGTCCTTCCCTGCGAAGATAGGCAGTGGTAATGACTGGGATCGCGTTTCAGCCGGCGGTTTCCAGTCCTTTGCACTGAAGGAGGACGGTACCCTGTGGGCATGGGGAAGGAATAGGCACGGTCAGCTTGGCATCGGCTCAACAGACGACCAAACCACCCCTGTACAGGTAGGCACTAGTGAGGACTGGACCAGCGTTTCGACCGAGAACCACAACACTGTGGCAGTGAAAAAAGACGGCACACTGTGGACATGGGGGAATAATGACAGTGGTAAGCTGGGCATCGGCTTATTTGAGTTTGAGACTTACAAAACCACCCCGGTGAAGATTTTTACCCCAGGGGAGAAGCTGGGTCCATCGCCGGATTCATCCACTGCACCTAGTACCGCACCGACCAGCGCGCCAACATCCGCACCCACACCCGCGCCAACCAAGAAGCCAGCCGCGGCGGCAAAGGCGGCTAAGCCCAAGGTCACCAGCCCTAAAAAGAGAAAAATCAGCGTAAAAAGAAAGAAAAAGCT
>Ga0099364_10001914_pt1 | contig 33688 bp, 33 predicted proteins | sample TergutTh196P3_FD_73070 | JGI IMG/M metagenome (GOLD analysis project Ga0099364, IMG submission 73070) | Microcerotermes parvus P3 segment gut microbial communities from Pointe-Noire, Republic of the Congo - Th196 P3 | ecosystem: Host-associated > Arthropoda: Insects > Digestive system > Gut ... | reverse complement strand
ATTAATATGATTTAATATTTATTTTTTTTTTTTTGTATTTATTATTTTATTTAAAATAAAATAAAAAAAAAAAATTTTTATGGTTGGGGGGGGGGGGGGGGGGGGGGGGGTATAATAATTTTTGGAAATTTCTGTATGCTGACAGTTGGAATAAAAAAACTGTCAGTTGCCAGCGGCGGAACTTCTAACAGACAGGAGGTTCTTTGGCTTGTTTGGTTAAAATTCAAACTCATAGGATATTTCTACCATATTTTGGAAAAAGAGTCAAGTTATTCATTAATATTTGAATTCAGATTTGCGGCAGCTTCCTTCCACACAAGCTGATCCTTCTCGCTAAGCTCTGCAAACTCCGCCTGTCTGCCGTAAGCGGAAAGCTCTATAAAGGTGTCCAGTCTTGTTTTTATTTTTTTAAACTTTTGTTCGTGGAAATTCTTTAGCCAGACAGGCACAGACCTTTTCCCGCCCTTTAAAGTAAACAGCAGCCCGTGATAATGTGGAGCGCACAAACCGTCAGAGGCTATAAAGAACTCTCGCAGTTCCTGCTCTTCGGGAGAGTTGCCGCCTGCATTGCTAAGAAAATCAAGATACTCCTGCTCGATCTTTTCTCTTTCTACACAGACAGGACACCTGCCTTTGGGCCGCCAAAAACTTTTTTTCTCGAATGAAGTAATACGATCTTCCAAAATATCACGGGCAAGGATAGCGACAGCAAGACCATCGCGAAAAGAAACCAAATTTCTTGAGTGAAAAGAACAAAAACCTCCGGCAGCGCGGTAAAGAGCGCGGAAACCACGGTTTGTTATATTTTCAAATAAAGTATTGTCAATGTATTTATGAGCGCGGTCGCTTACAATGCGGCACAATGGACAGCCCGGTTTTGCCGATGCCTTTTGGAGCTCAAAGAAATTTATATGTTTTTCGATAGCCATTTAATACACCTCATCCCAGCGACAAGCCAAGCGTATGTCCTCCAAGAAAATGAATATGCAGATGATCCACGGTCTGCCCGCCGTCGCTTTTTGTGTTAATAACAATTCTTCCGCCTTTTTCTTCACAGCCCTTAACTTTTGCCAGTTCCTGTGCTTTACAGAGCAGACGGCCAACAAGACCCGCATCTTCCGGGGTTATTTCAAAAATATTGGCAATATGTTTTTTTGGGATAACAAGAAAATGTACGGGAGCCATAGGGTTAATATCCAAAAACGCAAGCATTTCATCATCTTCATAAAGCTTTGTGCTTGGTATATCCCCTGCGATTATTTTACAAAATAGACAATTACTCATTCTTTATTATAGCACGGTTTACCGCGTCCAGGAAGCCCCTGCTGGAAATAGTTGCGCCGCTTATTACATCAACATCGGTACTATTGTTTTCTATAACGGTATCAATAAGTTCTTCGATAGCGGCAGCACCCACAAAACGGTCTTCAATCGAGTCGATAACGACAATTTCAGTAATACTGCCGTCGTTTATCCACACCTGTACGGTTATAGGTCCGCGCATACCCTGGGCTGTTCCTTCAAAGATTTCACCGGCAGGCTGAGTTCTGCCTGAAAGCACGGCACAGCCAACAGTAACAACAAACATAATAGACAGAAAAATTGCTATAAATTTCACATTATCTCCTTAATGGTCATGCCACAAATCGTGAACTGTCTCGCAGACTAAAATACAAGCCGCAATATGAATACCCCAATGATGTAAAGCGTCAAAGGTTATTGCACCGTCTTCTAAATAAATTATAAGCAATAATAAAGGAATTAAAACCAATATTTTGCTTAATTTTTTAAGTTTTTTCATGTTTTCCTATTCACCCTCTTTTTACCAAGGAATCCTCTTGCACAAACACCTATAAACTTTAACCACCAAGTTTCCATTTTCTTTTTTACAATAGCAAGCTCATTCATGATTGAAATATTTTGCGGACAGTGAGTTTCACATTTACCGCATTTAATACACTGACCAGGTCCGGCATCTTTTTCCGATAAAAGACCCGTACTCATAACAAAATGTTTCATTCCCGTTACAAAGCCCATAGAATACAATGTATTGTACGAAGAAAAACATCCCGGAATGTTTATTCCCACAGGACAAGGCATGCAATAATTACAGCCTGTACATAAGGATTTACAGGTACGGTTTATTGATTCCAGTACTGATTTATAAACCGCCTTATGTTCATCTGTAATCATTCCAATGCCGGAAGCTTCCGCATAACGGATATTTTCCTCAAGCTGTTCTATGCTGTTCATGCCTGAAAGCAAAAGAGTTACCTCGCTCTGATTCCAAAGCCAGTTAAACGCCCAGCCGGCAGGAGACAAATCGGGATTTGCCTTTTTAAAGATTTTTACCGCTTCTTTTGGCAGTCCTGTTGCAAGCCTTCCGCCAAGAAGCGGCTCCATTATAAATATCGGCATTTTTTTTGCGGCAGTCCGCAGCCCGGTTACGCCCGCTTGATAATTTTCATCCGAATAATTATACTGGATCATACAGAATTCCCAAATATTATCTTCAACTATTTTAAGAAATTCACTTCCTGAACCATGAAAAGAAAAGCCAATTTGTTTAATCGCACCTGATTTTTTTTTCTGTGCAATCCAGTCTTTAATTCCCATACCTATCAGCTTATTCCATTGATCCATATCCATAAGCATATGCATAAGATAATAATCAATATAATCTGTTTTTAGCCGCTGCAAAGACTGGTTAAAATATTTGTCAAAGTCTTCAGGTTTTTTAACCATTACAAGAGGCAGTTTTGTTGCGATGTAAACTTTTTCTCGTACGCGGTTATTATGTAAAACTTTTCCAAGGGCTTCTTCGCTCCCGGGATAAATCCACGCGGTATCAAAATAATTTACACCCATTTCTATGGAACGCATAACAAGCTCATTGGTTTTTTGCAGCGACTTTGGAAAACGCATACATCCAAAACCAAGAACAGACAGCTTATTACCGGATCGTGTGTCAACTCGGTATTGCATTATCAGCTTTCTTCTTCTGTTACTAATTCTTCTTGAGGAACATCAGCTTCGACAGCTGCTTCAGCAAAAGCTTCCGCTTCCAGTTTCCGCCTTTCCAGGATTTCCTGCATATATTCGTCTAAATCCCGGCTTTCATCATCGAACAATTTAACATTGCGATACCGTTTCATGCCCGTTCCTGCCGGAATTGGGTGACCAATAATGATATTCTCTTTTAAGCCGCGCAGATAGTCGGTACTTCCGGCAATTGCCGCATTTGTAAGAACACGAGTTGTTTCCTGAAACGAAGCCGCAGACAAGAATGAATCGATATTAAGCGATGCCTTTGTAATTCCCTGAAACATTGGCTGAGCAATAGCCGGCTGTCCGCCTTCCGCAATTACACGGGCGTTTTCTTCATGGAAACGGTATTTATCGACAGAAGAACCATAAATAAATTTAGTATCTCCAACAAAACGGATTTCTACTTTGCGCATCATTTGACGGATAATTACACCAATATGCTTATCGTTAATTGTAACACCCTGCAAGCGGTAAACCTGCTGGATTTCATCCATAAGATACCGCTGTAACTTGCTTTCGCCCATTATGTAAAGAACATCATGAGGATTAAACGCTCCCATGCACAAAGGCTCTCCGGCTTCTATTGTATCGCCGTCTCGTACAAGCAGCCGCTTGTTCATTGGAATAAAATGCGTAAATTCTCTTCCAAACGCATCAACTATATCAATCTTGCGTTTGCTCTTTACAATGCCTCGGAAGAAAACAGTTCCTGAAACCTGCGCTAAAACAGCAGGACTCTTTGGTTTGCGCGCTTCAAAAAGCTCACTAACACGCGGAAGACCGGAAGTAATATCCATAGCTTTGGCAGATTCTTTTAATGTTTTTGCGATTGTACGGCCTGCGCGGATTTTTTCGCCTTCTTCTACCTGAATGTATGCGCCGCCGGGGAGCAAGTAAGAAGCAACTTCGTTATCCCTGTCGTCAACCAAAATAATACGCGGCTGTTTGCTTTCATGCTGGAACTCCGTTATGCGTTTTTCAATATTGCCTGTATCTTCATCAATTTCTTCTTTTAGAGTTGTACCTAAAATAATATCTTCGTATTTTACGGTACCGCTTGCTTCGGCAATAATTGGGTCGCTGAACGGGTCAAAGGTGGCAATTGTTTTGTCTGCTTCTACAACACTTCCTTTCTTTACTTCGAATTCAGAACCGTTGCGAATTTCAATTTTCTGATCCTGACCAATAAGATAAAGAGTTTCGCCTTCTTTGTTTTTAATAACTAAAGCATAAGCAATTTCAGGCGAGGTAATTTCCTCTCCCTTGCGTTTAATAATAGCATCTCCGCGGTTAATTCTTTTTCCATCCTGTACAAGAAGTTTGTCTCCGCCTTCCAGTTTAAATTCCCTCATTACCTTGTTTATAACCGCAAAGCCTCGGCGGGTAAACAGCAAGTTTCCGTTATCAAGCATAACATGAGTGCCTGTTGCTTCTTTTATATAAACAGGATACTTCATTGTAATACGGCTTTCTTCGCTGACCTTTGTAGCAACACCTCCAATATGGAAGGTACGCATGGTAAGCTGTGTTCCCGGCTGACCAATTGACTGAGCCGCAATAGTGCCGACCGCTTCCCCAATATCAACCGTACGATTGGTAGCAAGGTTACGGCCATAACATTTTCGGCAAACACCATATTTTGCTTCGCAGGTTAAAACTGTTCTAATACGAACAGTGTCAACACCGGCAGAGTCAATGATGTCGGCAGCTTCTTCTGTTACCTCTTCATTTACATCGATAATAAGTTCTCCGGTAATGGGGTGTTTTACTCTTTCAAGGGTAAAACGGCCAACAATACGATCTTTTAACGGTTCTATAATATCTTCGCCGCTTTTAATCGCAGAATAGGTAATACCGTTAATTGTTCCGCAGTCATCTTCGTTTACAACCATATCCTGCGCAATATCAACAAGGCGGCGGGTAAGGTAGCCGGCTTCCGCTGTTTTTAAAGCAGTATCTGTAAGACCTTTGCGCGCACCGTTAGTTGAAATAAAGAATTCAATAACCGAAAGACCTTCCTTAAAGTTTGAACGGATAGGCAGTTCGTTAATGTCGCCGGAAGGTTTGGCCATAAGACCGCGCATACCCGCAAGCTGACGAATCTGATTGCGGCTTCCTCTTGCTCCGGAGTTTGCCATCATATAAATTGAGTTAAAGCCGTCTCTGTCTGCTTCAAGGGTCTGCATTGTTTTGTTGGTAAGTTCTTCATTTGTCTTTGTCCAAATTTCTACAACTCTGTTATAGCGTTCTTCCTGTGTAATATGACCCTGCCGCCATTGTTTTTGAATGGACTCAACTTCTTTATTTGCCTTTTCAATCATTTCCGGCTTTTCTCTAGGTACTACAATGTCATCAACACCTATTGTTGCGCCAAAAATAGTCGCATAACGGTAGCCAAGCGATTTTACTCCGTCCAGCATCTGAACAGTAATCCATGATCCTTTTTCTTTATACACATGTTCAATAAGAACACGAAGCTCCTTATCCTTAAGTTCATAGTTAATGTAGGGAATATCAAGGGGGATTTCTTCATTAAACATTAACCTTCCGGCTGTTGTAACAATAGTACCTTTCTTTTCCAGTTCTATAATGTGGCCAAGTTTATCCCAAACCAAGGGCTGGGGAGACTTAACACGAATTGCCGCTCCCCACTCAAGAACCCTTCTTTCTACTGCCATATAAACTTCTTCAACACTGGAATAGTACGGAATTTTGTCCTTTGTTTCCGGCTTATCTGAACCGGGTCTTTTAGCCTTAGGATTAATTCTTGTAAGGAAGTTAATGCCTAAAACCATATCCTGAGAGGGGAATACAATTGTTTTTCCATTGGCAGGATTTAAAAGATTTCTAGCGCTTAACATAAGAGTCCAGCATTCCATCTGTGCGTCTTGAGTAAGCGGAACATGAACCGCCATTTGGTCGCCGTCAAAGTCCGCGTTAAAAGCATGACAGACAAGCGGGTGAAGTTTAATTGCCTTTCCCTCGACAAGAACAGGCTCAAAAGCCTGAATACCTAAACGGTGCAAAGTGGGAGCGCGGTTTAATAAAACCGGATGTTCTCTTACAACATCATCAAGTATTTGGAAAACTTCCGGGGTTTCCTGTTCAACCGCCATCTTTGCTTTTTTAATATTAAAGACAACTTCTTTGTCAACAAGTTTTTTCATTATAAACGGCTTGAATAATTCAAGAGCCATTTTTGTAGGAATACCGCACTGCCACATTTTAAGATCCGGTCCTACGGTAATTACCGAACGGCCTGAATAGTCAACGCGCTTGCCAAGAAGGTTTTGGCGGAAACGACCCTGCTTGCCCTTAAGCATATCGCTGATCGATTTAAGAGGACGGCTGGATGCCCCTTTAACAACTTTTTTCTTTTTTGAGTTGTCAAATAAAGCATCAACAGCTTCCTGCAGCATTCGCTTTTCATTACGGATAATAATATCCGGTGCGTTAAGGTGCTGAAGTCTTTTAAGACGATTATTGCGGTTAATTACCCTTCTATATAGATCATTAAGATCGCTTGTTGCAAAACGACCGCCGTCAAGCTGAACCATAGGACGAAGTTCAGGCGGAATAACCGGTATTACATTAAGAATCATCCATTGCGGTTTATTGGTAGAACCACGGAAATTTTCTACAATTTCAATTCTCTTTAAAAGCCGTTTATCGCTTTTAGAGCCTTTTTCAATCATTTTTTGCCTAAGTTCTGCTACCATCTGATCAAGATCCATGTTTTCCAAAAGAATGCTGACAGCTTCCGCACCCATACCTGCAGTAAAGCCGCCGCCATAATTTTCCTGGGCAATATAGTACTCTTCTTCAGAAAGAAGCTGGCATTTTTTTAAAGGGGTATCGCCGGAATCAATTACAATATATTTTTCATAATAAAGAACCGACCTTAACTGACCCGTTGGAAGATCAAGAAGCAATCCCATGCGGCTGGGAACTGAGCGATAATACCAAATATGCGAAACAGGAGCGGCCAGCTCAATATGCCCCATTCTTTCACGGCGTACCTTAAAGTGAGTAACTTCAACGCCGCAACGATCGCAAATAACGCCCTTGTATCGAATTGATTTAAATTTACCGCAGTAACATTCCCATTCTTTGGTAGTACCAAAGATTCTTTCACAGAAAAGACCTTCCTTTTCCGGACGCAGAGTTCTGTAATTAATAGTCTCAGGTTTTTTTACTTCACCATAAGACCACGACCGGATCATGTCCGGCGAGGCAAGTTTAATCATTATCGAATCAAAATCCTGAATATTACGCATTGTACCCTCTTCTAAATTTAAAAATTACTTCCCGACTTAGTTATTAATTCCTCGTCCTTTTCGGTCAGAGGTATTTGTTTTCCTTTAACATCATAGATTGACAGATCCAACGCCAACCCTCGCAGTTCCTGAACAAGTACATTAAACGATTCAGGAATACCCGCCGTTGTAGAAGGTTCGCCTTTTACAATAGCTTCATAAATTTTTGATCTTCCTGTCATATCGTCCGATTTAATTGTAAGAAGTTCCTGCAGGGTATTTGCGGCACCATAAGCTTCCAGCGCCCAAACTTCCATTTCGCCCAATCGTTGTCCGCCGAACTGCGCTTTACCGCCCAACGGCTGCTGGGTAACAAGCGAATACGGACCTGTTGACCGTGCGTGCATTTTATCATCAACAAGATGGTGCAGTTTAAGAAAGTAAATGATTCCGCAGAAAATTTCATTTACAAACGGCTCGCCTGTTCTTCCGTCTCTAAGTTTTGCTTTACTTGTTACAGGAAGCCCCGCTTCTTTAAGTTTGGCCTCAATTTGGTCAGCAGATGGCGATTCAAAAACAGGAGCGGAATACCATTCGCCCAAAGTAGAACCTGCCCAGCCAAGCTCAGTTTCCAAAAGCTGTCCAATATTCATACGGGATGGAACACCAAGCGGAGTTAAACAAATATCCAGCGGTGTTCCGTCTTCCATAAACGGCATATCTTCTTCCGGCAGAATACGGGCAACAACACCTTTATTTCCGTGGCGGCCTGCCATTTTATCCCCTTCGCGGAGTTTGCGTTTTGTAGCTATAAGCACTTTTACAACTTCGTCAACACCGGGGCTAAGGCTGTCATTTTCCGCGCGTTTTAGCCTTTGAATATCGATAATTGTTCCTTCTATACCGTGCGGAACTTTTAAAGAGGTGTCTCTTACTTCTTTTGCTTTTTCACCGAATATTGAATTAAGCAGTTTAAACTCAGGAGTTGTTTCGGTATCGCTCTTTGGGGTAACCTTTCCAACAAGAATATCAAGAGGACGCACTTTTGCGCCAACGCGGATAATACCTTCGCTGTCAAGATTATCAAGACTCTTTTCCGAAGTATTGGGAATGTCGCGGGTTATTTTTTCCGGCCCCAATTTTGTTTCCCTTACTTCTACAATAAGTTCTTTAATATGTATTGATGTAAAAAGATCGTCTTTTACAACCCTCTTGGAGATAAGTATTGAGTCTTCATAGTTGTATCCATTCCAAGGCATAAAGCCTACCAATATATTTCTTCCAAGGGCAAGCTCGCCATTTTGAGTAGCAGGACCGTCGGCGATAACCTGACCTGCGGTTATTTTTTCGCCAAGTTTTACGATAGGCCGTTGATTATAACAAGTATCCTGATTGGTTCTGTGGAACTTGATAAGCTGATAAATATCATTACCGTCTTCGTCCAACGAAACTTGTGCGGCAGGCTTTGGATTTCCCGCTCTTTCAGGTTTTACAATAATTTCCTGCGATGTTACGCGAATAACAGTTCCGCTTCTGCGCGCTTTTACAAGAACGCCGGAATCGTAAGCGCATTTTCCTTCCATGCCTGTTCCTACTCTAGGAGCTTCCGGGAAAACCAACGGCACTGCCTGCCGCTGCATGTTAGAACCCATCAACGCGCGGTTGGCATCGTCGTGTTCAAGGAAGGGAATAAGAGAAGCAGACACAGAAATAATCTGTTTTGGAGAAACATCCATGTATTGAATATCCTCCGGCGTACGAGTCGCATAATCGCCCTGCCGTCTGCAGGAAACCTGATCTTCGGCAAATGATCCATTATCATGAACTTTTGCCGATGCCTGCGCGATAAAGTAACGGTCTTCATCCATTGCAGATAAATATTCAATATCTTTTGTAGCCTTACCCTTCTCTACTTTACGATAAGGTGTTTCTAAAAATCCAAATTCATTAACACGGGTATAATTCGCAAGAGAAACAATAAGCCCAATATTCGGACCTTCAGGAGTTTCAATCGGACACATTCTGCCGTAGTGCGTGTAGTGAACATCGCGGACTTCAAAGCCCGCACGATCCCGTGAAAGACCGCCGGGACCAAGAGCGTTAAGACGGCGCTTATGGGTAAGCTCCGCAAGCGGATTAACCTGATCCATAAACTGTGATAATTGACTTGAACCAAAGAACTCTTTGATAGACGCGACAATTGGTTTTATGGAAACTAAATCCTGCGGTTTAATGGTATCGGTTTCTTTTAAGCTCATTCTTTCTTTTGCAATTCTTTCCATGCGGCTGAAAGCGGTTTTCATTTGATTTGTCATAAGCTCGCCGACAGAGCGGATTCGTCTGTTTCCAAGATGATCAATATCGTCAAAATTTTCATCGCCTATATAAACTTTAATAAGGAATTTCATTGTGGCAATAATATCATCGTTAACAAGCGTTAATTTGTTCAAAGGAACATCAATGTTAAATTTTTTATTTAATTTATAGCGGCCTACTTTGCCAAGATCGTAACGGCGGTCGGAAAAATACATACTAATAAGATCTTTTTCCGCCTGATCAACCGTAATTGATTCACCGGGCATAAGTATGGAATAAACAGCTATTAAAGCTTCATCTTTTGACGGTTCGTTGCCCTCTTTGGGGAATTTTATATCTTCCCGTTCAAAACAATTAAGAAGCATGGGTGAGTTAAGAGAACCTTCCGCTTCAAAATCAATATAAATAATTTCTTTAATTCCATTTGCAATAAGCTCATCAACATTATGCGGGTGAAGTTTATCCCCGGCGCGGTGGAACAGTTTTTTTCCGGCTTGACCAGCTTCAGTTTCTGCGGTATCTTCCAGCCAAATTGATTTGGCCAAAACTTTACCGGAGATTTTTTCTTTTGTTTCACGATCATCTTTTATTACAAGAACAGCGGTTTTATAAAAAGCGGCAATAATATCTTCTCGTGTAGTAAAACCAAGAGTCCGCAGAAAAATAGAACCAAGTATGCGTTTTTTCCTGTCTATTTTTGCATAAATAAGCTCTCGTTTTTGATCGATTTCAAATTCAAGCCAGCTTCCGCGATAGGGAATAATACGGGAAGAAAAAACTCCTTTTTCATGACAAAAGATAACGCCGGGAGAGCGGTGAATTTGCGAGACAACAACCCTTTCAGCGCCATTAATTATAAAAGTGCCGCGCTCTGTCATAAGCGGAACAGAACCCATAAAGATATCTTTTTGGCGGATTTCTCCGGTTTGCGTAAAAGCAAGATTTACGCGCGCTTTAAGAGGAACTTCATAAGTAAGGCCTTTTTGTTTGCATTCCATCTCGTTTGCTTTGATATTATCTTCGTCAAACATATAGTATTCAAACTCAAGCCTCATATCTTCGTTTTGACTTTTAATGGGAAAGGTTGTTTCAAACACTTCCTGAAGTCCCTGTCCGGCAAGCTTTTCGCCTTTTTTTATTTTTTCTCTTTGCAAGAACCGTTCATAAGAATTAAGCTGAATATCAATAAGATCCGGCAAATCCATTACTTCCTGAACATCTGTTCCAATATATTGTCGTTTATCGGCTGCTTTTACCTTTGTCATCGAACTCCCCTTCTTTAACTATTTAACCCAGCACCTATACAAAACACCTAAACTCTTAGGTGCCGAAAGGTGCCGGATTATTATAGAGAAAACTTTATTCTGTTCTTTCCCAAATCTTTTACTGTATGTCAACAGTACCGCCTGCTGCGGTGATGACTTCCTTGATCTTAGCCGCTTCGTCCTTGGACACGCCTTCCTTAAGCGGTTTGGGCGCACCTTCTACCAGGTCTTTTGCTTCTTTTAAACCCAATCCGGTTACGCCGCGGACTTCTTTAATAACGGCAATTTTCTTGGCTTCATCAAACGCTTTGAGAATAACATTGAATTCTGTTTTCTCTTCCGCCGCAGGAGCTGCTCCTCCGCCGGCGGCGCCTGCTGCTGCTACCGCTACGGGAGCTGCCGCTGAGACGCCGAACTTTTCTTCCATCATTTTTACCAGTTCGGAAACTTCCAAAACTGTCATTGATGCAATCGCTTCTAAAATTTCTTCTTTTGTGGCTGCCATATTATCTTCTCCTTAAATTGTGTTTGCACTTCATACGAAGCACTTTTTTATTTTCCAAACCGACAGAACAGCAGCCTGTAAAATACATTTACAGAAGTCTGACGGTTTTTTATACTAATCAGCCGCCCTTTTGGTCGGCTATTGCTTTAATGGTACGCACCAATCTTGACGGTACATCATTAAGAGCAGATGCCAAATTCCTTGCCGGTCCGTTTATTACCGACATTAACATTGATATAAGTTCCAGTCTTCCCGGAAGTTTAGAGAACGCTTCGGTTTTGGCGGCATCGTAAATTATGTCACCAACCAGCGCGCCCTTTATCTGCAGGGCCGGAGCTTCTTTTGCAAAATCATAAAGTATTTTTGCTACTTCATTGGCATCCTTTGGAGTAATAGCTACAGCGGTAGGACCAATAAGATAGTTTGATACATCTTGTGCTCCAAGCTGCTCAAAAGCCAGCCTTGCAAAATTATTTTTTACAACTTTGTATTCTACTTCTTTGGCGCGAAGCTGTTTTCTTAACGATGTAATCTGTTCAACCGTAAGCCCTCGGTAATCTGTAAAGATAAAATCAAAAGCAGAATCGGCTCCGCCGGATCCGCCGAATGATTCTTTAAGTTCCGCAATAGCTTTGGTTTTATTTTCCTGTATTTTTTTTGCTATTATTGCCATATTTTTTCTCCTTTATTCCGCTTCTTTGGCAACCCATACGCCGGGCCCCATTGTACTGGAAACAGAAACAGTCTGAATAAACTCACCCTTAACATCAACAGGGCGTTTCCGCTTAATTTCCGCCATTACCGCTTGAACATTTTCCGTGACCTTTGCGGGTTCCATAGAAACCTTTCCAACCGCAAGATGAACAACGCCTGTTTTATCGGCTCTAAATTCTATACGGCCTTTTTTAAGTTCAGATAATGCGGCTTTAAGATCGAAAGTAACCGTTCCTGTTTTTGGGTTTGGCATAAGACCCTTACGGCCAAGCACCATACCAAGCTTACCTACATCTTTCATCATGTCGGGGGTAGCAACGGCAATATCAAAATCCGTCCATCCGCCTTTGACCTTTTCAATTAAGTCATCCGCGCCTACAAAAGCCGCTCCCGCTTCCTGAGCTTCCTTCTCTTTTTCAGGCTTACAAAAAACCAATACTTTTTTCTCGCCTTTAAACTGATTCGGAAGAACTACAGTATCACGCACTGACTGGCTCTTTTTAAGATTAAGTTTGACAGAAAGATCAACTGTTTCGTCAAACTTTGCATACGCCATCGATTTAACCAACGATAATGCTTCACCAAGTTCATAGGTTTTTGTTTGGTTGTATTTTTTGGCACCTTCTGTGTATTTTTTTCCGTGCTTCATTGGCTCACCTCAACACCCATAGACCGGGCAGTACCTGCAATAATCTTTACAGCGGCATCCATATCGTTAGCTGTAAGATCCGCCATCTTTGTCTTGGCAATTTCTTCAAGCTGTTTGCGCGTAATTTTGCCGACTTTTACCTTGTGGGATTCTTTTGATCCGGACTCCAGCCCTATAGATTTTTTTATTAAAACCGATGCAGGCGGAGTTTTAAGGATAAATGTAAATGATTTATCCACATAAACCGTAATAACAACCGGAATGGTAAGACCCGGTTCCATGCTTTTTGTCCTGTCATTAAACTGCTGGACAAACTGCGGAGCGCTGACACCATGCGGTCCCAACGCAGGTCCTACAGGCGGCGCCGGAGTGGCTTTCCCTGCAGGACATTGCAGCTTTATATACGCCGCAACTTTTTTCTTTGCCATAATAACTCCTTTAATGGTAATGCCGATGGCAAATCGGCTAACGCCCTATCACCTGACTGCTTAATTTCTAATTAAGTAGTCAGACAGGCTCCCATTTCTTAAACTTTTTCTACCTGTAAAATATCAACTTCTACAGGAGTATTCCTTCCAAATATTCCAACCATTACTTTAAGTTTATTCTTTTCATGATTAACTTCTTCAATGGTTCCTGCAAAGGACTCAAACGGTCCGTCTATAATTTTTACCTGTTCGCCTGCGGCAAAGGTTTGACGGGTACGAACTGTTCGTTCACCCTTTATCTCGCCGGATTTTTGCAAGATAGCACGCGCTTCATCGCCGGAAAGCGGCTGAGGCCTGCGATCTGCGGGAGTTCCGACAAAACCGGTAACACCCTGGATTTTTTTAATTTTCATACAAGGCTGCTTCCAGCCCAATTCCGATTCAGGAAGATCCATTTCTACCAATATATAACCGGGAAGAAACTTTTTGGTTTGGGTGCGTTTTTTTCCGTCTTTAATTTCGACAACTTCTTCGCATGGAACCTTTACATCACGGACAACATTTTTATCCAGTTCTCCGTTATCGGTCATCATGTGAATAATAGTTTTAATTTTTTTCTCATACCCTGAATAAGTATGAAGAACATACCAGCCCGTAGCCATTACAATCCTTATCTATATTAAAATATTAACAACATTCCTCTTGATAGTATAAAATCTATCAAGCCTAGTATCAAAGCTACTATAATAGTAGAAATGATTACAACTTTAACCGAGGAGATGACATCATCCCTGCCCGGCCAAACTACCTTTTTAAGTTCCGCATAAGATTCTTTTATAAACTGAACTACTCTCATATCTTTTCCTTTTTACCTTTTCTAACAGCGTTAACGCTCTCAGGCGCAGCAGGCTTCGAACCCGCGACCTGCGGTTTTGGAGACCGCCGCTCTACCAGCTGAGCTATACGCCTCGATATCAAATATGTCACTTTATTTTTGTCTCTTTATGAAGCGTATGCTTCCTTTCAAAGGGACAATATTTTTTAAACTCAAGTTTTTCCTGAGTATTACGCCTGTTTTTACTGGTTGTATAATTTCGTCTTTTACACTCACCGCACTGCAAGGCTACCAGTTCAACTACCTGTTTTTTACCTGCCATATATACCTCTCTTAAAAATGCCCTTGTAACCCTCTATAAATTAAGAAGTTTTAAGCAACACCCTATGGAGATTTTACAAAGTAAAATCTCCTCGTAAAAATAATAAAAACTTGTTTTTATTATTTTTACGAGCCCTCAATCAGAATCGAACTGATGACCTCATCCTTACCATGGATGTGCTCTGCCAACTGAGCTATAAGGGCATACCTCTAAAGCCCTATACTTCTTAGAGGACAAACTTCCCACGCAAATTCACGCAGTTTAGACAAATTACTAAAAATAAGCAATTTTGTCAACGGGTAAAGCGGAAATTTTAGTGAATTTTAGCTATTTTTAGGGAAAATTTTAAGGGTGTTTTTTATCACTTTTTAGAACTTTATTCCCGCAGAAACGCCAATTCCGCCATAATATGGGTAGCCCAGGCGCAGGTACGGTTCGACATAAAAACGCTCTCCCAAAGGGAAGGTCCAGCCTGCGGCAATCCCTGTGGAAAAAGTTCCTGCCCTTGCCGGAAGCTCGATATCGTTCCACGAGAAAAATAATACCGCGCCGGCGTTAACTTGAACAAATAGTCCTTTAACAATTTCAAACCTTCTTAATGAGAACCGAAGGAAAATGTTTGTTTCCATCGAGGAAAGAGCAGTATCGAATGATTGGAAAAACAGGAGGCTTATACCCATTGAAATATTGCCTCCTCCGCCCAGTGTGATGCCGCCGCCAATCGCGGGAGTGTCTCTGCCATAATTGATAATTTCCAGCGCCGGAGCGGCGAAAAACGAGAATTCGCCCTTTTCTTGGGCATGAACTACTGTAATTGAAAGCAAAAATATAACAAAAGCAAAGAACGCTGTCTTTGTATTTACCACCTTACTAACCTCCGGCATCGGTATTTACATTGATATAATAATAGAAAATTTTAGATTAGTACATATCCTATTATAGACCTTTATAAATCGCTGTTTATATGTTATTTTAAATAAAAGGAGCAATCATGCCTACACCTCATATAGCCGCCAAAGACGGAGAAATAGCCGAAACTATTTTACTGCCGGGAGACCCCCTGCGGGCCAAATTTATAGCCGAAAACTTCCTGGAAAACGCCGTGCAGTATTCCTCCATACGCAATATTTTCGGATATACCGGATTTTACAAAGGCAAAAAACTTTCGGTTCAGGGAACGGGGATGGGGATTCCGTCAATTTCGATCTATGTAAACGAGCTATTCCGTGAATACGGGGTAAAACGGGCTATTCGTATTGGAACGGCAGGGGCGATTAACCCCGGAGTCAAGGTTAGGGATATGGTGCTGGCAATGTCCGCCTGTACCGATTCGGGGGCAAACGGCATTCGTTTTGGGGGCAGAAGCTACGCTCCCACTGCCTCGTTTTCGCTTTTAAAAACCGCATGGGAAACAGCGGAAGCAAAGGGCTGGCAGCCAAAAGCCGGCCCCATTGTTACCTCCGATATGTTTTATACGGAAAACCCGGACGATTGGAAAATTTGGGCAAAATTCGGCTGCCTTGCCGTAGAAATGGAGTGTGCCGAGTTATACACCCTTGCCGCCAAATATGAACGGGAAGCCCTTTGCATTTTGACAATTTCAGACAGCCTTGTAACGGGCGAGCAAACCACTGCCGAAGAGAGGCAGACAACCTTTACCAAAATGATGGAAGTAGCACTAGAGACAGCGGTAAGTTAGCAAAAATTAATCGAGCTTAAAATCATTCAGCAATAAGATTTCCGGGCGGTATTCAAAATGCATTGTATCGATTAAATCCCAATAACCGCCCCAAATAAAACCGTGTTCTTCGAAAATAGCAATAACCGTTTCCGGCGGCAGATAGTAAACCGGGCGGGATTTTGATTCACCTGAATCCCAACGCCAATAAGTTAACCGCCCCCTTAAATCCCTTGGCAAAAGATCGATAGCCGTACCGTAAGAATGATTGCTTCTGCGGTTTGTTCCGGCTATGCTGCGCCAATTCCAGCCGTAAGTTGGCGGACTTGTTTGCAGTTCATTTATCCACTCATTAATAGACGAATCTGCCCGGGCGGCGGCACGAATACGGCTTTCTATAGTATCAAGTTTTGGTTTGATATATGGATGTATCAGCATTTTAACGCCTAAAAAAGAATATTTTTCCTGTAAATCCCAACTGTCATCTTCTGTGGGAGAAGAATAGAGCGTGTCAAATAAAAAAGACGAGCCTATGGAATAGATGGGATAATTAAAAGCGATATTCCTCTGCTCTTCTGTTCCTGTCCAGGGATATACATAAAAATCCCAGGGGATATAATCTTCCCATTGTTCGCGTAACTGTTCCGGCAAAAGTCTTCCGTTTGCAAAATAAAATCTTCTACCGTTAACCAGCATAGACCAGTCATTGTTAAGAAATTGCACAGAGCTTATTTCGGGGTATGCCTGTTCAAAAGCCTTCATAAGCTTTTCCTGCGCTTCCAGATCGTCAATTATTAATAAAGTAGAAGGCTCTAGAATAAAAACCGATTCAACCAACTTGGTGCGGCAGGCGGTAAAAGCCCATGCCGTAAACATTAATAAGGAAATAAACAAAAATTTTAAGGTTAATCTGCACATTATTGCCCGGAAGAAGACTCGAACTTCCATACCCTTGCGAGCACTAGTACCTGAAACTAGCGTGTCTACCAATTCCACCATCCGGGCGATTTTATTCATAATTATTGCATTTCAAGAGATAACTGTCAATAAACAAGGCAAAATGACTTGTTTTGACTGTAACTATTCAAAGTCCTAATAAATTATTATAATAAACACATTAAGTATTAGGAGTTGTCATGAATCTTATTAAAAAATTATCCTCAAAAAACCTTTTGATCTTTAATTTGGTTCTTATTGGAACCATTTTCGGCTTTTCCTTGGCGTTTTTGTCATTTTCCTGCTCTACGCCGGGAGGATCAAAGGTTCAAGCTCAGGAAAGCACTGTAGTAATTCCGGAGGACGCCATTGCTGTTGCGGAAAGTCTGCAGACCGCCTTTAATAGTGTGTCGGAAAGAATGCTGCCATCGGTTGTAGAGTTAAAGACTATTTCGGTAAGGCGGCAATCGCCTAATTTTAACGGAATTCCGTGGGAATTTTTCTTTGGACCGCGCGATCGCGGTCAGAATGGGCAAGAGCGCGAGTTCCGCTCCCAGGGTCTTGGTTCGGGGGTAATTGTCCGCCACAGAAACGATGTTTATTATGTATTAACAAATAACCATGTTATTGAAGATGCCACAGAGATCAGAATTGCCACAAAAGAAGGCAAAGAATATCCTGCAGAAGTTGTCGGCAAAGATGCGTTAAAAGATCTTGCAATGGTTTCCTTTAGAACTAACGACTCCTATCCGCTTGCCACGCTTGGCGATTCTGACAGAGTAGCCGTAGGAGACTGGGCAATTGCGATAGGCAACCCGCTTGGCGAACAATTTTCATTCTCTGTAACAATGGGTATAGTGAGTGCGGTAGGACGCACCGGAGGACCGGGCGGAAACATTAATGATTTTATTCAAACCGATGCCCCTATCAATCAGGGTAACTCAGGCGGTCCGCTTGTAAATATCCGAGGTGAAGTAGTCGGTATTAATACATGGATAGCAAGCAATATTTCGGGCGGCGGCAATGTGGGTTTGGGTTTTGCCATTCCAATTAACAACGCAAAAAGAACGATAGATGAATTTATTGAAACCGGAACCACAACTTATGGCTGGCTTGGCGTTTCATTGATTGAGCCCACTAGGGAAACAGCCGCCGCTCTTGGAATCGAAGGAAGGCGCGGAGCGTTGGCTTCTCATGTGTTTCTTGGTTCTCCTGCCGACACAGGCGGCATAAAGGCAGGCGATTTTATTACTCATGTAAACGGCAGAGAAGCAAGAGGCATTCAACAGCTTCAGATGATGGTGGGCGATCTTAGAGCCGGTGATCGTGCAACTTTCACAGTTGTAAGAGACAGAGCAGCAAGAGAAATTCAAGTCCGCATTGAAGCGCGCACAGATCAGGTTGCTGCAGATAACAGAAAACTTTGGCCGGGCGTTATAGCTTTACCAATTACGGATCAAATCAGACAGCAATTGGAGCTTGCAGAAGACGCAAGGGGTCTTATTGCGGTGCAAGTAATATCCGGCAGCCCCGCAGATGTTGTAGGGTTGCGCCAAGGTGACATAATTACCGCTGTAAACGGCGAAAATGTAACTGACATTGCATCATTCTACAGATTATTACGCGAAAAAACTTCGAGTGAACTGTGGTTTGGCATTAATCGCGGCGGATCTTCGCTGGAATCACTTCGATTCAGGCACTGATTATAAATCCAGGCGGTAAATATGCCGCTTGTTGCGGTTTAGATCGTAATTAAAAATGTCCGTATTAAAACGGCGTTCGGCTTCCAAGGTAGAGGGCGGACCATGTCCGGGCAGTACAATGTAATCGCCCGGGAGCGACAAAAGACGGCTGCGCAGATTATTCATCTGCGTAGTCGCTCCATAAGCGCTTGCGGTCTCGCCCACAAGCCCGGCAGTCAGTACATCGCCTGTAAAAACCAAGTTGTCTATTTTGTAAACAACAGAATCTGAAGAATGGCCGGGGATGGATATTACCTCAATTTTAAAACCAGCAATATTTATTTTATCTCCGTCTTTTACCATGTTTGTCTTATGGTCCATAATATTATGGTTCACTGCGTAAACATCAATATCATATATCTTTTTTAATGTTCGCAAGCCGCGCACATGACTTTTATGATCATGAGTTATTAAAATTGCTTTAAGATTAAAATTATTACCTTCGATTGTTTCCAGAGTTATCTTTTCCATATTGCAGGGATCAATAATAATGGCGGCATTGGGCTGGATAGTTCCTTGCTGCCATTCTTCCGCGCCAAGAATGTAACTATTGCAAAAACCCAATGAACAATATTGAAAAAAAAGTTTCATGTTAAGATCCTTCCATTTCAAATATAGCTTCTGCCGTATTTGACGATTTAAATACAACATCTTTTTGCTTTGCGCTGGCAAAATAAACCCGTTTTAAATTACAGTTTACAAAGGTAGAATTAACAATATCTGCGCTGATAAATCTGGAATTATATAAATTGGAATTGTTAAATGATGTATTAAAAACAGAAGTACCTTCAAAATTAACATGAACAATTTCAGAATTTACAAAACTACAGCTATGAAAACTGGCACCGGCAAATGAAGCAAATTGAATGTCGGAATTATTAAAATCACAATTTATAAATCCGGCAAAATCAAAAAAGTTCATCCTTGTTTTAATTCCGGTAAAATTACATTGAAAAAAGGAAGTATCTTTAAAATTACAGCCATAAAAATGCCGATTGGAAAAATCAACATTTTCAAAGCGCATACCCGATACTGTTAAATCTTTAATTATCACATTTTGTTCAATAAAGCCGCATATACGCATATATTCCTGTTCAGGATTTGCCTGATGAGTAAAACAAAGGTTATTGCCTGTAATTGCAGGCCTTCCGCAGCCTGCGGCACATGGATTTATTGTAAACATCCTATTTACAGAATACCACATTTTTGGCTTTACAGCCAGCCCCTATATGGCTACAATATAAATATGTGCTGGTATTGCGGAACACCAATTACAAGCCCGGAACCAATAGGTCGCTCAGCCAGGTGCGGCGGCTGTAATAAAGATCTGCGTTCATGCAAAAATTGCCGCTTTTTTCTGCCCGGTTCCAGAGGAGACTGCAAGGAAAGCGGGGCGGAACTGCAGCAGGACAAGGAACGCGCCAATTTCTGCGATTGGTTTGCTTTGGACGAAAAATATCGATCCAATACACAGGGGCAATTAAAAGATCGCGAAAAGGCGGAATCAGCCAAAGCGGCATTTGATAATCTTTTCGGGTAATATGAAACATATATTATTTATAGATTCAGGAATTGGCGGACTCCCCTACTGTATGGATTTTCTTCAGAAAAATCCAAATGAAACTGTTTATTATCTTGCCGATAACAAAAATTATCCTTACGGCCCCCGCTCAAAAGAAGAAATTACATTAATACTAATCACATTGATAGAAAAACTATTAAGCTCTTCTATTATAAATCCAAAAATTATTGTTTTGGCATGCAATACTGCTACAATTGCGGCTTTGACAGACCTTAGGCAAAGGTTTCCGCAAATCCCTTTTGTTGGCACAGTACCTGCCATAAAGCCGGCGGCTCTTGCCTGCAACAACAGAAAAGTCGGCGTACTTGCAACAGAACGAACTATTAAAGAAATGCAAAATCTTAATCTTGCGGATAAACCCTGTGAAATTTTTGGAGTTGCGGCTCCGGAACTTGTTGATTTTATAGAACTGCATTACGACGATTCAAAAAAAGAAGAAAAAATACACGCTGTTAAAAGATACATAGATATTTTTCGTAAAGCAAATGTTAGTACCATTGTGCTTGGCTGTACCCATTTTTTATTTTTACAGGAAGAGTTTCGCCGCGAAGCAGCTCCGAATTTATCGGTTTTTGATTCTCTTGAAGGTATATCTAAAAGGATTGAATTTTTACTGGACGAGAATAACGGCGCGCTCCGGACAAAAACACATAGTAATAAGACAGAAAACAACAAACTTTTACTTACCGATTCAAAAAGTATAAACCCTTTTTGGGAAAAACGGGCGCAGAAATTAAAATTTAATTTTGAAGTTATAAATTATGAAAACTGAAATTATTAAAGGGCTGGTAATTAAAGGTTCTCGCAATATTTTGACTGTAAGAGCAGAAACAAAAGAAGGCGTAAAGGAGCTTGAATGCCGTATAAAAGGCAAGGTATTACAAACCGACGAAGAATATTACAATCCTTTTGCGCCGGGCGATTTGGTTACTTTAGAACATCAACAAAACACCGACAGCGCCCTTATCCTTTCTTTGGAAGAAAGACGCAATTATTTTTCGCGCTTTAATCAAAAAGAGTCCGCTAGTCAGCTATTGGCTGCCAATATAGATATTGTTCTTTGTTTAACAACTCCCGTTTCCCCTCCTTTCCGTCCGCGTTTTATCGACAGAGTTCTTTTGCAGGCGGATATTGCCGGAATTGAGCCAATCATTGTCTGTAATAAAATCGATATTCAATATAATGATATTGATATTGATGAACGCCTTGAAGATTATAACCGCATAGGTTACAAAGTAATTTTTGTATCATCAAAAACAGGGGAAGGGCTTGATGAACTCCGGCATAAAATAGACGGAAAAATAAGCGCACTTACAGGACAATCCGGCGTAGGAAAATCCAGTTTAATAAACGCGCTTCAACCGGGATTAAATATAAAAGAAGGCAGGCTTAACCAAAAATATGACAGGGGCGTTCATACAACAACAATGTCTTTTATGGTTGATATTTCTGAAAATACAAAACTCATTGATACACCGGGTGTACGGCTTTTTATACCTGACAGAATAAGAGCCGAAGATGTAATTCTACACATGAAAGAGTTTTCTCCTCTTGTCGGCAAGTGCAGTTTTGGTCTTTCATGTTCGCATAAAACCGAACCCGGCTGTAAAATAATGGAAGCTATACATGCCGGCGTAATACACGAAGACCGCTATGAAAGTTTTTTGAATATTCGCGAAGATATAGAGGGAAACATTAATGATTACTAAAACTCTTGCCCTTTTAGAATATCCGCGAATAATGGAGAAAGTTTCAGAATACGCTTTAAGCACAGAAGCTGCCGAAATTGTTAAAAATTCAAAACCCCTGTTTGACGAAAGCGTAAACCACGAAAAAGAAAAAGTCCGCGCAATTTATGAATTAAAAAAAGGAAATACGGAAGAACCGCGCTCATGGCTGCCTTCGATTGGTTTTCTAGTTCCAAAAATTGAAGTTGAAGGCATGGTTTTAGATATTGATGAAGCCCATGCTATTGGTTTATTTATTGAAAGGGGTATTGAGCTTATAAACTGGGTTTTTAAAGATGATGAACCACAGAGGACTGACATACTGCGCAAGCCTGAGAGTGCACTCTGCGGTGAAGAAAAAAAAATCGTAAAAAATGTTTCTGCTGAAATCTTTAAAATTATTGATAAAGAAGGGAATTTGCGCGACCTCCCCGCATTACGGGCAATAAGAAAACGAATAGAAACCCTTGAAAAAGATTTAAAAGCCGCAGTTTCCCGCTATTGCGGGGAAGAAGAATACAAACGAATGCTGCAATCGCCCCTTCCTTCACAAAGAGATGGCCGCGCTGTAATAGCCGTAAAATCAAATTATCGCGGACGAATTAAAGGGATTGTGCATGAGGCCTCATCCAGCGGGCAGACAATTTTTGTTGAACCTTTGGATGTTGTAGAAAAAAACAATGACATTCTTTTAGAAAAAAGAAATTACGATGCCGAAATTCAAAAAATTATGAGAGAATTAACCGAAAAAATATCGATTCATTCTGCTGAATTAAAAATATTCCATGTTGAAATAATTAAACTGGAGTGTTTAAGAGCAAAAGCTTCGTATTCAACAGCGGTAAAGGGTCACTTTACCTTAATGTTAAAAAACTCCGCTAATCGGGAAGAAACTCTTCTGCTTAACAAAGCCCGTCATCCGCTTTTAAAAAATCCGGTACCAATCAATATTGAAATGAACAGCAATATCCGTACTTTGATTATTACAGGTCCGAATACAGGCGGAAAAACGGTTGCGCTTAAGACTTTGGGGCTGCTTGCCATGATGAACCAAAGCGGTCTTGCCCTGCCTTTGGAAGAACCAAGCGTTTTGCCAATCTTTGACGGAATTTATGCGGACATTGGCGATGAACAGTCAATTAATCAGTCTCTTTCTACATTTTCCGGCCACATAACAAATATTTCCGCAATTACAAAGCATGCAACGGAAAAGTCATTGGTTCTTTTAGACGAGCTTGGTTCCGGCACTGATCCTGAAGAAGGCGCAAGCCTGGCAATGGCAATACTTGATTACCTAATCGATAAAAAATCACGAATGATTGTTACAACACATCATGGAATATTAAAACATTATGGTTATACCAGGCAGGGAGTGGAAAACGCTTCGGTTGAATTTGATGCTCATACATTGTCACCTACTTATAAAATAATTGCAGGGCTTCCCGGCGAAAGCAGAGCGCTGGATATTGCCGCGGCAAACGGACTGGACAATGCGATTGTAAAAAAAGCCAGAGATTATATTGACGAAGAAAAATCGGATGTTTCCGAAATGATTAAAGGGCTTGAACAAAAGCAAAGAGAACTTGCCGGAATGGAGCGCAAAAGTGCCGCAGAACAAAACCAATTAAAAGAGGAAAAACGAAGATCGGATTTAAAAGAATTGCAGTTAAGGCAAAAAGAATCGGAATTAAAGCGGGAACATATAGGGAAACTACAGCTTTTATTGGGAGAAAGCCGAAAAACTTTGGAAAATCTTGTACGCGAAGTTAAAGAAGGAGAGATTACCCGCGAAAAGACACTCAAGGTAAAAGAATTTTTAAATGAACTTGCAAGAAATGTGGATAATGAAAGTAATTTACTTGATACCGAGGAGACTGCTATTCGTAAACAACTGCACAAACTGGAAAACCCGGTTAACGCCGAAAATGAAATAACTTTTGAAGAAGGCATGGAAGTACTCATAAGAAAAACCAAACAACACGGAGTAATTTTAAGAAGCGATAAAAAAAACGCGGCAGGCACCTCGTGGATTATAAAAGTCGGTTCGTTAAAGATCTGTTTACCGGAAAAGGAAATTGCTCCGGTTCCGACCGCTAAAAAAAAGAGCGCTAAAACCAATTCTGTTTCATGGACAGCGGAAATAAGCGCATCAAGTGAAGCGGTTTATGAGCTTATGATACGAAAAATGAAGTTTGAAGAAGCTATGGAAGCCGTCCGCCGTCAAGTAGAGGCTGCCATGTTATCGGGGTTAAAAAATTTTGCTATTATTCACGGCAAAGGACATGGAATTCTGCAAAAGGGAGTCCATGATTATTTAAGGAGCTGTTCAGCAGTAGCAGATTTCTACTTTTCAAGGCCGGAAATGGGCGGGTTTGGCAGAACAGAAGTAGTACTGCATTGATAATTGTATCTAAAGTAAACAATAGCAAAAGCGATATAGCCTTTGCCGTTAATGACATTCACGGTAAATTGATTATCTTGGGCAAGAACCAAACACGCGCCCGCAAGCCCTGCAAGAAAACCGGAAATTATTATGGCGGTATAGCGAAGAGTTGTAATATTTACACGATCCCTCCACGGTTTTTTGTAAGCAAAAAAACACACAAGCGCCAAAATTACAAGAGCGATCCAAATTACAGGAGAAATTTTAAAAATGCCCGTGCTTATTCCCGTTTTGTAATTGGGAGTGCGATCCATACGAAACAAAATTTGGCAGATAAATACAGCTAACCCATTGGAAAGAAGGTTAAAACCCATACCTAAAATAAGCTGATTTGCTTTTATTGTAACAGAGGCAAACGCATGAAGCAAAGAAAATATGCCGCCGGAAAGAGAAGCAAAAAACAGAGCAAGAGGAATTGAAAAAAAATAGGATTCTAAAAATATATGCGTAATTGCCGCAGTAACAGCTCCTATTACCATAAGCCCTTCAAGAGCTATATTAACAACCCCTGATTTTTTACAGATTGTTCCGCCAATAGCGGCAATAAGAATAGAAGCGGCAATAATAAAAAAAGCAGAAATCATAACGGTTTTTTATTCCTCCATGCCAAAAGCGATAAAAACACAACAACCAACCCCATTATAACCGCAGCTATTTCTGCAGGTATTTGCCTTGACTGCATTAAAGGCTGTGCGGATTTTAACATTCCAAAAAAGAATCCCATAACGGCAATTCCTATCGCTCCGCAATTCCCTGCCAATGCGGCAACAATTCCTTCAAATCCGTAATTATCAAACGAAACAAGAATACGACCATAATTAAACATACCCAAAGAAACCACAGCTCCCGCAAGCCCCGCAAACGCTCCTGCAATCAACATAGAGACAGTTGTTTTTAAACTTGCATTTTTATCGGCATCTGTAATTTTTAAAGAATTACCCAAGTTTGTTTTTTCAAAAATAACCCAATAAATTAAAACTGCCGCCGCCATAAGCCATAAGCCATTGTTAAGCCTTGAACCGTTTGTTAACGAAGATAAAAACGAGTTTGAAAGAGATGCTGTGACAGTAAAATCCGAAGTTCTAAAAGCCGTACTACCGGGAATTCTCAGCATTACAAAACGGTGAAGGTAAAACGCAATGTAATTCAGCATGATAGTGGAAACAATTTCCGAAACTTTGTAACGGGCTTTTAAAAAACCCGCAATACTGCCCCACACTGCCCCGGCGATTACAGCGGCAATTACCGCTATAAATGTATGCAAGAAAGGAACAGGCGGAAACAATACCGCAGCAACCTGCGCGGCGGTTAACCCTGCTATATACTGCCCTTCTGCTCCAAAGTTAAAAAGCCCTGAACGGACAGCAAATCCCATACTCAACGCGCAAAGAATGAGCGGAATTGACACGACCAGCCACTCGCCTATATAGCGGGCGTTCCATGTTCCCCTCCGAGGATCAAACCCTGTTACTGCCTGCAGCATTGCCTGATACATTCCCGACGGATTTCGCCCTATAACGAGCAAGAGCAATGTCGCTGTAAGAAAGGCAAAGAGTACGGCAGAGGCGGAAAGAATGCCGTCAGAACCGTAAAAAACCTGAAATATCCTGTTTTTCAAATTGTTGTTAACCATTAATCGCATCTAATTGGGCGCACACGGATTCGAACCGCGGACATCTTGCGTGTAAAGCAAGCGCTCTAACCAGCTGAGCTATGCACCCTCCGTTTTTATATTATTGATAATTTATAAAAAAGTGTCAATAGGGGGTATGGGATTATTTTGTCAATTCTTCGGCTATTAATTCCGCCTGTTTAAGTACTGTTTCGGTTGCCAGCATTTGCATATCGGGCGGATAGCCGTATTGCCGTAAAGTGCGTTTTACGATTACTTTTAACTTTGCTTTGACGCTTTCTTTCATTGTCCAGTCAATAGAGGCATTTTCTTTGACTTTTTCGTAAATAACCACCGCAAGTTCACGGAGCTGAGCCTTTTCCATTAACTCTTTTGCGCTGTCGTTGTTTGCGATTGCCGTATAAAATGCGTATTCATAATCGGTAAGATTCATTTTTTGGGCTTCATTGTCCATTTTATGGATTTCTTTTGATACATCGATAAGTTCTTCGATAACTTCTGTGGCAGTAACAATTTTGTTGTGGTATCTTTTAATTGAGTTTTCCAGCATTTCCATTAAGGTTTTGCTTTGGATCAAATTTTTTCTTGAACGAGCTTTTATTTCATCGTTTAGGAGTTTTCTTAAAACTTCCAAAGCGATATTTTTATGCTCCATGTTTTTAACTTCAAGAAGAAACTCTTCTGATAACACAGAAATGTCAGGTTTTTTAAGCCCTGCTGCGTCAAAAACATCGATTACTTTTTCTGTAACAAGAGCTTTGTCTATAACTTGGCGGATAACGGTTTCGATTTCTTCATTTGTTTTGCCCGTGCCGGCACCTTCAAACTTAACAAGCCGTGATTTTACTGCCTGAAAAAACGCTATTTCATCTTTTTTATCCATTGCCCTATCATGAGGTATTGCTATTGAAAAAGCTTGAGACAAAGCGGTAACTTCATCGGTAAATCGTTTTTTGCCATTTTCAAGAGCAAAAATATGCTCCTCGGCTTCAAGAATGAGCGATAATTTTTTACCGGTGTCGGCTTCAAAGTATTGTTTATAGTCAAAACCATGAAACATTTGGGAGACAATTTCCAGTTTCTCCAGCATTAACTGCACCGCTTTTTCCTGATTAATTGCAGGATCGCCTTTGCCGCCTGCATCAGAATAAAACGAAAGCGCTTTTTTCAAATCCGATGCAATGCCAAGATAATCAACGATTAAGCCTCCGGTTTTATCCATGTAAACTCTGTTAACACGGGCAATTGCCTGCATGAGATTGTGTCCTTTCATTGGTTTGTCAATATACAGTGTATGGAGTGAAGGAACATCAAAACCTGTAAGCCACATATCCCTAACAATTACAATTTTTAATTCATCTTTGGGGTTTTTCATTCTATCAGCTAACGAACGCCTTTGCTCTTTTGTTGTATGATGTTTGGAAATTTCTGCGCCATCTTTAGAAGTAGAAGTCATAACTACTTTGACAACGCCTTTTTTTAAATCGTCATTATGCCATTCGGGTTTTAATTCAATAATTGCTTTATACAATTCTGCGGCAATTCTGCGGGACATGGTAACAATCATAGCTTTTCCGTCAATAACTTCCTGCCGCTGTTCAAAATGTGTAATTATATCTTTAGCAACCTGTTTTATTCTATCGGCACTTCCAACAAGGGCTTCTAGCTGTGTCCATTTGGCTATAGCCTTTTGCGTTTCAGTTAATTCTTCCTGTTCTAACTCGTCATCAAGTTCTTCTATAAGTTTTTTGCCTTCGTCGCTCAAAATTATTTTTGCAAGACGGCTTTCGTAATAAATGCGTACGGTAGCACCGTCAATAACTGCCTGTGAAATATCATATACATCAACATAATTACCAAAAACGGCAGGAGTGTTGACATCAGAGCTTTCTATAGGAGTTCCTGTAAAACCTAAATAAGTTGCATTGGGGAGAGCATCGCGCATATATTTTGCAAAACCATAGACGATTTTTTTTCCTATGGTATTTTTGTCATCATCCTTAATATCAATTGTTTTTGCCTTAAAACCATACTGCGTTCTGTGGGCTTCGTCTGCAATAACAATAATATTTTTTCTGTCGGATAATTTTTCATATACATTCCCATCTTCGGGCTGAAACTTTTGAATGGTAGAAAAAACAATACCACCGGAAGCAACTTTTAGCAGATCTTTTAACTGGTCACGGTTTTCTGCCTGAACAGGCTCTTGACGAAGCAACTGCTTGGAGGCTGCGAATGTATCAAAAAGCTGATCATCAAGATCGTTGCGGTCGGTGATTACAAGAATTGTAGGATTGTCCATGCACAAAACAATTTTCCCCGCATAAAAAACCATAGATAGGGATTTTCCCGAACCTTGAGTATGCCAAACTACGCCGCCCTTTTTATCACCAACAGGCTGTGATTTAACGCCAACCACGCCGTAGCTTTCGGGTGATTCGTGAACATAGAGCGCTTCTGTAACATCTTTTGGCTTTTTCACATAACCTGAAGCACGCAGAGTTGATTCAACGGCTCTATTTACCGCATAATACTGATGATAACCTGCCAGTTTTTTCTGTGTTTGAATTGTTACGATGCCTGTTTCTGTATCTTCTTTTTTGGATTTTTCAAAAACGATAAAATGGCGGATAATATCTAACAATGTTTCTTTGTTTAACATTCCGCAAATAAGCGTTTCTAACTGCCCAATTAGCGGAGAAGCCTCGATTTTACCATCGGAAGTTTTCCATGCCATAAAGCGGCTGTACCCTGCGGAAATTGTCCCTGCTTTTGCTTCCAGACCATCAGAAACAATCAAAAACCCATTGTAAGTAAACAGCGATGGAATTGTATGCATATAGGTTTGCATTTGATTAAAAGCGGTTTTTGCAGTAGCATTTTCATCTGCAGGATTTTTTAGCTCCATGACAACAAGGGGCAATCCATTAACAAATAAAACTAAATCAAGGCGTTTGTTTACATTATTTTCTTTAACGGTAAATTGATTTAAGACAATAAAATCATTATTTTCGGGTTTGTCAAAATCTATAAGCCAAACTAAATCACCTCGGCTGTTTCCGTCTTTTTGATAGCTGACCTTAATCCCTTCTGTCAACATTCGGTGAAACGATTCATTATTCGCAACGAGATCGGGCGAGCCAAGGCGTTGGATTTGTTTTATTGCATCTTCCCGTGCATCCGACGGAACGCTTGGGTTTATTCTGGCAACTGCGGATTTTAGCCTTTCCTGCAGGATTATGTCTTCAAAAGAGGTGCGTTCGGGGTTTTCGCTCTCAGGAGCTATGTTAGGACCGTAGATGTATTGGTAACCTTGTTTTTCAAGGAGTTTGATTGCGAATGTTTCTATGGCGGATTCTGAGAGTTTATTGGTCATATTTTGTTAAGTTTAGCAAAAAAGACTCAAATATACAATAATTCTGCTTAAAAAAACTTGTATTTATGGGATTATACAGGTATATTATAAGGTAATCCATGATACGACCAAAGGCCATAGAAGTAGAACCCCGCCCTGATTACTGTTTGCTTATAACATTCAGCAATAATGAGAAGCGTATATTTGATGTTAAACCCTATCTTGAGTTTAAACCGTTTAGCGAATTGAGAAATCTTACATTATTCAACACCGTTAAACCTGCAGGTTTAAGCATTGAATGGCTTCATGGACAGGATATTTGCCCCGATGAACTTTATTATAACTCTCATATCTGCTAATTCTAAATTTGCGAAAAATTGGATATTCTGATATTTCCATTCTACAGGTATTGACAAATAGAATAAAATTGAATACATTTGAAGCAGAGGAGATAAGTATGACAAAAACCATTACATTAAGGGTTGAAGATAATGTTTACAATACTCTTAAAAGAGCCGCGGAAGGAGACAGGCGGACTATTTCCAATTTTATTGAATATGCATCAATAAATTATATATTAAATAATAATTTTGTTGATGATGGTGAAATGAACGAAATAATGAAGCATGAAAAAGATTTGAAAAAAGGGATGTCTGATATAAAAAATGGAAGGTACAAAATAATTGGGTAATTTTAAAATCGCCGTAACCGAACATTTTATAAAGAAGATAAACTCCAAAAAATATAACTTCTTAGGCAAAAAAATAAACGATGATATTTACCCGATTTTAAGAAACAACCCTTTCTTTGGCGGAAATATAAAAAAACTAAAGGGAGAGTATAAGGATATTTACCGTTTTAGACTTGGGGATTACAGGTTATTTTACAAAATTGATGAACAAGAACATCTGGTTTTTATTATTGATATTGAAAATAGGCAGGATGCGTATTAATAATTAACCACAGAGGACACAGAGAACACAGAGTTGTTGTTTGAAGTTCTTTTTCTTCTTGGACAACCCCTTTATGGCAACAAGGATAGAGCGGTTATTGTTATAGATGTTGTTGGTTGGGGTGGTTTTAGTGTTGCATATAAAACATTAAATGTAAGTTTTTCTAAAATCATACGAAGTGGTTTGAAATATACTTTAATATATGATAAAATTAATTATGGATATTAAGTTCAATTTTAATGGTCTAAAAACAGTGTATAATGAATCTCTCAAAAGAAACGAACCGACAATAGTTTTCGAAATAAAACAAGGCAGGGGCATATTTAATTTTCTGATGTTCTTTTCCAATGAAGATCTAGAATCAAAAGATATTTTATTTGTCTATCTTAGGAGAACTAATACATTAATAAAATTCAAACTTTATGGTAATCATAGAAAAGGTGATTTTAATATTTATATAAATAATATAAAGAGAGAACAAATAATTAATGAACTTGATCTAACAAAAAGTAATAATTCATTTAATTTTATCGAATTTTTGAATAACTTAAATAGTTTATTTCCGAATGAGCTTTCGTTAAAAAATAAAATTAATAAGCTTAGAGAGATATGGCCAAATATAAATAAAAAAATTCCAAATCTTATGGAAGAAAATGATAAAACAATTTTATTGGGGTTAATAAAATTGCCTCAAAACAAACAACCTCAAGAGAAGACATTAAGAAAGCTCTATATTTTTGTTAATGGTGATAATGGTACAATTTCTGAATTAATTGAGAAATTAAAATTAAAAAATTATACATTAGCATGGACAAATGATGTTGAACGAAAAGAAAAAAGCATTATAGAAATTTTGAATAAAATAAATGAATTGTAAAGAACATGGCACTCCAGTGGGGACAAACCCGCTGTCGGAATTATATTCGGTCAGGCGCAAATAGCATATGCTTCCTAGCCCTTTACCATTTTTTTATTACATCTGCAATAAAATAAATACATGATACAAACTCATATAACAGTTGATATCCTTGATGAACGAAGGGCAATGTCCTATCAACTTGAAGTTTGTTATAAGCTTCTTCAATTTCACTACTTGGTAAATGTGCATCAGCAAGCCTTAATTCATATATACCTACCAATACTTTCGTTATTTTCTTAGAATTTTCTTCTCCATATTTTTCGGACAACAGTTTTTCTAATGTTTTTATCGACCCCAGTCTTTCTTCTTTTGTCATATTTAAATATTTTCTCATTGAATCAATATCAAGGCTATCAGCAGAAAGACGAGCTATGTCTTTAGCCAAAGAGAAAAAACTCTGTTCATCAAGAGAACGAAATCTGTGCGTTTTATTTGCAATATTAGAAAATTCTTTATGTTTTTTAAATATATTAATTCCGAACTTCTCCTGTGCCAAACTATTTACATAATCTATACCACTCTCAATAAAAGATTCTGGAGCTTGTGAATCTAATTCCTTTACATGAACCTGAATTGCTAGCAATTCTTTTGAAACACCGCCTTCTGGAACAGTATTATATCCAGCCCATATTTTTTGCATCCAATCAGGTAATAAACCAATATCTTTTGCATAAACATTAATCAAACCTATTTCATTTACACCAAAATGAATAGAATAACCATACAAACAACAAACACTTCCCGTGTCTTTAGTAAAGAATTCAAGTGAGAAATTTCTTTGATTACTCAAAGCCATAATTATATCGGGTTTAAACCAAAGCCATTTACCAGAATCTATTAATTCATCTCCGTTTATTTTACTATTTTGAGCATCAATAATAAAATAATTAGTAGATGGCAATTTATCTCTACGAACTATAGAACTATTTAATCCTGGTATTATAAGCTCATTATACCATAATTCACCAGACACAAAGAACAATTTTCTTCCATGAAATTTTTTCTCCCATGACTCTCCTTCTGTATTATCATTGGTTGGAGGATCTGACAGGCTTGGCATATCATCGTCGTCATCAACATCTGTTCTTCTTACTTGCATAACCATAGCACTTTGCCCAAATGGATTCCCTCCTTCATGTATTGGCGCTATACGACCTTCCCATCTTTCATAATCAGAATAGTACCTATTTTCCCCTTCGTTCCATGTAATATTTGAAACATCGTCGATTATTACTTTTCGTTCTGAATAGCTGGTTATATAAAGAAACATATTCCTTGCACAAAGATAATCTTTCAAATAGTTAGCTTTTATTTCTAGTATTTCTTCTTTACCTTCAGCATTTCTTTTTACTCTAATTGCTTCTTCATAACCATTTTCTGGACTAACCCATCTATCCTTTTCATTTTTTAATCTTAGAGCAATCATTATGTCTTGATTTAGCAACCAAGGAGGCAGAGTATCATCCAAAGTTTTTTGAACAATCACAGGAAGAATCCCTGACATATTGTTTTCATTATCACTAAAGTGATCAGCCGGATAGTATTCATTGTTTTCAACATAGCTTCCTTGAGTATAAATCAAACCCAAATCACACCAATTAATATCTTTAGCATTATCCTTTTCTTTTACAGGCAATAATACAGAACCCACACAAAATACCTCGCATTTATATCCTGTGAAACCATATTTTCCTTCGTTTATTTTATATTGACAAGCATGTAGAGGAATCCATACAGATTTATCAAATTTTCTTTTCCTTAGGTCGTGCATTTCAAACCATGTTTTATCCATAACTATATCCTTTAAGAGAGGATATGGAACTATACAAAATACAAAGCGTATTAATTTTTATCTTTCTTGCGTATCTCATACCCCTACCCTCACTTCCCCGCTCATCAGTTTTGGCAAGAGGCTATCACGCAGTTTTTCGAGGGTGCGGATTTGGGTTTGATTACTGAATATTTTATCAAATAAACACTCGACTTCACTATTGAATTCAATTAACAATTTTTCTCCTGAGTATGATATTAAAATATTTGAAAAATCTCCAGTATTTAGATTATATGTTGCAGTACCGCCACTTGCCATTGTTTGAAGTAGATCGTATGATGTTTTCATAGTTAAGTACAGATAGTAACGTAAATGATTTTTATTTGGTATTATTGAATTTATCTGTTGATTTGTTTGGCTTTCTATAGTATTTAATGAAACAAGTCCAACAGTGGCTATACAACTTACACAAATAGATTTTGGAGGCAATGTCTTGTTGTCCTGAGACAATTTACCTTCTTCGGTTAAACTATCTGATGTTTGAAATATAAAAGTATTTCCATGCATATCAGGGATTTTAATAAACGGAACATGACCGCCAAAATAATGTT
>Ga0099364_10001913_pt1 | contig 33689 bp, 32 predicted proteins | sample TergutTh196P3_FD_73070 | JGI IMG/M metagenome (GOLD analysis project Ga0099364, IMG submission 73070) | Microcerotermes parvus P3 segment gut microbial communities from Pointe-Noire, Republic of the Congo - Th196 P3 | ecosystem: Host-associated > Arthropoda: Insects > Digestive system > Gut ... | reverse complement strand
GCCATCAACCTACCTCTCCAGAACGGTGCAATGCGGGTTTGCAGGATGCCGAGGACGGCATCCTCTACATTGAGAACTGCAAAAATTACAAAACTAAATTGCCGTGCCCTTGAGTTACTATTCTAAACAATTTGCTATGCTTCGTTTATTTCAAGAATCTCTTGGATTTCCGCCTTGCCGTATAATATTGTGAGTACCTGGCACAACATTTTTGCAGACAAATTAGAGGGTAAATCCAATTTTTTTTGCAGCATTTTACGTTTTTTCGCACTGTTTACCCCCCCTGATAAGCCCCAGCCGTACAAATCCGCCTTGCTGATACTCTCACGAACGGTATTTTCACCGGATTCTATTGCCCCTGAACTGCGCAGGGCATTTAAGAGTATCTCAGGATGCATTCCTTCAACACCTATCAGCCCTGCTCGTGACGAGCTTTTTTTTCTGGCTTCCCTGCCTTGCAGCTCTGGTATATAGGCATGGCGGACAGTTTCCCTGGGCAAGGCCCCGGTGAGATAGTTGCGGATTACCATCCCCGCATCATCAGAGTCAGTTAAAATAATAACTCCTCTCTCATGTGCCAGCCTATGCAAAAGATTGCGCAGGCCTTTGTTTTTGAAAACAGCAAAACCGTCTGTGGTCACAACAGTAGCATTCACCACCTGCGAAAGGGCAGCCTTATCATATTTCCCCTCGACTATAATGATTTCCTCTATACAAGGCTTGCCAATACCCATTCAATAACCCCTTCCCTGTCCCGGCTGCCGCCCTTTAGCCTGGCATCTGCCATACGGCAGACCCGCAGAGCGTTGCGGCACCATTTCAGGCTTTTCCCGCCTGCTGCCTTCATCAGCTTTTCCGCCGGATAAATATTGCGATAGCCGCAAGCCTCCATAACATCCCTCGCCGACTTTCCGTACCTGCGCGCAAGACAGGCCGCATATACACCCCTCATAGTTTTTGAAAGCGCACCTAGAATCATCTCTGGCGGATTTTTCATCCATTGAAGCTTTTGCAAGATCTCCGCGGCTTCTCTGATTCTTCCCGCCGCCGCCGCATCGGTCATATCAAATGCCACTGCCTCCAAAATCGGAACGACCACCGCGTTTATATCATTTTTTGTAACGCAAGAAGCCTTGGCATAGGCGGATATTTTCTTAATTTCATTTTCAAGTGACGACATCAAGGCTCCGCAGCGGAAAATCAAATATTCGCTTACCGTCCGATCAATCAGCTTGTCATGCTTAGCAAAATTCCGTATAACCCAGTCGCAGAGCCGGGCCGTATCCTGCAAGGCAAACTCTACCGTATGCAGATGCTTTTGAATTGTTTGTGTCCACTTCGTGCGCTTGTCCGGCTTATAAGGCAGGGTGTTGTAAATAAAGACCAAATAACAGCCAGGTGGGATGTCTGACAGCAATCCTTCCCAGTCGCTTTTTTCATCGTCCTTCAGTTTATAAAGGTCAAAATCCGATATCAAAATAAGCTTGGCATCACTCATGAAGGGTGCATCCATAACAGTTTCCTTCAAGGCGGCGTATCCTACGCACCTGCCATCGAATTTGTGCAAATTAAACGCCTCCGTGCCGTCCGGCACTAATGCTTTTTGGAGCAAGCCCAGGTAATGATTCAGCAAAAAGCTCTCCTGCCCATGAAAAACATACACCTGGCTGAAAGAACCCTCCTTGAGCTGTTTTCTCAGCTTTTGATAACCCTCCTGCTTTTCGGGCATGAGCTATCCCCCTCCTGCCGTTCTAGTCTCAGTTATAGTACAATGCTTACGCTGAACTGTCAAGTTTTTTATTTGGATTATCGGGACATGGATCTGCCGGGACAAATACGGCAGGGCGGCTTTGCGTTCATGGGCAGAATACACAAGGCAATGTGGGGTCTGTACGGCTTTGGAATATCACAAACCTATCAGCTGATTTATCTATTTTTCTTCCTAAACACAAACAGCTTAGATAAAACATAATTCAAGACAATATATGTAACCTGTATGGCTAATTTGGCAATCCACGCGCTTAAATCCTGCTCTAGGCCTATAAGGGACTGGCACACCCGGTTAACTGCCCAGAACACAATCATATTGAACAGCACTGCAAATACTCTGGCGGAAAAAAACGAAAACATTTCGCGGAAAAATCTGCCCCACGTTTCGCATTTGGAACGAAAAACATAAACCTTATTCGTCACATACGCAAAGAGTGTGGCGCATATGTCAGAAAGTATATTTGAGAGATTTTCCTCCAACCCTATCACCGAGAAAAAGAGCCAAAATGAACCCAGTGCAACCACAGTAGCTAATCCGCCTGCAACAAGATAGGAGATAATCTCCCGATACCTCCGGTACAGCCCAAGGATTCGTTTCATAAGCGCATAACTCCTATTTCCGTATCAATTGCTCTAGTGCGGCTTCAAACCATTCGGGACGGTCAACTGTAAAGTTCATAGCTTGACCAGTCTTGGGATGATCGAATGACAATTCAGTTGCACACAAGCACTGTGAGTAAAGTCCAAGCTCGCCTTTTTTCCCGCCGTATAAGTCGTCCCCCGCCAATGGGTGTCCTATGTGGCACATATGCACTCGTATCTGGTGGGTACGCCCTGTTTCCAGCCGGAAGCCAGCCAATGTGTAGCCTGGGTATCTTGCGGCAACCCGGACATGGGTAACAGACTCCCTGCCTTCTGGGCACACAGTATGTTTTTTGCGACTTTGACTATGCCTTGCTATTGGGGCGTTTACGGTAAAGCAATCCTCTTTTAGCTTACCACGGCATAAGCCCTCATACTTCCTGCTTATATGACGGTTTTTCAAAGCATCCGACAACACTATGTGTGCCATATCATTTTTAGCTACCATCATCAGCCCGGCAGTATTTTTGTCTAACCTATGTACAATCCCGGGACGCTTTACACCGCCAATGCCCGAAAGCGACTCCCCGCAATAAAACAGTAATGCCGAACAAAGAGTTCCAGTTTGGTTACCGGGTGCCGGATGTACGCAAAGCCCCCGGGGCTTGTTGATAACTAAAATATCCTCGTCCTCGTACACTATATCCAACGGCAGGTTTTCAGGCAACAGTTTGTCCGGCACAGGATCAGGCTCATCTACTTTTATAAGCTCGCAACCCGACACTTTTTGATTTTTCCGTGCAAGCCGCCCATTTACCGTCACCCTGCCTGACATAATCAGACGTTCTATGGCACTGCGCGACAGAATACTGTTTTTTGCTAAAAACACGTCAATCCGCTCTCCTGATGATTCTACCGGAACTGAATGCGTCCATTCAGGCATGGTGGTCACCATCATGGGACACGGCAGGCTTGACCTCTTTGTGAAGAATCTGTGAAATCACCAGGAGCCCTCCACCTGCCACAAGAAACACGTCCGCTACATTGAATACGGCAAAGCTTATGAACAAAAACTCAAACATATCTACAACATATCCGTAGCACAGTCTATCCCACAAATTGCCAATAGCTCCTCCGGCAAGAAGGATTACTGCCAGCTTGCCTAACTTACCTAATGAGTGTGCGAATTTTTCCTTTACGCTAACATACGCCAGCAAGATTACAGCTACCGCTGAAATAACGGTCAGCACCCAGGTGAATTCCGAAAAAAGCCCGAAGGATGCCCCCGTATTCCGGGTATGGAACAGCCCTAAGAATCCCGGTATGAGCTCACGGCGTTCATACAACTCCAGGTTACCGGATACCCAGCCTTTTGCATTTCTGTCTAGACACACTATAACGGCTACCGGCAAATTCCTAAGGAATAATTTCAGCCATTTGTTTTTCATTGCACAGCCCTCGTGCAGCGTACACATAGTGACGGATGCTCAGGATTCGTTCCCAAATCACTAAAATAGCCCCAGCAACGCTCGCACTTGCCGCCTGCGGCCCGGGTAACGGTAGCATCAAACGATTCACCCTTGAGTAATTCTACCGAAGAAACGATAAACAGCCCGGCAAGCTCTTGGACATGAGGATTCAAAGCATCAAAAACCGAAGGCTCTGCCGTCAATGTTACCGAAGCCTCCAGGCTTTTGCCGATTTTTTTGGAATTCCGGGCCTCCTCCAACGCCCTATTGACCTCAGGGCGAATGGCATATACAGTATCAATGTAGTTTGCTTTTCTGCTGTAATTCAGCCGTTGAGGCATTCCTGCCAGCAGAGGGCTTTCTTTTGGCACACCGTCATGGTGGGGCATATGCATCCATATTTCCTCGCCGGTAAATGCAAAAACCGGTGTTATTATACGCACAAGGACATCGAGCACCCGGTAAAGCACTGTTTGAACCGCCCGGCGTGAAACATCATCTGATTTGGAGCAATAGAGGGTGTCTTTTACAATATCCAGATAGAAATTGCTCATATCTAAGACACAGAAATTATGAATGGCGTGAAAAATAGTATGGTATTCATATTTTTCAAAGCCACCTATAACCTCAGCGATGAGGCTGTCGAGGCGCTCTAACGCCCACAAATCTAATGGCGAAAGCTTTTCCGGCATCAGGCAGGCATTAGGGTCAAAATTATAGAGATTTCCCATTAAAAAACGGCAAGTGTTACGTATTTTCAGATAAATATCCGACAGTTGCTTGATAATTTCCGGTGAAACCCTCATATCGCTGTGATAATCCGAGGACGAGACCCACAGTCTAAGAATATCGGCTCCATTTCTGCCGCACACATCGTTAGGATCAACGCCGTTTCCCTTGGATTTGGACATCTTGCGCCCCTCCCCATCTACCACCCAGCCATGCACAATTACCGTGTTGTAAGGCGCGTGTCCCTTTCCCGTGGCAACAGCGGTAAGCAGGCTGGATTGGAACCACCCGCGGAACTGATCGCCGCCCTCAAGGTAAACATCGGCCGGATGCCGCAGTTCACTGCGTGACCGCAAAACCGCATCATGCGATGATCCGGAGTCAAACCAGCCGTCTAACGTGTCTGTTTCCTTGTCAAAGTCATTTCCCTGGCAATGAGGACAGACAAATCCGGGAGGTAAAAGCTTCTTTGCATCATGAATAAACCATGCGTTGGAGCCTTCATCTGCAAACCTTTTTGCCACAGACTCAATTGTTTCACCGGTGCATACGGGCTTGTTGCAGTCTTTGCAGTAGAATACCGGGATAGGCAACCCCCAGTTACGCTGACGCGAGATGCACCAGTCGGCGCGTTCCCTAACCATTCCGAGCATACGCTCCTTCCCCCAGCCGGGAAGCCACTCTGCCTGCTCCACTTGGGCGCAGGCTTGACCCTTTATGTTGTCTACACTGGCAAACCACTGAGGGGTAGCTCTGAATACAATCGGGGAGCTGCATCGCCAGCAGTGTGGATATGAGTGGGCAATCTCCTGGCTTGCCAGCAACAAGCCTGCCTGGCTAAGGTGTTCTATGATAGCATTGTTAGCTTTATCATAACGCAGCCCGGCGCAAACCTCCCCTGCTTGCTCGGTCATAAACCCTGAATCATCGACCGGAACCGGCATATCAAGATTGTACTGGAGTCCGGCGGCATAGTCCTCGGAACCATGACCGGGTGCTGTGTGTACGCAGCCAGTACCGCTTTCGGCAGTAACGTGCATACCGCAAATCACTAAACTGTCACGGTCAAGAAATGGGTGGCTTGCAGTCATGTATTCAAGCTCATGCCCTTTAATTTCCCCGAGTATTTCCGTGTTTTCCAAGCCAGGCACGTCTTCGGCTAAATCCCGCGCTATAATATAGACTTCATCCGCATTTTTAACAATGGAGTAGCAAAGGGCAGGGTTGACGGCAATTGCCGTGTTGCCAGGCAATGTCCATGGGGTCGTTGTCCATATGACGAAGTACATTTTTGACCCTGGCCCAAATGCGGCGAGCTTGCCTTTATCGTCTCTGACCGGAAATTTAACATAAATAGAGCGGCATGAGTCCTCTTTGTATTCAATTTCTGCCTCTGCCAATGCCGTTTTGTCGTGAGTACACCAGTAAACCGGCTTAAGGCCTTTATAAATCAAGCCTTTTTGGAACATTTCACCAAAAATTCTAACCTCAGCCGCCTCAAAGGACGAGTCCATGGTCAAATATGGGTTGTCCCAATCACCGACAATCCCAAGCCTTATAAACTGCTCCCGCTGTACATCCACATACTTAGATGCAAAATCCTTACATGCATCACGGAATTGAGGGATGCTCATCTTTTTTCTGTCAAGCTTTTCCTTTTTTATAATGGCACTTTCGATAGGCATGCCGTGATTGTCCCAGCCGGGTACAAACGGTGCATAGAACCCAGACATATTCTTATAGCGTATTATAAAATCCTTGAGGATTTTATTCATAGCAGTACCCATGTGGACATTGGCATTTGAAAATGGCGGGCCGTCATGCAGAATAAAGTCCGGCTTGCCCTTGTTTTGCTTCATCATCCTCCAATAGACATCCCTAATATGAGGAAGCATCTCCGGCTCCCTTTTTGCTAATGATGCTCTCATAGGAAAATCCGTTTGGGGCAGGTTCAATGTTGTGTTGTAATCCAAATTTTATCTCCCCTATTCTCATGCTGACCCTAAAAGTAAAATCCAGCGGACATTTTCCGGCAAGTCGGAAAATGAGGTTTTTGACACTTGCCAAAATGATTGTATACTGGTATAATGCATCTTGTCAAGGAGTTTTCAGCCGGAGGATTTATTTATGCCATACGCCTGCATCCGAGCCATCATATACCTTGTATACCTCATACTCTACCGTTTTCGTGTTTTAGGGCGGGAAAACGTGCCTCCGGGGGGCGCGGTTGTATGCGCCAACCACACCTCCCTTGCAGACCCCGTTTTAGCCGCGCTGGCATTCAAGGCCAATGACCGCCCCTTTTTTATGGCTAAGTCGGAGCTGTTCAAAAACCCTCTGTTTGGGTTGCTCATAAAATTGCTCGGGGCATTCCCGGTAGAGAGAGGTGCTTCTGACCTGGGGGCGTTAAAGCATTCGCTGGAGCTTCTGAGGGAAGGAAAAAAACTACTTATGTTCCCTCAAGGCACTCGCTTTTCGGATGCAGAGACTTTGGAGCTTAAATCCGGCGTTGCCATGCTTGCCCTGCGTACCGGGCTACCTATACTGCCGGTTTACATCACCCAAGGGCGCAAATTATTCATAAACCGCATTGAAGTTTCAATTGGTGTTCCGTTTACTCCCGAAAGGAAACCCGGGCAGGATAAAAATGAGGCATACCACCAAATCACTTCTCGTTTGGCAGCTGATATACAAGCCTTGCGTCCCTGCAAACAAAAAGAGTGCTTATGAAGAAATTGTTCGTAGCCAAATCTGCCGGATTCTGCTTCGGGGTTGACAGGGCGGTAAGAATTGCCCTCCAGCAGGCCCCCTGCTACACATTAGGCCCATTGATTCACAACCGCTTTGCAATTCACACTTTGCAAAGCTCGGGCATAGAGGTAATCGAGAGCCTTGATAATCTCCCCGCCGGGGCTAGAGTGGTTATCAGAAGTCACGGCGCGGGGGAATCCGTGTACCGTGAATTGAACGCCCGGGGCATACACTACATAGATGCCACCTGCCCTTATGTGAAAAAAATCCATTCCTTCATCCTGAAGGAATCGGAGGCGGGCAGGCAGGCAATGCTTTTGGGGGATAAAAATCACCCCGAGGTGATCGCGGCTACTGACTGGTGCGTCAGCTGCTTGGTTTTTTCATCTGAAGAGGACTTGGAAACCCTGTTTAGTACAGGCGTTATTTGGGAGAGTACGCCCCTTGCCATCGCGGCTCAAACAACCTCAAACCAGCTTGTTTGGGGCAATATCATAAATTTTTTAAAAAAAGTGTGTACAAACGTTAAAAAACTTGATACAATATGCAAGGCGACCAGTATACGACAGCGTGACGCAAGCCTGCTGTCACGGAAGGTGGAGGCGATGGTTGTCGTAGGCGACCCGCACAGTGCCAATACCAAGAGCTTGACAGAATGCTGCAGCTGTCCTGTGTTTTTGGTAGAATGCGCTAAGAATTTGGATTTGGGCAAGCTGTCCGGATTCCAGCAGATAGGGCTTACTGCGGGAGCCTCCGCGCCGTCCACAATAATCGAGGAGGTCATATATACCATGACAGAGAACATGAACCTGGAACGAACCGACTTTACCCCTGACACCGACAAAACCTTTGAAGAGATGCTGGATCAGTCCTGTAAAACTCTGTATACCGGTGAGATTGTAACCGGTATGGTTTCGTCTGTCTCCCCAACAGAGGTTGGAGTGGATTTGGGAATTAAGCAAGCCGCTTATATCCCCCTTTCCGAGTTGACTGATGACCCGGGTGCCAAGCCGGAAGACTTTGTTAAGATCGGGGATGAAATTGAGACATATGTTGTCCGCGTAAATGATGCAGACGGCATGGTCACTCTTTCAAAGCGCCGCCTTGACACGGTAAAAAGCTGGGAACGAGTGGAAACCGCTCGTGAAACCGGTGCTGTTTTGGAAGGCAAGGTTGCCGATGAAAACAAGGGGGGCATTATTGTTTCCATACATGGCGTGCGTGTTTTTGTCCCCTCATCTCAGTCGGGGGTCCCCAGGGAAACGCCGCTGTCTTCAATTATTGGCCAGACAGTACGCCTGAAGATTACCGAATTTGACCGGCGGCGGCGGCGGGTAGTCGGTTCTATCCGCTCGGTGCTTACCGAGGAACGCCGTGCCGACTCCCAAAAGGCTTGGGACACCGTTGAAGCCGGACAGAAAATAACCGGAACAGTCAAATCCATAGCTCCCTATGGTGTCTTTGTTGACATAGGCGGGGTAGACGGTCTTGTACATATAACAGAAATGTCCTGGGACCGTAGCAAGGCTGTTACCGAATTAGCAGCAGTAGGGGGTAGCTTAGAGGTCTACGTAATCGGGGTGGACAAGGAAAATCACCGTATTTCACTGAGCCATCGGCGCACCCTAAGAAACCCTTGGGATGAGTTTATTGCCAAGTACAGTGCCGGGGACGAGGCTGAGGTGCGTATAGTAAAGCTCATGCCCTTTGGTGCATTCGCTCAGTTGCTCCCGGGTGTTGATGGGCTTATCCATATTTCCCAAATATCTGATCGCCGGATTGACAAGCCCTCGGATGAATTAAAAGAGGGTCAGACCGTTACGGTAAAAATTACTGAGATAAACACGGTGCGTAAAAAAATCTCCCTTTCCATACGAGCGTTGCTTGAGTCTGAAATAAAAGAACAGCCAGACGCGGAGCAGGACGAAATAGTAGCCACCGCAGGCCCCCCTGAGGCAGTGGAAATACCGGTCGAGCCGAAAGAAACTGAGGCGAAATCTGCGCCTGAGCCGACTCCGGAAACTGAAGCTACAGCGGACTCTATGCCGGAATCGGAGGCCAAGGCCGAGCCGGTACCTGAGCATGAAGCAGAAAAAGAAGCTCCGCCCGAAACACCTGCGGAACTCGCCCCTGAAAAAAAGCCTGCCGCTAGACGCACTCGTGCTAAAAAAGCTCCGGCAGAGTCTGTTGAGGAAACGGTCGCCCAAGCAGATACGCCTCCAAAACCTAAACGTACACGAGTAAAAAAAGCCGAGCCGGTACCCGGTGCAGCTGTTGAGGCAGAGGAAAAGCCCAAGCGCGGCAGGCCTAAGAAAACAGCACCTAAGCCGGATCAGGACAGCTGAAAAATGTAATAAATTAGTCTTGACATCTCATTGAAAGCTTGGTACAATTAACTTAATCTCTAATCTATCCCGCCGGATCCTTTCGGTTGGAAAAAGCAGGGGGGGTGAGGACAATGAAGATGGCTGACGAGCGGCTTGATGCATTCTTGGAGGCAATCCTAAAAAGACCCTGGACGCAATAGATTTGTTAGAAAATAAAAAGAAAAGGAGTTATGTAAACATGAAAAGAAGTAGGTTAACTAAAATCCTGTCGCTGGCCCTTTCGGCTGTTTTTGCCCTCTCGTTGCTCCCGGCTTTGACTCCGCAGGCAGATGCTTCAGGTGGCGGCTATCATCTCTTTGACGATTACACGCGAAACCACACAACTAAGCTTGTTATGCAGAATTACACCAGCAACACAAGCAAGGTCAATGCCGATGGACATCAGATCATTTGGATCAGCTTTGGCACTGGCGGCGGAGGCATGGCTGCCGGAACTATCGTGGATGACAATAATGCTCTTCCCGGATTTCAAGGAAGGAAAAGGGCACTGAAGCTCGACCTCAAGGCCACATCCGCGGGTGCGGGTGCCTATGGCCAGGGTGTGTGGGTGCCGGTAAGCACCAACTATAAGTATTTTGTCATCAGGATGCGCGGCAAACCCGGCGATGAGAAGAAAATCAGCTTTAACCCCGATGCTAATTTCGGACCGGAAAAAGGCCCTCTTTTGAGCAATCTGATTACCCACACCGGAAAAAAAGACATAAAGCTCACCCCCCAGTACCAGGAGTTTTATATTGATATGGAAAAAAACAATATTCGTTGCGCGGAAAACTACTACAATGATGATAAGGACTGGAAGCGCGGCAAATTCTATATGTTCCGGGAATTTTGGTTTAACTCGACCAGAGGAACCGGCACTACCACAGTTCATATTGACAGGATGTACTTTATCAACCAGGTTCCGGGGGCAATTAACAAGGATGTTGAGTACTCGCTTTCACTTTCCCGCAGAAATAACAATGGCTCCGTTCCGTCCGTGACCAACCGGACAGCCGAAAATTCCCCCTCAGCAGGAAAATTCTATGGAAACGCTCAGGTCACCGTAAGGAGTAATCCTAAGGCAGGTTATACTGTGCAATGGTGGAATACACAAACAAACCAGCGCGTTGGCACCGGTCCCGTCTACGTTTTCAACATCAATGCAAACACCTCCTTGCAGGCAAGGTTTGTTGCCAGAAAGGATATTAAGATCACATATGATGCCAACAAAGGCCTGGTTCAGAAAAGACCAAGGATCTCGTCAAGCAGAACCTTCAATAGCAAGCTGAATATCCCCAAAAAGAAACCCTCTCGCAAGGGCTTCAAGTTCAAGGGTTGGTACACGAAAAAGAAGAAGGGCAAAAAAGTCACAAAAAAGAACAAGGTTCCTTCAAAGAATACCACTTATTTTGCCCAGTGGACGAAGGTCAAGAAAAAAAAGAAATAACCCTCCGAACCGCCCCTTGCTCCGGCAGGGGGCGGCTGATTAGTTTTTAATGAGAGGCCTGTTGAAATGAACCTTAACATCCCAGCACAAGCCGTATACATCCTAAAAACACTCCAGGAAAACTCACACCGTGCCTATATGGCGGGTGGCTGTGTGCGTGATGCCCTGATGAACAGGCTGCCGCAGGACTGGGATATTTGCACCTCCGCACTCCCTGGGGAGATTAAGTCGTGTTTTCCAGGGGAACGCATTATCGAAACCGGGCTGAAGCATGGGACTGTAACATTGGTAATAGGCAGCACCCATTTTGAAATTACAGCTTGGCGGATAGACGGTGTATACGGCGACAGCCGCCGCCCGGACAGTGTTGAATTTACCGATAATTTGCACCAGGATTTATCCCGCAGGGATTTTACCGTCAACGCCATGGCTTGGAACCCGGATCATGGCTTAGTTGATTTTTTCGGGGGCAAACAAGATTTAGAAAATAAAATTATACGCTGTGTGGGTTCCCCCTGCAAAAGATTTAGAGAGGACTCACTCAGGATTATGCGTGCCCTGAGGTTTTCGTCAACGCTGGGGTTTGAGATTGAGGAAAATACTGCAAAAGCCCTTATTCAAGACAGTGCCCTATTGAAAAAAATATCCTCTGAGCGGATTGCTGCCGAACTAAACAAGCTAATTTGCGGAAAAAATACCGGGGACGTTTTGCTGCGCTACACCTCTGTGTTCTGTGAGATCATTCCCGAAATATACCCGATGGTTGGCTTTGAGCAAAATAACCCATATCATCATCTGGATGTCTGGGGACACACCGTAAAAAGCCTGACCCACTCTCCTGCCCTGCCGATTTTGCGCCTTACCATGCTGCTGCACGATGTTGCCAAGCCTCTATGCTATGCGGAGGAAAACGGAATAGGCAGATTTTTTGCTCACCCTAAAATGGGTGCGGCTATGGCGCGTGAAATACTTGCCCGGCTAAGGTATGACCGGGTAACTCTTGATATTGTAAGTGAGCTTATTTCCCTGCACAGAGATGAAATACCGCCCTATGAAAAAAGCATTAAGAGTCTGCTGCGCCAAATCGGCAGCGAGCAGTTGACCCGGCTTTTGCAGATCAAACGTGCCGACTCTTTAGGTAAAAACCCGGAAAAGCACCATGAGATGCTGAAAAAATTAGACAGCGCATCAGATATATTTGAAAAGATTATATCCAGCGGGGAGTGTTTCTCCCTCAAAAGCCTAGCAATAGACGGCAACGAGCTTCTCTCCCTCGGCATCCCAAAGGGGGAACAAATAGGGCTTACGCTAAATAAGCTGTTGGATATGGTAATTGGTGGGGAATTAGAAAACGAAAAAGGGGTTCTGGTTAAGGAAGCGCGGTTTTTTGCAGAAAATCAAATGATCCTAATGCAAAACCCCGGGCATCTGCCGGCGCAGTAAGCACACAGCAGACATTTTTCATGTATGCAGACCGCAGTGCCATCAATCACCTTCAGTGCCCCTGATGAACAATTCCTCACACATGCACCGCAGCCGGAACACCATTCGGCAATCCAGAGCTGTCTTGTGCCGCGTGATGTGGTTGCCCGGGAGACTGGAAAGCTGTTGTTTGTAAAAAAATATACATCGTCTGCCAGTTCATTTTCATCTCGTATTCCTACGGCTACGCTGTCACTCCTGCCTAAGGCATATGACAGGCATTCCCCCGCTTGCCTGAAAAGGTTCCCACCACCCAATGCCTTCATTGCAAAAACACCCACCCCCGCCCTACGAGCGAGGGCAACGGCGCGTTCCATGTCAAGTGCGGTTCCATCGGCAACACCAAGGCCTGCCGGGTTTAAGATCGGATGCACAACGTCCAACCCGGCTTTCCTTGCCGCGTTGACCCCCGCTACGTGGTGAGTTGAAATACCTACTGCCCTGATAATCCCACCGGCTTTGCAGTCATACAGGTATTCCAATGCCGGAGCGTGTCCCCTTAGGGTATGCTCCCCTTCTTGCTCATGCAGCATGAAAACATCTATAACATCCCGGTCAAGAAAACGCCGGGCCTCCTCGACTGCTTTCACAGCCAATTCTTTAGTGTGGGCATATGTTTTTGACGAAATCACAATATCTTTTTTTGCCCCATGCAATCCAGCCCTGACATGCTGGTAATTCCGGTAATACTGGGCTGTATCAACAAAATTTACTCCCAACTCAAAGGCCATTGCCAGCAGCTCCCCGGCTTTTTCAGGAGAACACTCACATTGCAGAGGTGAAAACGTCAAAGTACCAAAGCAAAGCCTTGAAATATTAATACCGGTACGGCCCAGCTCGGCTGTTTGCATACAAGCATTCATCCCATCAATCAACTAATTCAGGGGAAAAGCTTTCTTTCCATGGCAATCCCCACTGATTCAAGGCGTTCATAAACGGCTCGGGCTCAAACTCCTCGACATTGTAAACACCAGGCTTCCTCCAAGTGCCATTCATAACAAGCATAGCCCCGATCATTGCCGGAACGCCAGTTGTGTATGAAACCGCCTGTGCCCCTGTCTCCCTGAAGCATTGCTGATGGTCGCAAATATTGTACACATAATATTTCACAGGCTTTCCGTCCTTCACTCCCTGAACAACGCAGCCTATATTTGTTTTGCCAACCGTTCTCGGTCCTAAGCCCGCAGGATCGGGCAAAACAGCCTTGAGAAATTGCAGGGGGACAATTTCCCGGCCGCCAAATTCAATGGGTTCAATAGAGGTCATCCCGACATTTTGAAGGCATTTCAAATGCGTAAGGTAACTTTGGCCGAATGTCATAAAAAAACGAATTCTCTTAACATTAGGGATATTTTTCGCAAGCGATTCGAGTTCCTCGTGATAGAGTAGGTACATATCCCTTTTTCCCACTCCGTCAAAGCTATACTCACGTTTAATCTCCATCGGCTCGGTCTCAATCCAATTGCCGTTTTCCCAATACCGCCCCTTTGCCGTTACCTCTCGTATATTGATCTCAGGATTAAAATTAGTCGCAAAAGGGTATCCGTGATCGCCGCCGTTACAGTCTAAAATATCAATATAGTGGATTTCATCAAAATAGCGTTTTTGTGCCCAAGCCGAAAAAACGCCCGTAACACCTGGATCAAATCCGCTGCCTAAAAGGGCTGTAATACCTGCCTGCCGGAATCGCTCGTGATACGCCCACTGCCACGAATATTCAAATTTCGCGTTATCCTTAGGCTCATAATTGGCAGTGTCTACATAATGGGTTTTTGTAGACACGCAGGCATCCATTATTGTCAAATCCTGATATGGCAGTGCTAAATTTATTACAATATCAGGGCCGAAGCTGTTAATAAGCGCGATTAGCTCTTTGGCATTGTCGGCATCTATTTGTGCCGTTGTAATTTTTGTGTTTCCGCCACCAAGCTTCATTTTGATCTCGTTGCACTTGTTCACAGTACGGCTTGCAATGCAGATTTCACTGAAAACGCTACTGTTCTGGCAGCATTTGTGTATTGTAACTCTGGCAACTCCGCCGCAGCCTATAATCAAAGCTTTTCCCATATTATGACCTCCAATTTCGACAATACGTTCATACGCTTCACTATACACCATCATCCGCCGGCAAGCAAGCACTTATCGCAAAATTCCGGTGAATTACTCCAGAGGACTCACCCTGCCAGTGCAACCCATAACGGCATGGTAACAACCGACAGCAATGTTGAAAAGGCAACCAGCTTCCCGGACAACTCGGTATCCTTGCCGAATTTAGCTGCAAACAGCGAGGTAATTGCCGCAGTCGGCGCGCTTGCGGAAATCATGCAGGCTACATACAGCTCAGAAGGCAGATTAAATGGGTACAATATCAAAAAAAGAATTCCGGGAATAACAAGCAGCCGCAAAAGCGCAGCTATTGGAATTTCCTTTTTGAAAAAGGTTTTATCCCAACAAACACCCGCTAAAAACGCGCCTATGACAATCATCGCCAGCGGAGTGTTCAGCCCCGCCAGCATGGAGACCACACTGTGGATGGGCATGGGCAATTTTATTGAGAAAAAGAAAACTATAACGGCAACAACCGTACCCAGTATTCCCGGATTAAGCAAGAGGCGTTTGACTGGCATCCTGCCTCCCGACATCATGTACACTCCTAATGTCCAAACAAACACAGTAAATACAACCAAATATGCCGCACCATAAAACACCCCACGAATCCCCACAACAGCCTGAATCAAAGGAAGTGCCATAAAGCCGGAATTTGAGTAAATCACAGCAAAGCGGTATATCCTCTGTTTATCGGTCGGTTCCTTTCTAAAAAAGCATATTCCTAAAATTATACCTATGATGTGGGTGAAAATAGCTCCGGCAGCTGCTACGCCAAGCCATTTCAGCATAGAAGGGTCAAATGGAACCTCAAAGGCATGTATGATAAGCATGGGAGTAACTAAAAAAAGCAACACATCGGTCATTTGCTTGGTGCCTGTTTTGTTAATCACGCCTGATTTTACAAGTGCGGCCCCGGCGGCCATCAGGATAAACAGAACCATAACCTGCCGACTGACAACGGTAAAATTCTCAAACACAGCCTCACCCCAACCCCCGCGTTAGCCTTGGACTACTCCATTGTCATCTGTGCGGGGCTGTCCTCTGGCAGAGGATAGCCCAAATGGCGGTAGACCTTTTCTGTAATACACCGCCCGCGCGGCGTACGCGTTAAGAAGCCGAGCTGCATTAAAAACGGCTCGTATACATCCTCAATAGTAATCGCCTCTTCACCGATGTTTGCCGCTAAAGTATCCAAGCCAACGGGCCCCCCCCCGAAATTGAGGAGGATCGCCTTGAGCATTCTGCGGTCGGTGGCATCCAGCCCAAGGCGGTCAACCTCTAAACGCCCTAAAGCATCATCCGCCACATCCTTGGTAATAACACCAGCGGCACACACCTGTGCATAATCACGTACCCTTTTCAAGATACGATTGGCAATACGCGGTGTACCTCGTGAGCGTGAGGCGATTTCCAGCGCACCCTCCGGCTCAATGGCAATGTCAAGGATTCCGGCACTGCGGCTCACTATTTGGGCTAATTCCGCAGATTCATACATCTCCAGGCGCATGACCATGCCAAAACGATCACGCAAAGGCGCGGTAATCTGCCCTGCACGTGTAGTGGCACCGATAAGAGTAAATTTTTTCAGATCAAGGCGTATTGAACGCGCAGAGGGGCCCTTTCCCAAGATAATATCCAGCGCGTAATCCTCCATGGCAGGGTATAAAACTTCCTCTACGGAGCGATTTAGCCTGTGAATCTCATCCACAAATAAAATGTCAAAATCGTCAAGATTAGTCAGCAGTGCCGCTAGATCACCAGCCCGCTCAATTGCCGGGCCTGAGGTAATGCGGATATTCACGCCCATCTCATTGGCAATAACACTTGCCAGCGTGGTCTTTCCCAGCCCCGGGGGGCCGTACAGCAACACATGATCCAGCGGCTCAGAACGCTGTTTCGCCGCCTGGATGAAAATTTTGAGGTTATCCTTGATTTTCTCTTGGCCTATATACTCAGTTAAGGCTTTAGGGCGCAACGAATTATCTTCATTGTCCCCCATATTCAGCGAAGTTGCAATAAGCCTCTCCGGGACCTCCTCTTGGGATACGTCAAAATCTGTATCATCAAAATCTATCGGCATAACTCCACCATGGCAATGCACCCTCCCTATAGCAAGATGAGTGAATCATAACATACAAAAGTAAGAATATCAAGAGCTTTTTCTTAATTAAGCAAAAGGCCTTCCATTCCGGTCCGCTGCCTTACTGTCCCATAGCCGTCACCGTCCCGGCGGTTCTGCTCCCCCCCGGTGCAGGCATCGGCTGCTGTTTGCAGCTGAGCTATTTCCTTCCCATATTTAATCTGCCTTTTGATTTATGGCCGGGATCCTATTGCGACGAGTACCCGGCTTGGTATCTTACTTTGATTTTTTCCATCTGGCAAACAGCTGCACTCTGCCGGTACGCTTTTTAGAAATACGCCTGATTTTTTTGCCTTTTTTCTTTCGCAGATACCAGCCCTTAAAGCTGTAGCCCTTGCGGGCCGGTTTTCTGAGCTTTAGGCCCTTGCCAAATGTGTATCTCTTTGGCCTTGCCTTTGAGCTGAGCCTGCCCTTGCCCAGTCTCCAGGTGATTTTGTAGCTAAGAGGCATCCATCTGGCATTTACCATGATATCGCCCTGTACATTGGTAAATGACCTGCTCCAGCCGGCAAATTTGTGGCCTGTTCTCTTGAGGCCGGCAATGGTAGGGGCAGATGCACCTTGACCTCTTGCTACTATTTGCCTTTTGAGAGTTGTGCCGCCGTTTTTGAAGGTAACGACAAAGCTTTTTGGCGCGGGCGCTGGGGAAGCAGGCACCTTAGTGGGCGGTTGCCCTGTGGATGCAGGCGTTGACGGCAGTGTTGGTGTTGGTTTTGGCCCAGTTATTACTTGCAGAGAGGATTTGTTGGCTCCAACGAGAGGGTAATACTCGCCTTTACCGCCAATAGTACAGTACTCGCCGTTCCAGTTCCAGTAAAACCCTTCAACACCTACAACCGTACGGTCAAGATAATCTCTAATTGCTTCTGCATCAAATTTAAAATATCCATTTTCATCACAAGCGTAGAGTGAATTGCCAAAAGGTTGAATACCGTTAGGAAAAAACTGAAGCGATCCGCCCTCGTCAAATCCGCTCAGTGCGAATATATCGGAGCCGTCCCCCTCCCCCAGAACATTCAGCTTTTGGTCAACTGGGAATTCTTCGTCATTCAAAAAGTCTTCCACATCCGTCCATAAAAAGCCATGCTTGCGTGCCAAATTAAGGGCGGGGCTGAATATGCGTCCGCTTATTATGCCTTTTGCCGAGTCGTTTACGTTAAGCCTCGCCTCAATATCCATCCGAACCTCAAATCCACCTGTGCCGTCAGTAAAAACAACGCCCAAGCCCGGAGCAAAGAATACAGAATCTTCAACTCTGAGGGCGAGATAATATGCACCATTGGCAACTGTCTGAAGCGTCCACCCAGAGCCATCCCACTTATATGCCGTATCCCCAATAAAGTCCCTGAACGGGTAAAGAGCGGGAGACACACCGGTTATATCAATAGGCTGATATTGATATTCAATCGCCATTGCTTCAGCATTGTATAAATACATATGCAACAGCTGGCGTTTTTCACTGTCATAAGGGGCCTCCGGCCATTCACCCTCCCAGTAGATCCACGCCGTGGTGCTGTTTGAGTTAAGCGGATTTTGACCCCCGGCTGAACGTACAGCCGGATCTGCCGTGGTGGATATGACCGGGCGCTGGCTGAACAGCACCCACTCAAACGGTGTTCTTTCAGGAGGCGTGCCGATGCGAACCGCCCAAGGCAGACTATATGTTCTGCCTCCTGAAATATCCACCGACAAATAACCTTCATAGCGGTGGTCATCGACACCTGGCGAAATCTCGAGCCAGACCGTAAGCTCATTGCCGCTTATTTTATGCACCAATTTAATGCCCTCCGCCGCGTTACCTGAAAAATTGGTGTTATTGTTGTATATAGCCTTGACACCGCTATCCCCAAGCCCGCCTATGCCATGAGCGGTTACAGTGAGCATGCGGGAGGATGTATCCGCTTCAGCATCCCCAAAGCTTAAGGAGGACAAAGCTTGGCCGAAAATCCAGCTGTCTTTATCTGTCCCAGGAATATCATCGGCAACTGTGAAATATACATTTTCCTCTTTTTCCTCAATAATAGCGCGATAGGGGGCAACAAATCCCGCACCGACCTCAAATACAGAGCATTCTTTGCCGTTGTACGCCTTGAGCAGCCTAGTGTCAGCAGTGTTCATCAGGCGGGCTTTAAGCTCCTGCGGGGTTGCATCGGGGTATGCCTGCACCATCAGTGCCAAAATACCGGCGATATGGGGGGATGCCATGGAGGTGCCGCTCATAGCTCTGTAAGCCTTTGTATAATCCCCGGCGTTATAATCATCGTTCATAGAAAATGCCGGCATTGTTGAATATATAGCCCTGCCTGGAGCGATAATGTCTGGCTTTATTGCGGCAGTTTCCTTAACCGGACCTATAGAGCTGAAATATGCCGGGGTCTTGTCACTGTTCAATCCCTGACCACCGTATTGCGATGCGGCAACAGCAACAGGCAAATATGCCGGAGCCGGCACACCTATGGTACCCGCCCTTCGGTCAGCCGGGCTGGCACCCTGTGCAACTGCATCATTGCCGGCGGCAACTGCAACATTCACGCCGGCTATAACCGCATTGTTAACAGCAACGTTTACAGGCTCATAGGCGGTATTGACCTCCGATCCCAGCGAGAGGTTGATTACATCCATCTTGGGGAGTCTGCCGCCATCAGCCGTACAATCGTCCACGGCGGCAATAACATCGCTGAAGCTGCCTCTGCCGTACGGACCGAGTACGCGTGCCGAATACAGGCCAGCCTCCGGAGCCATTCCCAGTGCCCGGCTACTACCGTTGTTATGGCTTGCTGTTGCGGATATTGTCCCTGCCACATGAGTACCATGGGAGGTGTAAAATTCTCCTGGATCGCCCCCCGCCTCTGATGCCAGCCATTGCTCATAGGTTGTTTCCATCCCGCTATAGGGGCTATCTATGGAATCGCGCCCTGGATCATCAACGGTTACAAAGTTGTATCCGTCCCGGTAAACCCCCTCAAAATCCGGGTGGTTGTAATCTATGCCTGTATCAAGCACCGCAATCTTCACGTTTTTGCCGGTAATCCCGGATTGGTGGATTTCACCTATTCGGAATATTTCGCGGCTTTCCTTCATCCCATCAAAGCCATAGAGATAGTCTGGTGTAAAGGCGTGTACGGCCTGGCTTAGTGCCTGAACCCTGCCGTCCGGCACAACGGCAAATACACCGGGCATGGATGCAAGGGATGCAGCTTCCCTTGCATCTACGGTCATGCTGAATCCGGCAAACACCTCGCTGTACTCATGGCGTATTTGTTTTTTCCTGGATGAGCGTATCCTCTTGCGTGCCCCGGCTCCGCGATCTTCATAGCGTTTTTGTGCCGCGCTGGGTTTTCTGTTCCGTTTGCGCCGAAGTGTCCGGGGAAGCTCTTGCAGCCAGACGATAACATCAACCAAACCGTTCCCAGGCAGATCACCGTCAAGCTGCAAGCCGGCAGGCTGTGCCAGCATATCGGCAAAGCTCTCTATGTACGCCGCTGTGCTGTCGGGATATTGCCCTGTTTTCTGGGATGATTTCATTGAGAGTTTAAGCGGGCTTATGTCAATATCCCGCTCCTCAGCTTTCAGCCGGGAGGGATCACCTGATAACAGCGGCTCACCTATAACTCCGCCGCTCAGGTCTATTGCTTGGCGTTGGTGTTGCCTATATTGTGTTTTGTCAAAACTTTTGAATTCAGCCAGCTCAATTTGACCCGACAATTCACCCTTGGGCAAATCATCTGTATGCGTAACTGCAATTGGCAGAAAAGCAATCAACATGATGGCGGCGGTAAAAAGGGCTAGCAGCCTCTTCTTCATCATAAACAACCCCCATTTCAAATAATAAATTAACTCCGGACACCTGTCACATTGTATCTGCTTGCAACAAATGCACCCACTACCTCCATTATGCCGCTCCCCACATCCCCTGTCAAGCCTTTTTGGCGTTTGCCCTGCAGAAAATCGCTCGGTATGCGGGGGCTTTAGCTAGTATTTTGTATGGGCGGAATTGGACATGTATTAGGACAAAGTTTCTTTTCCTACTGAATGCCACTTTTACGGTCGAGGGCACAAATGCGGATTTGCGGCACTATATACCGATTTTAGCGCGAAGAAGCAGGTGTTTCGCACGAAAAATAGAGACGCTGCGGGCTGTGCTGGAAGTGTTTGTGGATACTTATAATCGTTTTGGCGTTGTTAAAATGAAATATCGGCACGGACGTGATCCAAAATCGCACGAGCTACCCTTTTCTGTGTTGGACTTCCTGTAATCAGTGCTATTGTCCACTCCTAGGTAAAAATAATGCTTGACACACTATTTATTTTTTGATATTATCCCAGCGTTGGGGTTACTCTGTAATGTCAACCTCTATTCGGAGAAGTACTCAAGTGGCCGAAGAGGCGCCCCTGCTAAGGGCGTAGACGTGTTAAAGCGTGCGAGGGTTCAAATCCCTCCTTCTCCGCCAAATCAAAGGACAAACTTTGATAAAATGAAAATCGCTCCATGTGGGCGGTTTTTGTTTTGCCCGAAACCCGCAAAAGCCCTTGTGTCATAGGGTATAGCGGGATTTCTATGTGTCATGTTGGAATTGGAACGGGTGGAAAATCACCTCGAAAATCACTCAAAAATGGGCAGGTAAAGTAAAACCGTCCGAAACGCTCAAAAATTCCGAGCCCCCCTCCCAAAACAGGCCAAGCTCCCCCAAAATCGAAAAAGACTTATAAAACAATTCCGAGCCCCCCTTTATTTTTTTGCAATATTGCGATATAATGATGCTAAGAATTTAATAAACCGGGTGTTCAATATGGAAATCGTACACGTTGATATGGATATGTTTTTCGCGGCAGTAGAAATCCGCGATAACCCCGACCTTGCAGGTAAGCCCCTCATTATCGGCTCGTTGCCGCATGAGCGAGGGGTTGTTTCCACTTGCAGTTACGAAGCGCGAAAGTACGGTGTCCGATCCGCCATGAGCATTAAAGAAGCGTACCGCCGCTGCCCTCACGGAATCTATATGCACCCTAACGGCCATAAGTATGAGAAAGCTTCCCGGCAGATACACAAAATTTGGGATGATTACACCGACTTGGTAGAGTATATTTCGCTTGACGAGGGTTTCCTCGATGTCACCGGCTCCGTTGGGTTGTTTGGCGGAGCGGAAAATATCGGGCGTGAAATCAAACGCCGGGTTAAAGACGAAACCGGGCTGCCCTGCTCGGTTGGTATCGGGTACTCTATGATGTCGGCGAAACTGGCAAGCGAAGAAAAAAAGCCTGACGGGTTTTTTCAAATACTAACACCCGACGCCCTGCGTGAACTTATTATTGACCGCAATGTCCGAATCATATATGGCGTGGGGCCGAAAACCGAAGCGGAGCTGAATAAAATCGGCATCCATACCGTGCGGGACATATACAACAACCGGGAAGCGGTGGCACGGCAGCAAGGGCAGCATATCATTGACCTCGCAGACGGTATCGACAATCGGAAAGTGTTGACCCCTTCAAAATCGCAGTCATTCGGAAAAGAGCATACATTTCAAGAGGATATAACCGACCGCGAATATCTCAAAGATGTCCTGCGGCTCATTGCACGAGAACTCGGTTTTCAAATAAGGCTTGATGAAAAATACATTAAAACGATAACGCTGAAAGTCACGTTTAAGGACATGAAAAAGATTACTCGGTCAAAGAGCGGCGATGCCACAAATAAAACCGATGTGATTTATAACACCGTCGCCGAATTACTGGATAAGGTGGAGCGGCGTCCTATTCGGCTGGTTGGCATCACTCTCAGTAACTTCACAAACGAAGCGGACACGCAATTAACCTTGTTTGATGATATTGGCAAGACGAATAATACCGACCGGCTGGATGATGTTGCAATGAAAATCCAACGGAAATATGGGTTAAAAAGTGTGAAATCCGGGAGCGAGTTGGTTTCAGAAAAGCGGCTTCATATAGACAAAAGTGATACGGAAAAAACAGGAGGTACAGCATGAACGATTTTATAGAACAAGCAAAATACTTTGAAACGGGCGAAGCGCACAACAAGGCTGAAAAGGTGCGTCAAGAATTTGTTGCCCGGTTCAACCGGGAAAAACTGAAAACGATAACCATTGAGGAATACGCGCTCGGCAGGGGTGACAACGATAGTTTTTGTTATTGGTTAGAAACAAAGCTGATTGATTTAGGAAATTTCAAAGGTTCCACTTCTCATAAATTCGGCGTATACTATGATTCAAAGACGCATGAGCCACAATGGAGGGCATGGACGGAGCATGATTTTTCAAACATTAGAAACGCCCTTTTAGACCTATACGACAATGGTAAAAGCGAAAATATAGCAGGTATCAAGGCAAGCCCTATCAGTAATATGTTTCGGGGCAAAATTTTGTCAATGTATTTTCCCGAAAGGTATCTTAACATTTTTTCCGACATTCACCTAAAATACTTTTTAGATAACCTCGGCATAAGCTACACGGGAATAACAGACCCCATTGACCTCCGGGAAATGTTGATTGATTATAAAAATTCATATCCTGTGTTTTCTTCATGGTCGGCTCTCAAATTCGGTCACTATCTATACAGTCGCTTCGGTAGACCGTCAAAAGAAGAAATCGACGACGAAGTAAAAACCGCCGAAGCATGGTATGACGGTGAACAAAATGTTGAAGTTGACCGAATAATTATCACGGACAAAGTGAAGAAGCAATACGGGGACGGGGCGATTAAAAAGCCCGAAATGATAGATACACCGCTCGGCAAAACCTATGAGCGCAACCCGCATAAATCAGTCCATGCGTTAAGGGTGGCGGATTATAAATGTGAAATCGACGCGGAACATATCACCTTTAAACGGAAAAACAAAAAATTCGATTATACAGAAGCCCATCACTTAATACCTATGAAGTTTCAAGACGATTTTGAATACTCGTTAGACAACCCGGCCAACATTGTTTCTCTTTGTAGCAACTGCCATAATTGGGCGCACTACGGCATGGCCTTTGAGGATAGTTTGCGGAAGCTATACGACGCAAGAATAGGCCGCTTGAAGCAAGCAAGGTTAGACATAACATTCAAGCAGCTATTGAAATACTACGAATAAAACAACTCAGAAGCAAGAAAGCGCCGGGCGTGGTTATGATCCACATCCGGCACTTTCTTGTTTGCAGCGGTTATTCCCGCTCAAATGGTACGTCGCAATCCCCGCATACTACATTGACCTCCCGCGTGGCGCGAATGCTCGTGTCGCATATCGGGCAGACATATTTGATACTGCGGTTCTTTGATTTCTTGCCTTTCTTCCCGGAACCGCTCCCTTCCGGCAGGCGGGACGCGCGGATCGCGTCGTCGCCCAAAGCCTCCGCCAGCCATACGCTGGCCTCCGGGGTTAGGGTGGTTATCGTCCAACCGTATTTGTCGTGTTTCTCAATAATAAGGCCGTGCGCTTCCGCCGTATCTTTGAACCGCTTATTGTGATAATAGCCGTTATTGCTTACGTCCTCGATACCGTGGTGGATATTATAAAGGTGCGCCATTTCGTGGAGCATGGTGCCGCATACTTCCGGCATGGGGCGGTCGAGGTATTCGGCGCAGAGGTTAATTTCGCGGTGGGTGGTTTCGCCGTTCTTCCATATCTCGTCTACGCTGCACCAGCCATATGCGCCACGGCCTCTGTCCGGCGATACGGTGATGGCCGGGCGGGCATTTTTGTGTTTTCATGTGTCCGAATCGGACACGTTTATACACCCCCCTACCCCAACAACCGTTTCCACGTCTTCTCCCCGACCACACCGTCCACAACCAGACCCTGTTTCTTCTGATATGCCCTCACGGCGGCATCCGTCTTTGGTCCAAAATCGCCGTCTACCTTCAAGACCGCTCCACGTTTATTCAGCTCTCTTTGCAGCAGTTTGACGTTTTCGCCTTTACTTCCCCGCTTGATGGTGACAGGGATTTTCGCTGGTGCATTCAATGGTGAAGCGTGGGTTTTGGTCGTGCTGGGCGGTGCGGCGGGTACGGTTGCGGCAGTTCCCGGCCATGTCTTTTTGAGGGCATCAAGGGTACCGTATCTGGTTTTGAGGGATGAAATATCCCCCAATGCCCGAAACTCAAAGTGCGGCGTATCCACAATGCTTTTGAAGTCCCCGCCCCAGACAAGACCCAGCTTTTTGCCGATTGCGCCGCCCTTTTTCATAAAATCAGCCGGATACATATTGCCCGGCACATTTTGACAAAAGTCAAACGCCAGCCCCCACATATGGTAGCTGGACATCCCCGCACCTGTGGCATTGGTGACGATTTTACCCGGTTTGGTACGGCCCTGGGCGTAGAGTGCGTCTTGGTAGGCTTGGGAGCGGAGTGTTTCATAAATGAGAACGCTCATGCCCTGTTTTTTGCACTCGTCCAAAAACTTGAGAGCTAAATCTCTCATTTTGGGGTGCAGTGTGTTCAAATCTCTGATTTGGTTTGCCATTTTACATCTTCCTTTCTGATTTTGCTGACATAACAAAACCGCCCCCGGTTGGAGACGGTTTTTTTGCAGACGCTTTTGCTTGTTGCGGTTTGTCGAATGCTGTGATATACTGGTTTGGCAAGAGGGTGTTGGTTCCGGTTACGCCGCCTTTCTTCCCTGCGGATTTGACGTGTGGGAAGGGGGTGATAGTGTATGGCAAAGCTGATTCGTTATGTTATTTGTGCCGTATTGGTGCTTTTGATATTGATGGGTTTAGCCCCAAAAGCTATGTAGCCGCCCCCCTGCCAAGAGTAGGCGACTACATAGCATAACAATACAATTGGCGGCGTGTCGGTTTCCGACACGTCTCTTGCATTTTTAGTATACCACACCACACCAAGAAGTCAAGACAAATTTTCAGCCCTCTCCACGATGGGTAAGTTGAAACTTTAATTGTCCCTGTTTCCTGATGCACTGTTTTAGGGATATGCCTGTACTTTTGCAAAGCCGCCGTAAAAACACAATATCGGACACCTGCACTTGCTCACGGCGTTTGTACAGCGGGTCGGTTGCCGATTCAAACATACACTTCAGCCCGCTTTTTTTGGCTATCTCTTTCGCAATGGCGGAAAGTTTAACATTTTCCCATGCCCTCGTTTTTTTCTGCGTCCGCATTGTGGATGAATGAGGAAGGGACGTGCCTTTTATGCTCACATTTGCGGGCGGTCCCGAAGTGTCCAAGCTGTCGATTTCAAAAACGCCGCAATCAAGCACCCGGTCTTTGCCGTCACTATTCCAGTTTTTTTGTACAATGACGGCGGATATAGAGCCGTTTACCGTGGTTTCAACCGCCTTTGCCCCGCTCTCGTTGCCCTCGCCTTCCAATTTCGCCCACATCACCGAATCACAAACGCCGTTGACCGTAAGCCCTGCCGCTTTTTGGAAGCCCCGGACGGCGGCTTCGGTTTCGCTTCCGAAAATCCCATCAACGCCGTATATGGGTAATTTTTGCCTATTTTTTATCAACAGGCTTTGCATATATTTAGCGTCCCCACCCCGCGCCCCTTTACGCAAGGTCGGGCGGTTGGTCTTTTTCGGCGGCGGTGCGGGTTTTGGTTGCTTTTTCTGTTTCATCCAGTCTTTTATCCAAACCCCTTCCCGGTCATCAATAGATATTTGCAAATCGTCCGTTTTGTCCTCTTCGTTGTCGGTATAGGTGAGTTGGGAAAGATATTTGTTCATATCCTTGCTGACTTTTACGCCGTTGATTTTGATTGCAATTTCTGTCCGACGGGCTAAGTTTTTGTTGCTCATAAGAAAGTCACCTCTAAAATATTTTTTTAATTTTTTGTGAAAAAGGGGTTGACGCGTTGTGTATTATTGTGTATAATGGTAGCAAGAAGGGAGTGAGCCAATGAAACGGCGGGACATTATAAAGAAACTCGAAAAAAACGGATTTGTCCTTGACAGGCATGGGGGAAACCACGATATTTACCACAATGAAAAGACAAACAAACGAGTTCCCGTCGGGCGGCACAAAGAAATAGACGAGAATTTGGCAAAAGAGATTTTCAAGGAAGCGGGGCTGTGAAAGCCCCCTCTGTCCCATAAATCACATGAGGAAGGGAGGTGTTTTTATGTATTATGTTTATCCGGCAGTATTCAAACCCAATCCAAACGGCGGATATATTGTGTCCGTACCGGACGCTTCCGGCTGTGTGACGGGCGGCAAAACACTAGAAGAATCGCTGCGAATGGTCAAAGATGCGTTGTCGGTGTATTTGTGTAGTCTTGAGGACCATAACGAACCGATACCCGTTCAAAGCAACCCGCAAGGCATAACACTAGAACACGGGCAGTTTGTGACGCTCGTGGAGGTTGATACAACAAGCTATCGTTCCCAAACAGATAATAAATCTATCCGAAAAAATGTATCTCTGCCTGCATGGCTTAATTCAAGAGCAGAACAGGCGAATATAAACTGTTCACAACTCCTGCAAGAAGCATTGCGCAAACGCTTAAATCTATGAACCCATGCCGCCCCGTTTAGTCGTGGCGGTTTTGCTTCCATGGCGGCAGAGTGTCGGACGGTTCTTCGGTTATATCGGGTATGGTAAGCACTAGGCCAGCCGGGAAAATGTATATATACCTATGTTTTGCGTTGCTTTTCATAAGTATATCTTTGTGGTTTTCGTCCCCAAGGGTTTTTAATGCTATCAAATCCCACATATCGCCCGAAGTAGTGGTGTAGGTCTTAGGCATATTCCATCCGCCCCCTGTCCTCACGTTCACGCCGCCAAAGCTCTTTGACCATTTCAAGCAAGGTTTCGTTGTTTTGCCGTAACTTGTCCTCTAAGTCCTCCGGCTTGTCCCCATCAACATAGATTGTCGGGTTGTAGGTGATATTAAAATGCGGTTCGCTGCCGGACGGCATTGACGGTAACGACAATTGCGGCATTTCGGCGGCTTTGCTTTCCGCTGACAGTTTGATTGCCCCGAAAAGCTTACCCGCCCGCTCCATGATGGGCGGGGCTTGCTGTACGGTCTGGGTGGTTGCGTTGATTTCCTTTGCCCGCTTGATGCTTTGGAAAATATTTGTTGTTTCCGCCGCGGTAAAGACTTTGCGCCCCCGCGCCCCGGTGATAAGCTCCCCGCCTTTGCCGCCAACGTCGCCCGCTATGAAAGTATCGGGGGTGTAGTTAGATCCTTTTTCAAGCTTGGGGATAAGCGGGATGTTAAACCCATTTCCGCCAATCCCCGGCACCCAATCGGGTATTTTCAATTTGTTAAGCCCGCCTATAAGGAGATTGATACCCGCGATGATGCAGTTAATCGGAAGCTTGAAAACACCCGCAAGCCCGTCAACAATGCCCTTGAAGATTTTTTTTACACCTTCCCAGGCCTTGCCCCAATCACCTGAAAATACTCCGGTTATGAAATCAATTAAGCCCTCAAATACAACCATAAGGGCATCGATTATCGGTTTGATGCCCTCTATTGCTTCGCCAAGAACCTCACTAAATAGCCCTGCAAGAAGCTGTATAATGGGCATTAAACCTTCAAATAACTCCATGAGTATTGGCAGTACTGCCTCAATCAGCTGTATTATGGGCGGCAAAAGCTTTTCTATGACTTCAACAAAAATGGGCAGCACCGTCTCTACCAGTTGCATTATTATTGGTAAAATAGCTTCAAATAACTCCATGAGTACAGGCAATATTGCTGTTATTATATCTGTAAGCAGTGGCGCAAGGGTCGTTATTATGTCTATTATTGGGGGCAAAAGTTTTTTTATAAGCTCTGTAATCAACGGAACAATGTCTTCAATCAGCTGCAAAACAACAGGCAAAACAGCCGTTATTATCTGCCCCAAAATCGGGGCAAGTTGTTTAGCTGTTTCGGTCGGTTCAAAAAGACGAATACCATAAATGTGCCTGTGTCCCGCATCTTGTTTGCTAATCTTCTCGACTGTTCCAAACTGAGCCGTTTCTTCAGCGAATGGTTACAAAACTAAATCGCCGTGTGCTATTTGTTGCTGACACACCATCCATGAAAGAGGTGTTAATACTTTGTACGCTAAAGGGTTAAGGGGTCTCTTGCTTATTCCGCCTGCCATTACTGCCATTCTATACGCAGGCGGCTACATCGGTCAATTCATCGGCAATCACGCCGCATGGCAGGAGGGCGGCGGTCCGGCGGGGGACGGCATTCCCTTCCGGGAACATGATAGAATGCCTGAGTGCGGCTTTTCACTTCCCATATGGATTGTATGGGATTTTTATTTGCCTGACTTTAATTGGTCTCCTTGTCCTCTTGGTAATGAAGCTTGGTTTTGGGGAAAAAGGCGAATATGACAAGGAACGAAACCTGACCTATTCCCCCAAAGGCACCTACGGAACCGCCGGTTTTATGACAGACAAAGAAATGAGCGGCGTGCTTGATGCTGTATCCGATGTCCGAAGCCACGATGGAACCATACTGGGTAAATTAGACGGCAAAGCCATCTGTCAGCCTGCGGAATCACGCTTCAACCGGAATATCGCAGTATACGGCGCATCCGGTTCCATGAAATCCCGTGCTTTTGCGTGCAATATGGTACTTCAGTGTGTAAAGCGCGGCGAAAGTATTTTCCTTACAGATCCAAAAAGTGAGCTGTATGAAGATATGAGCCAGTATCTCAGAGAGAACGGGTATACCGTCCGGGTTTTCAATTTGGTCAACCCGAAACACTCCGACAGTTGGAACTGCCTCGCCGAAATAGAAGGCAGCAGACAGCCCAAAAGCCGCCAGGCAGCCGCTTTCTCCGGTAGCACCACCTTCTAAAGAAGCGGCTCCGGCTTTCGGACAGGCAGTGCCGGTGGACAAAGAACCCATATTACCCCAGGCAATTCTCGAGTGAAAAATATGCTATTGCATCTGTATCAATATTTTGATACAATAAAGCAGAAAGGGGCGATGCACGATGCGAAACACGCACATAAGAGCTGCACGGGAGCTGCGCAATAATTTCCCGGAAATCTCTCGTCTGCTGGAGCAGCACGATCAGGTTGTCATTACAAAAAACGGCAATGGGGCAGCCGTGATGATTAACTTTGACGAATATGCCGCCTACGAAGAGTACTTGCATAAAAAGTATGTGATGGAAGAACTCAAAAAAGCACAGACCGAAGCCAATGACCCCAATACACAATGGCTGAACGATGAAGAGTTTTGGGCTGGTATATGATGGATTATAAGTTGAAATATCTTCCTAGCGCAAAACAAGACCTGAAGGATATTAAAAAGTACCTTTCGGTATTTTACCCAGGGACACCTGCTAGATTTGCCGCTGACCTGCGTTCGCATATTCATGGCTTGAGGACACATCCGCAAATGTATCCGGTATATGACGATTTCCCTTTGTATCGCTATATACCGATAGGTGATTATATTGTGTTTTACGCAGTGGACAGCGCAGGGGGATATATTGAAATCCACCGCATTTTGCACGGCAAACGAGATATCCGGCAAATATTCTAAAACTGAATAAGAGATAATTGTGGGAAAAAGCGTTCGTTTCATACGGACGCTTTTCTATATTTACCAAAAAGAAAGGAGACATATCATGCCAAGAGCGAAAAAATAGGAGTGGGACAAACAGCACTTAGCATGATATAATGTAAGAATGAATAACGAAATAAAAAAGCAATGTCCGCGTTGCAAGGCAGAAGACGGGCAAATGAAAAATGGATGCAATAGGTCAGGGACCCAACAAATACTCTGTCGCCACTGCAAAAAAAACGGCTCAAATCCTCGAATCTAATCACCAATATTTAGAGCTTTATTGGTTCGTGGATGCATATAACAGATTTGGCCGAGGGGCAAAACGAAAATATCGGCAACAAAAATGCCACTTTTACGGTCGAGGAAATCAACGCAGATTTGCGGCACTATATCCCAATTCTTGCACGTCGTAGCCGATGTTTTGCAAGAAAAATTGAGGCACTCAAAGCGGTGATGGAAGTTTTTGTAGATGCTTATAATGCTTTCGGCGCAGCAAAAATGAAATTCCGTCAAAATCGTGACCCTAATTCCCGCGAGCTGCCCTTCTCCGTATTAGACTTCCTGCAATCAGTGCTATTGTCCACTCCTTGATGAAAATAGTGCTTGACAAGAGTAGTTAAGATGTGTTATAAGGGGATGCGTAGGTATTTTCGCATTAAGCCCACCTAAAATATTCCGTTGGTCTGTTAGAGGATTTATGGGGAGAGTTAGCGAAGTGGTCATAACGCGGTGCGCTTGAAACGCATTTGGGAGCAATCCCACGGGGGTTCGAATCCCTCACTCTCCACCACGAATAAGTCAAGCCCGCGACACATAATTTCTTAAAGAAATTTTTGTGGCCGTGGGCTTGGCTTATGTTTCAGCCTTTCACAACCGCATCAAGCCCCGAAATCTTCCAGTCCGCCGTCACCTTGCCGTCAGGATAAATATGTACCCTGTCGATGAGCAAGTCAACAAGCGGCTGGGTCAACTTTTGAGACTTGCTGGACGTTTCGAGCAGTTCCCGTAATTGTCCCGCAGTCTTTTGAGCCGCTGCTGTTTTCTTCGTTTCTTCCTTGAGGGCGGCTTGATTTCGGGTCAGGCGGTCAATTTCGGCATCGTGGGTCGCTTTGCCCGCTTTGTATTCATCTGCCGTGATTTCTTCCCGGACAAAACTTTCATATAACTTCAATTTCACCTTTTTCTGTTCGGTAATTTGGCAGGAAAGTGCCGATTCTGATGGGAGGGGCAAGTCTGCAAAGTTTGATTTTTTGACCTGTTTGCGGATTGCTTTCAGTATCAGCGCGGAGAGTTCGTCATGCAGAAACCGCAAACGGTAACAGGGCTCGTCAGGTGCACAATGGCTGTGCTGGCAATGGAAAGCGGCGTTGCGTGTATTGCTGAGACGCATTATATGCCCGCAGCAACCGCAAGATACTTTACCCCTGAGCGGCCTTTCGATTTGCCCATACCGCTCTGATGTCCCGATTTTTCTGTTGCGAAGCGGCGCACCCTTCCGGTCGATTTTTTCACGAGCGGCATCAAATATTGTCTTGTCAACAATGACCGGGTGGTGATTGGGAATTTTAATCCATTCCGATTCGTCAACTTTAACTTGTTTGCGGCTTCCGATTTCATGTTTCTTGGTTTTCCCGGCGACATATGTGCCGATGTACTGCTCGTCACGGAGAATGCCGGCAATCACAGACCGGCCCCAAATGCAAGCCGGTTCGCCCTTAGGGGTTCTGTGTTCAGACGGTGTGGGGCGTTTTTCCTCGTACAGCCGGGCGGCGATTTTTGTCAAGCTCTGTCCCTGCGCCGCTAAATCGAATATCAAACGTACTGTTTCGGCAGCAGATTGGTCGATTTCTAAGTGATTGCCGGCTTTTTTGAACCCGAACGCACAATTTTTTGATATATACTCGCCTCTCAATGCTTTGGCCTGCTTGGAAGCCTTGATTTTCTTAGACAAATCACGACTGTAACGCTCATTGAGCAGCAGCTTGAACGCGATATCTAACCCGCCCGTGTCGCCCTCGTGATCGGCGGAATCGTAGCCGTTTGACACGGCGATGAACCGGACGCGAAAGAGCGGGAACACACGCTGGAGGAAGTACCCCGCTTCTATCATATTGCGTCCGAAACGAGAAAAATCCTTGACTGCGATGCAGTTCACCGTGCCGGCGCGTACCAGTTCCAACAGTTCCTGCACGGCGGGGCGTTCAAAGTTTGTTCCGGTGAAACCGTTGTCCACAAACTCCAAAACCTCAATGTCAGGCTCGTTCATCCCGGCGATGTGGCTGTCGAGGATTAGGTTTTGGTGTTCAATGCTCATGCTCTCGGTTTTAGCATCCTCGATGGAAAGCCGGATGTATTTGGCAACGACATAACCCATCTCAGCCAACCTCCTTTGTCTCATAACTACTCAACCCCCTGCCCTTATTCCCCGCCTTTGGCGGGGAATAAACGAGGGGTGCTGAGGGTTCCTTTGTCTCATCGTTAAAGCGGTAGAAGACTTCAAACGTCTTGTCTTTGTGTACAACGATTTTCTGAATCACCGCATCGGCAATCTCCGGGGTTAGGGCAAAATCGCAGACGGCGGCGGACACCGCATCGGCGTACTTATAATGGTTGTCCCGGTCGGTTTTAGCCTTGCGGTGCTGGCGGCGTATCTCGTCTGCCCGGTCGGACAGGGCCTCGATTTTCGCCTCATAATCGCCTTTCATTTGCGTGTATTCATCCGGCGTGATGATGTCCGACACCATGTTTTCATACAGGCTTTTGAGGAAACGTCCGGCATTGTTCAACGCCCGGTTGATCTCCCGCAATTCAGAATCAGCAGCATCGTCCGGTACTGTCACCGTTTTTTCAAGCGTGACATATTTTCCAAGAACTTGGGCGGTCTGCCGCCGTAAATACTCCATCACTGCCGAAGTTATCTCCGCTTCTTTGACCGAAACCACCGTGCAAGCGTTTTTTCCGTGTTTGTCCTGCGAATCACAGCGATACCAGTAAGTCCCGTCTTTGTTCTGCCGTTTGCGGCGCATGGGACGGTTGCAGTGGGTGCACAAAACTTTGCCCAAAAATAGATTGGGTGTGTATTGCGTTTTTTTGATTTCGGATGCCCTTGTGCGGATTTCATCTGCCATGCGACCGACACGTTCAAAAATGTCCCGACTGACAATGGCTTTATGCGTATTGGGGACGCAAATCCACTCGTCCGGGGCGAGGTTGCGTTGCTTGCCGTTCACCGTTTTGCTTTTCCCTTGCACCATGTCGCCGATGTAAACTCTGTCTAACAGGATGCTCCTGACGGTGTTGGGCTGCCAGTATAAATTTTGGGTGACTTGCTTGTTGTAGCCCTTGGCGTGGTTGTGCT
>Ga0099364_10001912_pt1 | contig 33693 bp, 28 predicted proteins | sample TergutTh196P3_FD_73070 | JGI IMG/M metagenome (GOLD analysis project Ga0099364, IMG submission 73070) | Microcerotermes parvus P3 segment gut microbial communities from Pointe-Noire, Republic of the Congo - Th196 P3 | ecosystem: Host-associated > Arthropoda: Insects > Digestive system > Gut ... | reverse complement strand
AAAAAACACTAAAAGAAAATCTTTATTTATTAAAAAAAAAACATTGTTTTTTTTATTTTTTTTTTTTTTTTTTTTTGTGGTGCGGGGGGGGGGGGGGGGGGGTAGCGCACATAAAAAATATATGCCCGAAACATTTAAAAATTGTAGATTTTTCTACAATTTTTACGCATTTTTAACACTCTTCATCTGTGCATATTTTTTGCAAAATTTTTCTTTGCGCGCGCGCCGATTTGCCACCTTTTGAGACTTTGCTCTGTTTACGGTTGCCGGCATCCGGTTTGCCGTTGCTTTCCTCAACAACAGATTGCATTACACTTAAAAATCTGATACAATCAACCCGAAATGGATGGGCTGAAAGCAGAGGTAAACCTTTTGAAGCTGATGGCAATAGACGGTAACAGCATAGCAAACAGGGCGTTTTACGGCATACGCCACCTGTCGGCAAGCGACGGCACACCCACAAACGCTGTGTACGGCTTTCTTTCGATATTGCAAAAACTAATAGACGCACACTCGCCCGACGCTCTGTGCGTAGCCTTTGATTTACCCGCTCCGACGTTTCGCCACGAGCGTTATCGCGAGTATAAAGCCACGCGGCGCGGTATGCCCGATGACCTTGCCGTGCAAATGCCGATACTCAAAGAGCTTCTCGACGCCATGAACATACCACGCTATGAGCTCTCCGGCTGGGAGGCAGACGACTTGCTTGGCACATTCTCAAAAAGATGCCAAGCCTCCGACTGGGAATGTGTTATCGTAACAGGTGATAAAGATGCCTTTCAGCTTATCACGGACAAAACAAGAGTCATGCATATAAAGACTCGCGCAGGGCAAACCGAGACCATAAACTTTACAACCGACGCTTTTCGTGAAGAGTATGGCTTTGAGCCTATCCGAATAATAGACTTAAAAGCCCTAATGGGCGACTCGTCCGACAATATCCCCGGTGTGCCCGGCGTCGGTGAGAAAACGGCGCTCGACCTTGTCCGCCGATTTGGGCGTATGTCGGAAATATATAATACGCTGGGCGAGATAGACATCAAAGACACGCTAAAAGCAAAGCTGTCAGACAACCGCGAGCTTGCCGAGCTGTCATATGAGCTTGCAACAATCCGCACCGACGCGCCCATTGATTTTTTGCCCGAAGAAAATCTTCGCAAAGACCCAAAAAATGACGAGCTATACGGTATTTTTAAGCGTTTGCGCTTTAGCAGTTTTATAGATAAGTATCGCCTTCGCCCTCCAAGTGTCGGGTCGGGGTCGGCAAACACGGTTGCGGCACACGAGATCGTTTCTGTGACGACAAGCACCGAAGCTTACAACCTGCTCGCGCTGGCAAAAGACGCTGATGTTGTGACCGTGCAAGTTGACACAAACTTTTTTGACAGCGCGGCGGTGATATTGCCGGGCAAGCCTCAAACCTACACGCTGCAAAAAGGAGTTGTCCCGGATTTTGAAAAAACGCTGGGAGAACTGCTTAGTGGCGCGGTCAAAAAAGCCGGGCATGATGTCAAAGATATTATCCGCGCGTGTTTAAAGCACGGCATTGATACGGACGGATGGATTTTCGACAGTGCGCTCGCCGCGTATCTCATCTCGCCGACAGACAGCAATTACACGCTCCCGCGCATTTCCGATTACTACTGCGGTTTTTCGCCCGGCGGCGAGTGTCCAGACGGCCCCGGCGGCAGCGGGGGGTGCGGTCAAATGTCTATGCTTTTAGACGGCTCTGTACGCCTCTCCAAAGAAGCCTTTGCCGTCTTTCTTTTGCAAAATACGCTTGGGGCAAAATTAAAAGAGCTAAATCTTGAAAAACTTTACGGCGATATAGAAATGCCGCTATGCAAGGTTTTGGCTCAGATGGAAAATTCCGGTTTTCTCATAGATAAAGCCGCCTTAACGCGGTTTGGCGCAGATTTATCCGTGCTCATAGACAAGACGGAAGCGCAAATTTTTGACCAGGCGCACGAGAAATTTAACATAAATTCGCCAAAACAGCTTGGCATCATACTCTTTGAAAAGCTCATGCTCCCCGCGCCAAAAAAGACAAAGACGGGCTACTCCACAAATATTGAGGTACTTGACGGCTTGCTCGGCAAGCACCCGATAATCAATCTCTTGAAAGACTACAGGGAGCTTACAAAGCTCAAATCCACATATGCCGACGGGCTTCTCAAGGTTATCGGCTCTGACGGGCGCATACACACGCATTTCCAAATGACCGTTACGGCAACCGGGCGGCTGTCCTCAACCGAGCCAAATCTTCAAAACATACCCGTCCGCAAAGAAATGGGCGGCGAGCTGCGCAAGATGTTTATATCGGGCGAGGGAAATGTGCTGGTCGGCGCCGACTACTCTCAAATCGAGCTTCGTCTGCTTGCCCATATCGCCCGCGACCCCACAATGATCCGGGCGTTCAAAAACGGAGAGGATATCCACACCGTCACGGCATCACAAGTTTTTGACGTGCCTGTCGGCGAGATCACCGCCACTTATCGAAATCGCGCAAAAGCCGTCAACTTTGGCATCGTCTACGGCATATCACCTTTTTCTCTCGGAAACGATATTGGCGTCACGCCAAAAGAAGCAAAGGCATACATTGACAGTTATCTTGAAAAATATTCCGGCGTCCGGGAGTATATGCGCGAGGTCGTGGCCTCCGCAAAACAAAAAGGCTATGTTTCCACGCTCTTTAATCGCCGCCGCGATATGCCGGAGCTAAAATCTTCAAATTTCAACACCCGTTCTTTCGGAGAGAGAGTCGCGTTAAATATGCCGATACAGGGCACGGCCGCCGACATAATGAAGATAGCTATGATAAATGTGTCGCGCAGGCTCGAGGCCGAAAATTTATCAGCCCGCCTTATTTTGCAGGTGCACGACGAGCTGATTGCCGAGTGCCCTTTTAGCGAGGCTGAAAAGGCGGCGGAAATTATGCGCGAAGAAATGGAAAACGCTGCCGCGCTTTCGGTGCCGCTTATCGCGCAAACGCGCATTGGCAGAAGTTGGCACGATACAAAATGAAGAATGTAAATAATAAAACCGATATAATAAAAGTCAGAGCCGCAACCGCCGATGATGTGCCAAAAATTATGCAAATCGCCAAATCCGCCTTGACGCCAAGCTGGACGGAAAATGCGGTAAAAGCCGAGATAGACAAAGGCGACTCTTTGCTTGTTGTGGCGGTGGGCTTCACTTCCTCCGGCGTATCTGACATCTTGGGCTTTGCCGCTTTTAGGGAGGTCGGCGCCGACGGAGAGCTTTTGCAAATAGCGGTAGATACAGCCGGGCGGCGAAAAGGGACAGGCAGCCGCCTTATGGAGTCTCTGATAGAGTGTGCAAACGCAAGGTGTTTAACATCTATATTTCTCGAAGTTCGGATAAGCAACGAGGCCGCAATCGGGCTTTATAAAAAATATGATTTTGCAAAGGTGCGCATCCGCCGTGATTACTACAGCGACCCTGTTGAAGATGCGGTAGTTATGTTAAAAAAATTGGTATAATATTAGGATAACATTATGATTATATTGTCAATTGAAACATCATGTGATGAAACGGCCATCGCCGTTATGCGAAACGGGCGCGAAACGCTCTCGAGCGAGCTTTACTCGCAAGCCGATAAGCACGCTATATATGGGGGCGTAGTGCCGGAGATTGCGTCACGAAACCACGCCGCAACCATCGGGCATCTTGCCGAGCTTGCGCTCAAAAACGCCGGTATCGCAAAAAAAGACTTAGATGCCATCGCCGTTACTGCGGCGCCCGGCCTAATCGGGGCTTTGCTTGTCGGCGTCAGCTTCGCAAAAGGGCTTGCGATGGCTTTGGGAATACCTCTTATCCCCGTACATCACATCAGGGGGCATATCGCCGCAAACTATATCGCTTATCCCGAGCTTGAGCCGCCGTTTTTGTGCGTTATCGTTTCCGGCGGCAACAGCATTATCGCAGATGTGCGCGGGTATACCGACATTCATATTGTCGGACGCTCGCGTGATGACGCCGCCGGAGAGTGTTTTGACAAGGCGGCGCGTGTACTCGGGCTGGGTTATCCCGGCGGACCCGCTCTTGACAGGCTCTCCGCGGGCGGCGACGATACGCTATATGCGCTGCCGTCGCCGGCGATAGATTCGGCGCCTTACGATATGTCCTTTTCCGGGCTGAAAACAGCCGTGGTAAATATCGTGCACAACGCGGAGCAAAAAGGGGAAACTATAGACACGGCTTCGCTTGCGGCATCGCTTGCGAAAACCGTGAGCACAATCCTTGTGCCGCGTGTTGTTTTGGCCGCAAAAGAGTTTTCGCGCAGCAAAATAGCCATAGCCGGAGGCGTCGCCGCAAATTCGCGCATACGCGCTGACTTTCTCGAGGCTGCCGAAAAACACAATCTCACGCTCTTTACACCGCCGCTCGCTTTGTGCGGAGACAACGCTGCCATGATCGGTTGTCAAGGGTTTTATGAGTACCGGGCGGGAGTTTGCGCAGGCATGAACCTTGACGCCCGCGCCACAATGAACGTAAGCGAGGCATTTTGATATGGAAAGCATAATCAAAACAGAAAAATTAGAATTTATCTATGCGCGGGCAGACGCCGAAAAGCAAGAGGGCACGCCGCCGGCGCCCGCTTTGAATAAAATAGACCTTGAAATCGAAAAAGGCACATTCGTTGCGATTATCGGGCATAACGGCTCGGGCAAGACGACCCTTGCCAAACATTTCAACGCCATTTTGCTGCCAAGCGGCGGCAAAGCATATGTGAGCGGTATGGACACATCAAACGAAGACATACTCCTTGAAATCCGCCGCCGTGTCGGTATGGTTTTTCAAAATCCCGACAATCAAATCGTCGCGACCGTTGTTGAAGAAGATGTCGCTTTCGCGCCGGAAAATCTGGGATGCCCCTCTGATGAAATCCGAACTCGCGTTGACGACGCTCTTACGATTGTCGGGATGCGCCATTATAGCCAAAGAGCCCCGCATCTTTTGTCGGGCGGGCAAAAACAGCGCGTCGCAATCGCCGGTGTTCTTGCTATGCGGCCTGAATGTATAGTGTTCGACGAGCCAACCGCCATGCTTGACCCTATCGGCAGAGTAAAGGTTTTGGAGATTATGCGGGACTTGCGCGACAATCACGGTGTCACCGTTGTCCTCATCACGCATCACATGGACGAAGCCATAAACGCCGACAGGCTTATAGTAATGTCGGACGGGAATATAATATTGGACGGCTCTCCCCGCGAAGTTTTTTTGCAAGTAGAAACGCTGCGGGAAACCGGCTTGGAAGTTCCCGATACAGTCCTTTTGCTGCACAAACTAAATGACGACGGATTTGATTTGCCGCTTGACGCTTTGAGCGTTGAAGAATGTGCCCATGCAATATATACTGCTCTCCAGACCCGGTGAGGATTTGCGTTTGCGCAGTCACTTATAAGCTGTCATAAATATCATTCCGAAAGCGGAGCATGGATGCGGAGCGCAAGGGTCTGTGCTGTATCATACATACCGGATTTTCAAAAAAGGAAAACACCTAATGCCAATACTAAAAACCGAAAAACTGACACACACGTACAGCATAAAAACCCCTTTTGAGCACGTCGCCATTTCCGACATAGACTTTGAGGTTTCAAAAGGTGAGTATCTCGGGCTTATCGGGGCGACCGGGTCCGGGAAATCTACGCTGATAGGTCATCTTAACGGGCTTTTAAAGCCGACTTCGGGGAGCGTTTTTTATGACGGCACGAGTATACATGAGTCAAAAAAACGCACACGCGAAATTCGCTTCAAAGTTGGCTTAGTCTTTCAATATCCCGAATACCAGCTCTTTGAGGCTACGGTATTTGAGGACATCGCTTTCGGGCCTAAAAACATGGGACTGCAAGACAGTGAGGTCAACGAGCGTGTTCTCGAAGCGGCAAGGTTTGTTGATTTGGACAGCTCTCTTTTGGAAAAGTCTCCTTTTGAACTGTCCGGCGGCGAAAAGCGCCGGGCGGCCATAGCCGGAGTAATTGCAATGCGCCCGGAGGTTTTGATTCTCGATGAGCCCACAGCGGGGCTTGACCCGCGCGGGCAAGCGCAGATCATGCGAAACATAGCGCATTACAAAGACGCATATAACACGACCGTCATATTGGTAACGCACAATATGGAAGAGGTTGCCCGCAGCGTTGACAGGCTCGTTGTTTTAAACAAAGGCTCTGTCTTTGCGAGCGGCACGCCTGCCGAGATATTTATGAGCGCGGAGAAGCTCTTTGAGCTTGGCCTTGCGCCGCCAAAGGCTTCAATGATTGCGTCCCGCCTGAGAAGTTTTGGGCTGGCCACACGGCCTGACATTTATACCATAGAGCAATTGAGGCAATCGCTCAATTTGCTGCGCGGCGGCGAACAAAGCGGAGGTGATGATAATGCTTCGTGATATCACTCTCGGTCAATATTTTCCCGGTAATACCGTCGTCCACAGGCTTGACCCGCGCACAAAGCTGACGCTTATGATCGTGTATATAACGGCACTTTTTATGGCCAAAGGCTTATTTGCGTATCTGTTTATGTTCTCTATCCTCATACTTTGCCTTGTTGTGTCAAAAATAAAGCCCCGCGCCGTGCTTTCCGGCCTACGCCCAATTTTCATCATAATGATTTTTACCGTTGTCCTCAATATCTTTTTTGTGCGCGGCGAGACCGTTCTCTTTAAATGGCAGTTTATCACGGTTACTAAAGAGGGTGTCGTTACCGCGGCATATATGGCCTCGCGCCTTCTAATGCTCATAGTCGGCACTTTTCTCTTAACATACACAACCTCGCCGATTACGCTCACGGACGGTTTGGAGCGTATGCTCGGCCCTTTGAAAAAAATCAAAGTGCCTGTCCACGAATTTGCTATGATGATGAGCATCGCTTTGCGTTTTATTCCGACGCTCATTGAAGAAACAGATAAAATAATGAGCGCGCAAAAATCGCGGGGGGCTGACTTTGAGTCCGGCGGTTTGATAAAAAAAGCAAAAGCTCTTTTGCCTATCATTGTTCCCCTCTTTATCAGCGCGTTTCGGCGGGCGGACGACTTGGCTACCGCTATGGAATGCCGCTGCTATCACGGCGGCGAAGGCAGGACAAAAATGAAAGTGCTGCGCCTTGCTTTTCGGGATTATCTCGCCTTTCTTTGCTCGGCTGCGGTCGTCGCCTCTGTTGTGCTTCTGGGGATATTTACATGAAAAATATTGCAATGAAAATCATGTTTGACGGTTCTAAATATCACGGCTGGCAGGTTCAAAAAACTGATGTGACCGTTGCCGGAACGGTTGAAGCCGCCCTGACGCGCCTTTTTGAGCATCCTGTCCGGGCAAACGGCTGCGGCAGAACCGATGCCGGGGTTCACGCCAAAACATATTGCGTGAGCTTCAAAACGACCTCAAGCATACCTCCCGATAAGCTGCCTTACGCCCTAAACACTTTTTTGCCCCCGGATATTTCCGTGCAAAGCGCGATGTATGCCCCTTTTGATTTTGACGCAAATCTGTCTTGCATCAAAAAGGAATATACTTACAAGATTATCTGCTCGCGCATACGAGACCCTTTTTATTCGCAAAAGGCGTATTTTTATCCCCGCTCTCTCGACATTGACAAAATGAAAACCGCCGCGCTTCATTTTGTCGGCACACATGACTTTGCCGCCGTCCGCTCTGTCGGCACGGTGACAAAAACCACCGTCAGGACTGTCTATTGGTATGAAATAGAAGAGGTCGGCGGCACCGCTCTGCTTCGCGCCTGCGCAAACGGCTTTTTGTATAATATGGCTCGGGCAATGGCCGGTACGCTGATATATGTTTCAGAGGGCAAGCTGTCACCGGACGATATACCAAAGCTGCTTTTGCAAAAAGACCGCCGCCTCGCCGGGCCTACTTTGCCTCCCGACGGCCTGTACCTGACAAAATTATGGTATGACGGCGAAGTAGGCAAAATGTTCACATAATGAGCGGAGCGCAAGGGGCTGTGCTGTGAAATTTACAATTCACGTAAAATACAATTTTGTAATATGCGTTTCATTTTTTGAAGTTTTATGATATACTACCCTCACCGCCGTTTGGAGAGGCCACATTATGAGCGGAGACAATAAACCAAGTTTAATGAAGCACAAATTGCTGCTCGGAGCGTTGATCCTTGCCCTTTTAATAGTACTGACATTAGTTGTGCTTATATTTATGCCCGGCAAATATCCCGGCAGCAGCCTTCTCTCCGATATTGTTTTTCCCAAAAAAAGAAGCATTACCGTGCGGGAATTTGTTTTTGACGTCGGCCGCGACAGGGTTTTTGCACACGCGGATATGGCGGTCGCCGCCGTCGGCACTCTTGGATTGCAGGTGCAAGACCCGGACGGAAACGAAACTCTCCGAGACTCTTTTCGTATAACCCGCCCCGCATTGGCCGAAAGCGGCGGATACTTCATAGCTTTTGATATTGGCGGCTCGTCTGTGAGAGTCTTTAACGAAACAGAAATCCTCGCGTCAATAGATACCGAAGGCTCGATAGTCTCCGCGTCAATAAACAAAAACGGTTGGTTTTGCATTGTTACGCAAGAGCCCGGAGCATTTAGAAGCACCATTACCGTATATAACAAAACGGGGTCGAGAGTTTTCATGGTCAATATGGGTACCGGATTTGCCCTATGTGCCGAGATTTCTCCCGACAACAAAAGCCTCACCATCTTAAACTTTACCGAGGCGGGCTCTAAGCTCACGGCATATGACGGGCTTGACACAGACAAAGACGAACCCGATTACGAACACTATCTGGGAGACGAAGTCTTTCTTTACATAAAATATCTTTCAAACACAAAGATTCTTGCTGTTTCGGCACATTCTGTGCAAGTTGCGGAGCTTTCCGCGAGTATGACAACCTCTCCGCTCTACGAATTTCCCGAAAAACGTCTTGGCGGCTTCACGCATACAAACGACTTTATCGCGCTTCTTTTATACGACTATGGGATTGGGTATAGCGGACGAATTGTTTCTTTTGACATCGGCGGCGGCATTTTGGGCGAGCTTGAATCAAATTTGGAAATATTTGACATGGCTGCCGCTTCAAACTCATTAGTCTTGCTCCGCAGTGACGGCGTTGCTTTTCTCAGTAAAACCTTAGAGGAGTATCCCATGTCTGAAAACAATATTTTGGCGGCGACTGCCGCTAACGTACTCGCAATCACGGAGGATATTGCCCTTGCCGCAAACGACCATTCTGCCGTCGTAGTAAAACGAGAGGAGGATTGACCTTGACCGCTTTCTTAATTGATTTAGCTGTTGTCGGAACTGTCGCTTTTTGCGCGTGGCGCGGATATAAAAACGGCCTTATTCGCGGAATCTTTGGCGTCGTGTCCCTTATCGTCTCTATATTGGTCGCAAATGTCGCGGCCGAGGCTTACTCTAACGACGCAAAAGCGGTTGTTATGCCCTTTGCCGCCGGTATTGTAGATTCCGCCTTGTCCGAGGTGAAAGAGAGCGGCTCCCAGCAGCGCCCCGCCGCAAGCGAGCACGATATTGACGACCCGGACTTTGGCACTGTCTATACGGTGCTTCGGCAGATCGGTCTGCCCGAAGCCGCCGCCGTGCAGATTTCCCGCTCATCTCTCGAACTGAGAGACAGCGGCAACGGCCATTTGTCCTTTGCCGACGTTATCGCCGATAAGTTGACTTCTACTTTTTCATATATCGCCGTGTTTGGCATTGCGTTTTTGCTTTTGTCTATTATCTTTGCCGTCGTCGGCAACCTCATAGGCTTTGTGTTTTCACTCCCCGGTCTGAAGATTGTTGATATAATAGCGGGCGCGGTTTTGGGACTGGCTAAGGGTGTGCTTATTGTTTATACGCTTGCCTTTATTATCCGATATTTTGGCATACTCGCGATGGGCACTCTGGAAAAAACAACCATCCTTAAATATTTGACCGTCAGCAATCCACTCGCCAACATACTTGGCCTATAACTACGCCTCAACCTATAAGCGGTGACTATTATGAAAGCTCTTCCAAACATCTTATCTGTTTTCCGAATATGCCTTGTTCCGGCATTTATTGTCGCGTACATTCTTGATACGGGCGAAATGAAGGTTTCCGCGATTATTATTTACGCGATTGCTTGCTTTAGTGATTTTCTCGACGGCTATCTTGCCCGCAGGCTCCGCGCCCAGTCCAAGCTCGGCAAGCTCCTTGACCCGCTCGGGGACAAGCTCATTACTTTTGCTGTGCTGATTTGCATAACCATATCACGGCCAATGCTCCTTTGGGCTGTGTGCGTATTCTTTATCAAAGAAATTCTCATGGGTATCGGCGGGCTCGTTATCCATAAAAAAGCAAAAACCGAGCTGCCGCCCGCAAATATACTCGGCAAAATCTCAACCGTCCTTTTCTTTCTCGTTTGCGCTTCCCTTTTGATTTTTGTCAATTTGCCGGACGTTATAGTGATGATTATGATCTCCGGCGCAATTGGCTTTACTCTCATAGCTCTTTTGGGTTATGTATTGACTTACGCAAAAATAATGCGAGCCGCGCCCCCTGCAAGTCCGCGAGATGCCGCGCCTGACAGCGAAAATCCGCAAGACACGGGGCTTTAGGCAGCAAAGAAAGGTAATTTATGCACGTGACACTCTGTTCAAAATGTAGGAAAAACCCCGCTATCATCTTTATAACAAGAATCGAAAACGGTAAAACCTCAAACGAGGGGCTTTGTATCAAATGCGCACGCGAAATGAATATTAAGCCCGTTGAAGATATGGTTCGCAAAATGGGTCTGTCCGATGAGGATTTGGAAAGCCTGACAGAAGAAATGATGGACGCAATGGGCGGCTCTGACGGGTTGCCGGACTTGCCGGATCAGGAAGATAATACCGAAGACGGAAAAACCGCAACCTTTCCGTTTCTCAGCAGGCTGTTTGGGGGTCCCGACGATTCGCTGCCCCGCGATAACACACGTCCGGGCCGAGACGCGTCCTCGGGAGCTCCCGGTTCCGGTCACGCAGCGCAAAAAAGGCGCAAATATCTTGAGAGCTACTGCATCTCTTTGTCGCAAAAAGCCGCAAACAATAAGCTCGACAAAATCGTTGGGCGAGACGAAGAAACCGAGCGCGTTGTGCAAATCCTCAATCGCAGGCAAAAAAACAACCCCTGTCTCATCGGCGAGCCGGGCGTCGGCAAAACGGCAATCGCCGAGGGCTTGTCTTTGCGTATCTTTAACGGAGATGTTCCAAGCAAATTGCGGGGCAAGGAAGTTTATTTGCTTGATTTGACCGCCCTTGTCGCCGGTACGCAGTTTCGCGGTCAGTTTGAAAGCCGCATGAAAGGGCTTGTCGAAGAAATACGAAGTCACGGCAACATTATCTTGGTCATTGACGAGGTGCATAGTCTTGTGGGCGCGGGAGATGCCGAAGGTTCTATGAATGCCGCCAACATTCTAAAGCCCTCTCTTTCACGCGGAGAAATCCAAGTCATTGGCGCCACTACTTTTAACGAATACAGAAAGCATATAGAAAAAGACGCCGCGCTCGAACGCAGGTTTCAGCCGGTAATCATAAGCGAGCCGTCTATTGACGAGTCTGTAGAGATAATAATAGGTATCAAGCATTATTACGAAGCGCATCACGGTGTCTCGATCTCTGACGAAATGGCAAAGCAGGCCGTGCTTCTCTCGGAGAGATATATCACGGACAGATTTTTGCCCGACAAGGCGATTGACCTTATTGACGAGGCTTGTTCAGACTTAAACCTCAAGAGCGAACTGATAACGCGTTTGGACGCCATCAAAAAAGAGCGGGCGGACCTTCAAAAAGAGCGCGATATGATTTTGTCGTCTCCAAACGACAGCGACTATGAAAGGCTCGCCGAAATCAGAACGCTTGATTTACATCTGTCGGAAGAGCTTGACGGACTTGAGGCAAAGGGTCGCCCGCCGCTCACGATTGATAATCTTGCGCGGATCATCGAGCTTTGGACAAAAATCCCGGCTTCCAGCATACGCGAAGATGAGTTTAAGCGGCTCTTTGAGCTTGACCGGCGTCTCAAAACTCACATTGTCGGGCAAGACGAGGCCATTGATACAGTGTGTGCCGCTATCCGCCGCAACCGTGTCGGCATTTCGGTAAAGCGCAAGCCCGTCTCGTTTATCTTCATCGGCTCTACGGGCGTCGGCAAAACCGAGCTTGTAAAACGCTTGGCATCCGATTTGTTCAAAACCCCAGATTCCCTTGTCCGCTTAGATATGTCCGAGTTTATGGAAAAACACGCCGTGTCGCGCCTTATCGGTTCTCCGCCCGGTTATGTCGGATATGATGAGGCCGGTCAGCTCACGGAAAAAATACGCCGCAAGCCATACAGCGTTATTTTGTTTGATGAAATCGAAAAGGCGCATCCCGATGTTATGAATGTGCTGCTCCAGATACTTGACGACGGGCATATAACGGATGCACACGGCCGTAACGTCAACTTTGAAAACACCGTAATAATAATGACCACAAACGCGGGAAGCGATAAAAAAGACAATGCCGTCGGTTTTAACCGCACTCAAAACGAGCTCATCAAAGAGAAGGCCGAAAAAGCTCTAAAAGACTTTCTGCGCCCCGAGTTTATAAACCGCGTTGATGAAATCGTTTACTTCAATCATTTGAGCGAGGACGGTTTCAAAGAGATTGCCCGTATTATGCTCGGCCAGCTTTGTGAAGCTATGGCGGAAAAGTCTATAGAGTTGCTGTATGACGATAAGCTGCTTGAGTATTTGACAAAGAAGTCTTTTTCTCAAACCTATGGCGCAAGAAATCTGCGCAGGCTCATTCAAAAAGAAATCGAAGATTTGATTGCCGCCGAAATAATAGCCAACTATCAAAATCCTATATCCCGCGTAGATTTGACTTCCAATATAGAAGTTTTGCAAATCATAACTCACATCGCAGCACCTGTCGGCGCGTAAAAGCAAAATTTGTGAAATTTTTACTTGCTTATGTGGAAAAACTTATATATAATCATAGCGTAGCGCATATTTGCGATATATCTATAGGAGGAAACAAAAAATGAAAAACATGAAAGTCGCGCAAAAACTAATTCTTAGCTTTGTTCTTGTCGCCATATTTGCGACCGCCGTGGGCTTAGTTGGCATCTTTGGTATGTCAACCATCAATACCGGCGCCAGCAATATGTATGAGAACCAAACCGTTCCAATGTCGTATATGACAACAATTGTCGAGATGATACAACGCGAGAGAGCTTGTATGCGAGAGTTTATCATCGGCGCCGCAATTGTTGAAGACCCTAATGACAGAAACGACCCCGGTATCGCTCTGATCGAGGATGCACACGATAGGGCAGTGGGTTACCGTGAGCGTATGGCTGTAGCAAAGCCGCTTTATCGCGAAACAATCAGCACCACAACAGCTCAAGGTTTAGAAGCGTTGAAGCTTTTTGACGAAGCTGTGACTTTGTATGACACACGTTTTTCCGAGTGCGTGGAAGCCATTTATAATGGCGCGAAGGACGGAGAGAATCCTTCCGAGCTTTACGACCTCATGAGAACATATACCGACGATATCAATACGGTTACCGATAACTTTGAAGACTGTCTAAACCTGAAGATCGATGCCGCGCTGACCGCTAACGAAGACGGCGACGCTATGTTTTCAAGTATGCTCACCATCATCATTATCGTACTCGTAGTAGCTGTCGCAATCTCAATGGTTCTTGCCATTTATATTTCCGGCATTATCAGCAACCCGCTCAAAGCACTGTCTGCGTTTATGATAAAGGCAGGAACAACGGGAGACATCACACTTTCCGCAACCGATGAAGCTACGATTTCGGCTTTTGCTACTGCCAAAGACGAGGTTGGTCAAACTATCTCTGCGGCGGCAGCTTTTGTGAAGCATGTACAAGAAATTTCGGATGAGTTAGAAACTGTTGCTCATGGCGATTTGACAAGCGAAATACACCTTCTTTCCGATGTTGACGTAATGGGCAAATCACTACGGCAGATGATTGCAAGCCTTAACGATATGTTCGCCAACATAAACACTTCAACTCAGCAAGTATCAACAGGCGCGAAGCAAGTCGCCGACGGCGCGCAATCTCTGGCGCAAGGCTCGACAGAGCAAGCCGCTTCCGTACAGGAGCTTTCCGCTTCTATCAGCGAGATTGCCGAAAGCACTAAATCAAACGCAGACACAGCAACCAAGGCGGCAAGACTTTCCGGCACCATTAAAGAAAACGCCGAAAAGGGCAGCCACCAGATGGATGAAATGATCACCGCCGTAAAAGATATCAATGACGCAAGCCAGTCCATCAGCAAGATTATCAAGACGATTGACGACATTGCTTTTCAAACAAATATCCTTGCTCTTAACGCGGCCGTTGAAGCGGCTCGCGCAGGGCAGCACGGCAAGGGCTTTGCGGTCGTCGCGGAAGAAGTCCGCAACCTCGCGTCCAAGAGCGCCGAGGCCGCAAAGGATACCGGCAACATGATTCAAAACTCTATGGAAAAAGCCGAGCTTGGTTCTCAAATAGCCGGAGAAACGGCGACAAGCCTGAAAGAAATCGTCACGGGCATAAGCGAGTCTACAGAGATGATCCAAGAGATTGCAAAATCCTCAGAAGAGCAGTCGCTCGGTATCTCCCACATCAATACCGGCATAGACCAGGTCGCGCAGGTTGTTCAGCAAAACAGCGCAACCGCCCAGCAGTCCGCCGCGGCTTCACAGCAGATGAGCAGCCAGTCAACAATGCTCGAAGAGCTCATTTCGCAATTCAAGCTCAAGGATTCCGATGCCGGTCTGAGAAGCCTCCCCACGTCCTCAAAGTCTTCTGCGCCGTCAGCTCCCGCGCCGCGCCGCGACTATGATAATCTCGGCGATGATTCCTTTGGTAAATATTAAGATTTTTTCGTGATGACTTTCTCATTTGGGGAAAGAGCTTTCGATAATACGAAAGCTCTTTCTCTTTGTTTAAAAGCTCATTTGTTCTACAAACTTATCGTTAAAAAACGCGTTTGCCGAGAGGTCAACATACTCCGCGCGCTCACGTATGCTCTCCATTTTTTTCCGCGCCTCGGCAGAACCAAGCGCCATGACCGCGCCTTCTCCCGCCATATTCCCGCATATCTTCGCGACGGGGCGAAGCCTCTTTGGGATTAAGCCGACCCGCGCCGCGTTTACGATATCTAAAGTGCTGCCAAACCCGCCTGCTATCGCAAGCCGGTGTATCTCCGATTCCGCGACCTCGGCATAATGCAGCATTACTTTAATGCCTGCCGCAATCGCGGCCTTTGCCAATTGGAGCTTGCGCACATCTGCTTGTGTTATATATATTTCTTCGTTCTCCTCCGACAGGTAAAGCCTTTCTTTTTTTGCCTTGCCCGATTTGCCGACCAACCCTTTATCAAGAAAAACCGCCAGCAAATCAATAAGCCCGGAGCCGCAGATTCCGAGCGGGTCACCTCCGCCTATGACAAAATAATCCATGTCTTTGATTCCGGCAGATTTAATGTCAATATCGTTCTTTGCGGTTTCTTCTTTCCAAACGCTGCAAATAGCCCCTTGCGCGGCCGCCATTCCTTTTTCAATTTCCGCCCCTTCAAAAGCCGGACCTGCCGCCGCCCCGCAGCAATAATACGTGTTTTTCTGTTTTAATACAATTTCGCCGTTTGTCCCAATGTCAACAAAAATGGCAGGCTCTTGCACATCTTCAAATCCCGCGGCAAGAAGTCCTGCCGTAATATCGCCGCCCACATGCGCCGAAATAGCGGGCGTATAATAAATCGTCGCGTTTTTGCCGGCCGGAAACGTATCCCACGCCCGCACGGTTTCTCCAAACAAGCTCTTTGTCTCATAAGGAAAGGTGCTCATCTTTGCGGGTGAATATCCTGCCGCTATGTGCTGCATAACCGTATTTGCCGCGATCACTATCTCTTCTATGCTCTCGGGGCGCACGGATGCAATATCGCAAAGCTCCTCCACCATTGATTTTATTTGCTCGCGTATCAGCGTTGTCAATTTTTCGTGCCCGTTTCGCTGGCAGTACTCTATACGGCTTGTTACGTCAGCGCCATATGGAGCTTGCGCGTTTGCGCGTCCTGTCGAAGCTCTTTTTACACCCCTTTCCATATCAACAAGGTGTACCGCTACGGTTGTCGTTCCCAGATCAATGGCAATGCCGTTTTTTCCGTTTTTCATTTTCTTTTAGCTCCTCCTTTTTAACAAAATCATAATTCTCAGTCTCTATAGCTCCGCTCTCGGAATGATTTTTATGACAGCTTTATGGTGAGTTACAGTATAGCCAAAATCAGCGGCGGGTTCAAGCTCCTTTGATTATCCGACCACTTTGCCGTGGTATAAATTGCTTGCTCTGACAATAATGACAGCTCCGGTGCGAAGCGGAGAGCCTGTTTCCAGCCCGTCGCGCACGAGATAGCTGTCTCCGATTTCAATCGGCCGCCCGGCGGGGAGTCTTTCTATGTCCACTCTTTCCGCATACCCGGAGGTCTGCAGGTATATATATTCCGTGTCGTTTTCGTCAAGACGTACAGCTTGTTTTGGCACACGGATTCCGGTATATACGTCACTGACAACATTTGCCCGCATTAGGCGCAGAGCCGTCACATTATGTATACCCTCTTTGCTTGAAAACACTACGACACAGGCGTTATCCTCAGCCTTGCCGATACTTTCAACAAGCATGTCTACATCGGCTTGAAAAGCGCCGGAAAATTGAACCGTTTTGGTCTGCCCTTCTCGCAGGCGTATAGCCTCTTCATAATTCATCACAGCAACATAATACCATTTTGGGTCGGTCACTAATTTTCCCGCTCCGGTAAACATGACGGGAGAGTTGAAATGCGCCTGCAAAACCGATGGCGTCATGTCGCGGATAACATTTGGGCTAATATGCTCAAACCCGTCTACAACGCCCGAAAAATAACCGCTCACAGGCGCGTATATAGACCGCGTGTTGATTGTTTTCGCGCTCATTTCTTCAAGGCGGCTCTTTAGCTGCTCTATGTCCGCCTGTGCCGCAAATATTCCTGTCTCGATATTTAGGGCAAGCTCGTCAAGCCTCCTAAAGTTTCCTGAATGTGCCGCGACGGAAAGTTCCATAACCGCGCCGCGCCCGGCGTCGTCATTTTTGCCTCTGCCTGCCTCAAGCTGCGCTATTTTCATGGTCAGGGCACGTATTTCACTTGCAATCTCAAGGGCTTCACTGCTAAAATACTCCGTACCCACGGCAACCCCCGCGGCGACCTTTTCACCCTCGACGACGCCGGGCAGCGCGGTAATGTAAAAGTCCGGCAGCACCGTTTCCGTGCGGACAATATATCCTCTGGCGGGAAAGGCTTCCTCTACTGTGAGCTGCGTTGCGTATATCGTCTCATATGGATTTGCGGCAAGGTCGTAGAGCATAAATCCGCCGTAAACGATAACGGCCAGAAATATCACGCCTGTCATCAACCGTATGAACAAATCACTTCGCTTCATTGATCATCTCCAAAATCATTCGGGCATATTGCGTATGTGTACTATTGCCGGTACTGCCGGGGGCAGCGGACCTCGTGGAATCCATGGCGATCCACTTTATGTTGTCATCGCGCCGCAGCCATGTCATCTGGCGTTTTGCGTATCTTCTCGACTGTGTTTTGATTATCTCCGCGGCTGTGCTCAAATCCGCCGTTTTGTCGAGAACGCTTTGCATTTCTTTATATCCTATGGCTTGCATTGCTGTCGCGTTTTTTGATACGCCTTTTTTTAATAGCTCTGCAACCTCATCTTTTAATCCTGCTGTTATCATCGCGTCAACGCGGCGGTCGATCCGTTCATATAGCAGCGCCCTGTCTGTATATGTGAGAGCAATCTTGATCGCGCTGTATCGCGGCGGGAGTGTTTTCGTTTTTTCGTCATGGCGGGATATAGGCACATTGCCGGAGAGTACAGCTTCAAAAGCTCTGACTATTCGTTTTTTGTCGTTGGGGTGCAGCTTTTCGGCTCTTTTTTTGTCGAGATTTGACAGCTCCAAAAGCATTGCTTCGCCGCCGTCGGTATCATATTTTTCCTCCAATTTTTTTCGCAGTTCTGGATCGGGGCGGGAGACAAATCCGTGTCCGCGTATGAGAGAATCTATATATAGCCCTGTTCCGCCGACTATTATCGGAATCTTTTTTGAAGAGAGTATGCCCTCAACGCACAGCGACGCTTCCTTAACATAACGCGCCACAGAATAATCTTCCCAAGGCGGCACAACGTCTATCATATGGTGCGCAATGCCGCGCATCTCTTCCTTCGTCGGTTTTGCCGTCCCTATATCCATGTATTTGTACACTTGCATTGAGTCTGCGGAAACAACCTCTCCGCCTATCTCTTTTGCGAGAGCTATTCCTATGGCGGATTTGCCGGTGGCCGTCGGGCCGGTTATGACAATAATTTTTTTTGCTTCGCTGCTCTTCATGCTCTGCCAAAACCTTTTTCAAGCATAGTTTTTGTCAAAACGTAGGTTATCGGGCGGCCATGCGGACAATGTGTTATCTCGCCCGAGACAACGCGAGCCGCCAAAGCATCCATTTCTTGTATGCTTGTATTGCTGCCCGCTTTTATTGCGGCTTTGCACGCGAGCGTTTTGTAGATATTATCCAACATGGACGGCTCTCTTCCCCCGCCCGTCATAAGCGCCTGACACAGCTCCGACAAAACAGATTCGGTATCGGAAATATCTATATCTGACGGAATGTGACGCACGGCGACAGTGTCCTCTCCAAAACGCTCTGCGGTAAATCCCAGTAAATCCAATATGTCCGCGTTGTCTGTCAGAGCCGCCGCCTGTTCGCACCCGACAGAGCATATCACGGGTACAATAAGCTCTTCGGACATTGGCGAATATTCGCCGCTTTTTAAGGCGTTGTAGTGAATCCTCTCGTGCGCGGCATGTTTATCTATAAGCCAGATGTTCTCATCTTTTTCAATAATTATATAGAGCTTTTGAGCCTCGCCTATCACCCGAAACTGTTCATTTTCCCGCGTCCCGGCAAGGCTTTTTACATATCCCGCGCCCGAGTCGTTCTCCGATAGTTTTGACTGTCCCGGCAGACTATTCTCCGAATATGAGGGTATGCCGCTATTTTGCAAATTGGAAAAGTTGCGGTTTTCTTGCTTTTGCGCGTATTTTTGCGCGTATTTGTCTGTGTTTTTTGGCGTATATCCGTATGTGCCCCTTGACGCCGCTTCGGAAACTTTCAATGCGCCGCCGTAGCTTTTTTTATAGTCGTTGGCCGTAAGGCTAAAAAACCCGCCTGACTGCTTCTTCTCGTCCGGGTCATATGTCTCTAAACCGCCCGCGCCGCTTCTAAGATTCATCTGCGCGTGAAGCTGCTCTATAGTTCCCAAAACGGCATAATATACAGCGTCAAACACCTGTTTGTCAGAGATGAAGCGAACTTCTGTTTTGGCGGGGTGAACATTAACGTCAACATTGGACGCCTTTGTTGTGATATAAAGTACGCAAGAGGGAAATTTTCCCACTCCTATCACGTTTTTATAGGCTTGTTCCAAGGCGGATTGCATCAGTAAAGATCGGACGGGTCTGCCGTTTATGAAAAGAAACTGGTAGCCCCTGTTTCCCCGTGACGCTTCGGGTTTTGACACAAAGCCTTTTACGGAAAATCCGTCGTCCGAAAAGTTTACAGCAGTCTGTCCCGCTTGAAATTCTCTGCCCAGCACGTTATATACGCAAGACTCCGGCAATGAATCCCCGGGTGTGTGATACTCTGTTTTGCCGTCTTTGATAAAGCGAAACGAGATGTCGGGCCGGCAGAGCGCGGCGCGCATTACAACGGACGAAACGGCAGAGCCTTCCGCCCGGTTTGTTTTCATGAATTTGAGACGCGCCGGGGTGTTGAAAAACAGGTCGCGGACGATAATCGTTGTTCCTGCCGGACAGCCAACCGGGGTGTTTGACAAAGTCTCTCCGGCTTCAAGGATCAGGCGCGTACCTTCCCTTGCATCGGGGGTGCGTGTGTGAATCTCGATACGCGAAACAGCGGCTATGGCCGCCAGCGCTTCTCCGCGAAAGCCAAGCGTCTCGATGGCTTCAAGGTCTCTTTCTGTTTGTATCTTGCTTGTGGCATGACGCAAAAAAGCCGTCTGGACGTATTCGGGCGCGATTCCGCAGCCGTCGTCGCTGACCCGAATGTATGTCATTCCGCCGTCTTTTATCTCTATTGTGATAATGCCGGCTTTTGCGTCTACCGCGTTTTCTATCAGCTCTTTGACGACTGAGGCCGGCCTCGATACGACTTCGCCTGCCGCTATAAGGTCTGCAATATGCTGTTCAAGTTTTACAATCTTTGCCAACGTGTTCTCCATTTTTCACCGCGCTTTTACCTGTACTCGACAGGCAAGCCTTTGACGTTTACGGGGTCAACGTCAAGAGTCGCAATATCTCCGACGGTACACGCTATGTTTGTCACATCAACCATAGTGTGCAGCAAGCCGACGCTGCCCAGCACGCGGGCGCGTTGATTGTGGATTTTGACATACGTTTTGCGCCTGCGCCATCTGGCAATGTCAAACAGGCTTTTTTCCACTATATGCCTGTCAACGCCAAAGCCATGATAATAGCCGACCGACAAGACGGCGATTTTTGTCGGCGCTTTTGTGACAAACCCGCGTTCGGCGCCTATGGTAGACCCTTTTGGATGCCAGACTACTTCCTCTATTCCCGCTTCAATAAATCCGACGCGGGAAAGCGCTTTGATGTCTTTGCCCGGTATTCTTCCGGTGAGCGCCGTGTCAACGCACACCGCGTCCATGAGGTCTATGTTATACTTAAACAACGCCGCCGAATCTACAATGTGAGCTGCGCCCGGCTCAAAGCCCATTTCAATGATCCTGTCAAGGGCATAGTTAAACTTGTCAAGCTGCGCGAATGTTTGCTTTTTGTTTCGCCATGACGCGGAGAGCGTCGTAAATGTGCCGACAACGCTAAGGCTTGACATATATCTGTATATTGCGGCAACTTTGTCAAGCTCCGCTATTTTAAAGCCGTAACGCCCAAGCCCCGTGTCAATTTTAACTTGAATATCCGCGACAATGTTGTGCGTTTCTGCAATGCCGTTAATGGCTACGGCGGCATCATAAGACCCTGCCGTGCATATGACGCCGCAAGATAGGAGCCTCGCGATTTCATTTGGGTCTGCCGTACTGCGGAGCATCATGATCCGCTCTTTGTCGAACTTGTTCATGCGCAAAACCTTGGCGTCTCCGGGGTCGGAGACTATAAAGTTTTTTATGCCTTCATCGCGTAAAAAGCTCGCTGTGGTGAGCAGCCCCATTCCGCCCGCGTTGGCGCTCAGGTCGGCGAAAACAGTTACGCCCTCCGCGCGGTCTTTGATGGCGCGAAGGTTGTTTCTGACCACCCGCAGGTCTATAACCAAGTTTTTCATGTACCGTTTCTCCTATCTGAAAGTAATGCTTCATTTAACAAAATCATAAGTCTCCCGCTTCTGCAAGCGGTGAGTTACATTATAGCCGAAATCAGTGGTGAGTACAAGCTCCAACTGATTTTGTTAAAAACATCACGCGCTTTGCGTGTGATGCAAACGCGTAGCGTTTGTGAGTCTTCGCCGAATTCATTTCGGCGAAGGCGATATATTAAATTGACCAAAATCATAAGTTTCCCGCTTCTATTCCTTCGCTGCCATAAAATCATTCCTCCCCGAACCACTGCGTCATCCCTGCGCAGACGGTTCGGACGCTCCGCATCCTTGCTCCGCTCTCGGAATGGATTTTATGACCGCTCTGTTGTGAGTTACATTATAGCCGAAATCAGTGGTAAGTACAAGCTCTAACTGATTTTGTTAAAAACAATCCTACATTACCGCTAATCTTGCTATCTGCCGTAAAAGCAAGTATAATACAAACCACCCCGTCTATTCAGCATATGGCGGCAAATTTTTCTATATCCGATAAGGAGTCCGCTTTGGAAAGACCGAGTAATAACACAGCCGATACCGCACAGAGCCTTTTAGAAGAGCAGCGTGTTTGGTGCGCGAAAATCCGTGATATTGCCGCGTCCCGTTCAAAAAACCCTCTTGCGTATGTTGATACATACGGCTGTCAGCAAAACGAGTCGGACAGCGAAAAACTAAGAGGTATGCTGATAGAGATGGGTTATGGCATGACTTATGACGAATACTCGGCGGATGTTGTAATTGTCAACACCTGCGCCATTCGCGAACACGCCGAAAACCGGGTGCTTGGAAATGTCGGGGAGCTTGTTCATACAAAGAAAGCAAAAAAATCACAGGTGATCGTTTTTTGCGGATGCCTTGCCGCCGTTTCAAAAACAGTTGATAAGGTGCGCTCTTCATATGAGCATGTGAGCCTTGTTTTTCCGCCAAATAAGCTGTGGAAATTCCCCGAGCTGTTATACAGGGCGCTCGTTGATAAAAAGCGCATCTTCGAGACGGATGACGAAAATGCCTTTGTCGCGGAAGGCTTGCCGACGCATCGCGACCACAAGGTAAAGGCTTGGCTGCCTATTATGTATGGGTGCGATAATTTTTGCTCATACTGCATTGTGCCTTATGTGAGAGGGCGGGAAAGAAGCCGCCGCGCCGAGGCGGTAATCTCTGAGGCGAGCTCTCTCGTGGCGGCGCAATATAAAGATATTACGCTGCTCGGTCAAAACGTAAATTCTTACACAGACCCCGCGAGTAATTGCGCGAGCGGCGGCTTATCTCTTCGCTTTCCCGCGCTGCTTAAAAAGCTCTCTGATATTTCCGGCGATTTTCTGCTTCGTTTTATGACAAGCCACCCAAAAGATGCCGGCGCGGAGCTTTTTGAAGCTATGGCGCAGAGCGGCAAGATTGCAAAGCATATTCATCTGCCCTTTCAGGCCGGGAGCGACCGTATACTAAAGCTCATGAACCGCGGATATACCGCCCGTGAATATCTCGATAAAATCAACCTCGCAAGGTCTCTTATGCCCGATATAGTCATAACGAGCGATGTCATTGTCGGTTTTCCCGGCGAAACAAACGAAGAGGTAAATGAGACAATCGCGCTTGTCGAAGCGGCCGAGTTTGACGCGATGTTTACATTTATATATTCCGCGCGTCCGGGCACTCCGGCGGCAAAGCTGCAAGACACCGTAAGCAAAGAGGAAAAGCACGAGCGCTTTGACCGTGTTGTGACGCTGCAAAACGAAATCTCGGAAAAAAAGCACGCGCAGTATATAGGTAAAACGCTCCGTGTGTTGGTTGATTCAAAAGCCCCGGGCGAGGCATATCCTTTCAAGGCACGGTCAAACGGAGGGCGGCTTGTGCATTTGCAAGCGCCGCCGGAGCAAGACGGCGGCAACCGGGAAATGGTGGGCGAGTTTGTTTTTGCGAAAATCACGCAAAGCAACAACTGGTCGCTGTATGGAGAGTTATATGGATAATTTGACTGTTATTTTTGATAATGTGAAGCGTGTCCGTGAAGCCATCGCTTGCGCCGCCGAAGAAAGCGGGCGCAGCGCGAGCGACATAAGGCTTATCGCGGCGGCAAAAACAAAGCCCGCCGAGCTCATAAGGCAAGCGGTTTTGGCGGGAGTTGACGCTATCGGAGAAAACCGCGTTCAGGAGCTCGCGCAAAAAAGAGAGCAAGGGGCTTATGAAAATGTGCCTTTGCATTTTATAGGCCATTTGCAGTCAAACAAGGTAAACAAACTTGTAGGCGTGTGCGATTTTATTGAAACCGTATCTTCAAAACCGTTAATAGAGATGATTGGAAAACGCGCCGAATCGCTAAAGCTGGTTCAAAATGTGCTCATTGAGGTCAACATTGGCAGAGAGCCTCAAAAATCAGGAGTTTTCCCGGAATATTTGGAAGAACTTCTCGATCTCGCCGCAAAGACAAGCGGCATTTACGTGCAAGGTCTCATGTGTGTTCCGCCGTTTTCCGGCGATTCTGTAAGAAATTGTTACTTTTTTGACGCAATGTTCAACCTTTTTGTTGACATAAGAGCAAAAAAATACGATAATGTTTCAATACAGTTTCTTTCTATGGGCATGAGCGACAGCTACACGGATGCAATTCGAGCAGGTTCTAATGTTGTAAGGGTCGGCTCTGCAATCTTCGGAACGAGATAACTGAAAGGTGTTCTATGTATGGGATTATTTAACGAACTGAAAAAATTAACAAAACCCTATGATGACGAAGAAGACTTCGACGACTATCAGCCTAAGCTGACGGAGGACTTGCCTCTTGCTCCGAAAACCCCGGCGCAAGCCCGCAGCGCGTATGCCGGCTTTGACGAACAGCGCAGCAACAACAAGGTCGTCAACATTCACGCAACGGCACAGCTCAAGGTCGCGCTCTTTAAGCCGGAGCGTTTTGAGGCCGCCGCCGAGATCGCGGACAACCTGCGGGATCGGCATACTGTCGTGCTCAATCTCGAGCAGACAAACAAGGACATCGCCCGCCGTCTTGTTGACTTTCTCAGCGGCGTCGCCTATGCGCAGGAGGGCAAAATCAAGAAAGTCGCCGTAAACACATATCTCATAACTCCATATAATGTTGACCTCCTCGGAGATTTAATTGACGAGCTGGAAAACAACGGGCTATATTTCTAATAATTGAAAGGATATAAAGTAAAGATATGTTGACTCCACAAGATATTGCAGAAAAAGGTTTTGTTAAGGCCGTCTTTGGCGGGTACGACATGGCAAGCGTTGATGACTTTTTGGAATCCGTTTCTTCCGACTATACCGCGCTCTACAAAGAAAACGCCATTTTGAAAGGTAAGCTCAAGGTTCTCGTAGAAAAAGTCGAAGAGTACCGCTCCACCGAGGACGCTATGAGAATGGCCTTGCTTACGGCACAGCGCATGGGCGAAGAAATCACCGTTGAGGCAACCAGAACTAAAGAAGAAATGATAAGAAGCGCGGACGAAGAGGTCAAGTCAAAACTTTCGAGCATTTCCAAGCAAATCGCGCTGGAAGAAGCTCGCCTTCTCGCCGCTTCAAAAGAAACGTCCAAGTTTCTTGATTTGTCTCACGCTATATTGCGAAAACATTCCGAACTTCTCAAAAAATTAGACGCGGCAAATCAGCAGATAAAGCCGCCTCCGGCAGGAGGCGGTGCGACTCCCACAGGAGGCGGTGCGCCCCCCGTTGGAGTCGGTGTCCCTCCTCCCGCTCCGCCGCTCGCTGGCGGCACTGCGCCCTCAGCATACGCGGAGCCTCCCGCGCCGATTTCCGCGCAAGAAGCACCGTATATGCCGCCTCTCGTATCTCCGCAAACTGTCCCTGCCGTATCTGAACCGCCGCCGGACGTGCAGGTTACGCATATGCCCGCTCCGCCGGAGCCCTTGCTGGGTTCTGCGCAGGCTGATTTTGCGCCTTTGTCCGCGCGGGCGGCATCCGAAATAGAGTTTGATGCCGTTGCGGCGCAAATCGGCAATGCCGTTGAACAGATTGCCGAAGAAACAAGCCGGGCGCAAATTTCCGCTGTACAAGATACACCCACGCCTCCCCCCGGAGGTGCCCAGCCTCCCGCTTCTCTGTTTGACGAAATGGAACCCACAATAAAACTGCCCGTGGATGAAACTGCTGTTGACATAACTCCGCGTCCAAAATTCGATTTTGACGATCTAAAGTTTGGGGCGAACTTTGACAGCGATGACTAATGAGGTAACATAATGCTTTGTTTTCTGTTTTCCGCTATAATTGTACTTTTAGATCAAATCATGAAGTGGTATGTCCGCCTGACCATCACTGTAGAGGGTGCGTCCGGCCCGGACATATTTCCCGGTCTTATAAGCCTCACGCGCATTGAAAACAACGGGGCTATGCTCGGGTTTTTATCCGGGCAGTGGATTCTTCTCGCCGCCATTGCTTTTATTGCCTCAATAGTCCTCGTTATGATTTTGCTCAGATATAACGAAGGTTTTTGGGGTACGCTCGGGCTTTCCGCCGTCCTTGGCGGCACTGTCGGAAATCTGTGCGACCGCATTTTCAACAGACCCGTCAGCGCAAACGGCACAATAAAATACGGGGCTGTTACCGATATGTTCAGGACAGAGTTTTGGGACAGCTTTCCCATTTACAATATCGCGGATATTTTTATAACGCTTGGCTTTGTCACCTTTCTGATACATTTTGTCTATTTGACCATCAAGCCGCAAGGCTTAGAGACGTCTGCGGCAAATGCCGCGCCCTCTGCCGATTCCCCCGCCCTGGCAGCTCAGCCTGCCGCCGCAAGGCCGCAAAACGACAATTTTACCGATGTAGAAGCTCTCATTGCGGCACAAGTGGCACAGGCAACGGAGACATCCTCATACGCCGCCGACGGCGTTGCCCCTCCGGTTGATCAAATATTGGGCGAATATTCTTCAATAACCCCGGACATCAGCAGCCAAACAGACACAACGCCCGATATATCTTTTACCTTGGAGGCTTTAGAGGCGGAGCTTGGGTCATTGGACGTCGGAGCAGATTACGATATTGATGAGCTGCTGCGCGAATACGGCCTTGAAGATGACGTTAACTTGTAACGCGGACGGCGATCGCGCAGATGTTTTTATCGCCAAAAACATTCCCGGACTTTCCAGAAACGCCGCCCAGCGGCTGCTCGATACCGGGTTTGTTACGCTCTGCGATAAACCGATACACAAAAACCACAAAACATCACGCGGAGAGGTTTATATAATCCGGCAGGACGGGCTTTTACCCGAGGTTTCCGTCATAAGCGGGCAAAATATTGAGCTTGATATTGTTTATGAGGACAGCGATATAATAGTTATCAACAAGCCTCGCGGCATGGTCGTCCACCCGGCGCCGGGACACCCCGACGGAACTCTCGTCAACGCGCTGATCTATCACTGCGGCGACAGCCTTTCCGGGATTGGCGGCGTGGCGCGTCCGGGTATTGTTCACCGCATAGACAAGGACACTTCCGGTCTTTTGATTGCCGCAAAAAACGACAAGGCGCATTTGTCACTCTCCTTGCAGCTGCAATCAAAAACGCTCCTTCGGGTATATAACGCCGTTGTGCACGGCAATCTAAAAAATGACAGCGGCACTGTTGACGCGCCCATCGGCAGGCATCCCACCGACAGAAAAAAACAGGCTGTCTACAAAAGCCCCTTGGCAAATGACCCTATGGGCTATTCAAACAAGCGGGTTCGCCGTGCCGTAACGCACTATACTGTTGTCGGGAGATACATAAAATATACGCATATCCTCTGCCGTCTCGAGACCGGCCGGACTCATCAAATTCGCGCACATATGGCACATCTCGGCCATCCTTTGCTCGGAGATACCGTATATGGGCGCAAAAAAAACGATATGCGCCTTGACGGGCAGTGTCTTCACGCCGGACGGCTAAAATTCATACACCCCGCGACAAATGATGAGATTGAGCTGACGGCAGCGCTGCCGGAATATTTTGCCGACATTCTCTCCAAACTTGAAAAAGAGAGTTTTTAACACCATGAAATCACATGAGGACTATATGCGGCTCGCCTTTGAGCTTGCAAAAGAGGCTTATGACGACGGCGAAGTGCCTGTCGGCGCTGTTGTGGTTGACGGCTCCGGCGTTGTTATCGGGCGCGGGCGCAATCGCCGCCGGGCGGATAATGTTTCGACCGCGCACGCGGAGCTTTTTGCCATCGAATGTGCGTGCAAGGCTCTGGGCGACTGGCGGCTGACGGATTGCTCTTTGTATGTCACGCTCGAGCCTTGCCCCATGTGTGCCGGTGCTGTCATTATGTCTCGCATCGGCAAAGTTTTTTACGGGTCAGCAGATGATCTGACCGGCTCTTGCGGCAGCGTTATAAATCTTTTTATGGAAGATTTTAAGCAAAAGACGCAGATTACCGGAGGTGTTCTCGCCGATGAGTGTTCTGCTTTGCTCAGTGATTTTTTTGACCATGTTCGCAAAACGCGTACGCTTTGACGGTGCGCGCTATTTGTTATAAAGCGGTCAAAAAAATCATTCCGAGAGCGGAGCATGGATGCGGAGCGTCCGATCGTTTGCGCATGGATGACGCAACTGATCGGGGAGGAATGATTTTATGACCGCTGCTTATATATCCAAACCACTCAGATTGCTGGCAGGTAATTTAAAGTAAATGCACACATGCGCTTGACGTGTGTGTGCATTTACTTTAAAATGAGTATGGTGATGAAAATGATGTTTACCCATAAGGAACTGGAAAAATTTTTCAAGTCGGACTATCAGATAAAGAAGAAGATTGCCGATGGAGAAATCCACAAGATTGATAGGGGCCTATATAGTGACACGCCATCTGTCCATCCATTGGAGGTTATTACCAAGAAATACCCTCATGCGATATTCACTATGGATAGCGCCTTTTACTTTCATGGATTAACAGATGTGATACCGCAAAAAATGCATTTAGCTGTTATAAGAACCGCTACCAGAAGGATAGCCTACAATAATATCGCAGCGGTCTATGTGCTGGAGAAACTTCTAAACATCGGCAAAACTCAAATCATTTTCGATGGGGTTAGTATAAACATTTACGACAAAGAACGAATGCTGATAGAGTTAATCAGGAGCAAAAAGAGGATGGCGTTTGACTACTACAAGGAAGTCATCAATTCATACCGGACAATCGTAAAAGAATTGGATACGAGGGCTATTGAGGATTACGCTATGGAATTTGATACAGATGAGTACATCTTCAAAGCAATACAAGAGGAGGTGTTTTGATGAATCTGGATGATATCCGAAACAGCTATATTTCTGAAGGCTATGACATTCTCGACGCGTCGAGCAAGGCATCTTGGGATGTAATTCTCTCAAAAATCGCTAAAAGCGCGTTGGCGAAGAATGTGACCATTAAGGGCGGCGTTATTATACAACTCATTTCACAAGACAAGCGCAGAGCGACCAGAGATTTAGATTTGGATTTTATAAGATATTCGCTGGCGGATGATTCAATCAGAACTTTCATTGATACGCTCAACGAAGTAGACGATGGGGTGGCGATATCTATTGTCGCGCCGATAGAGGAACTGCGCCACCAAGTTTATCATGGGAAAAGAGTAATTCTCGAATTAGTTGACTCCTTCGGTACCAAAAGCGGAGCAAAGCTCGATATCGGCGTTCATAATAAGCTGGGCATAGATCAGGAAGAATACTGTTTTGAATTGAATAGTATTAAAGATAATGTTATGTTATTCATGAATACCAAAGAACAGATGATTGCAGAAAAATTAAGATCCTTATTGAAACTCGGAAGATTTTCCACTCGATACAAGGATATCTTTGATATCTATTACTTCGTTACTGTCCATGAGTTAGACAAAACCAAGCTTGCTGAATGTATTGTCGAGTTCATCCTTGATGCGGAAGATATGAGAGAAACCAATATGAACGATGTTACTATGAGATTGAGCAGTATTTTCCGAAGTAAAGCCTATTTGAAGAAAGCGGATACGGCACGCAATAATTGGATTGATGTTCCGGTTATTGAGGTAACAGCAAGGATAATAACATTCTTCAGCGAAGCTATAACATAGTTGTTTTCTACTATATATCCAAAGAATACACTGCGTGGAGCTTCAGGCCTATGTAAAAAGCTCCCCTTAGCGCATACTTTGATATCAAAGCAGAGGTCATAAAATCATTCCTCCCCGATCAGTTGCGTCATCCATGCGCAAACGGTTCGGACGCTCCGCATCCATGCTCCGCTCTCGGAATGATTTTTATGACCGCTTTATTACCTCGTGACACAAAAAGGGAGGCTGCCTTTCGGCAGCCTCGTTGATTTATTTATCATATATTATTTCCTTTCTCTTTTTTTATTTGCTTTGACATTCCTAATGCCGTGTTTATCTTAATATTCTTCTCCTTATTCTTCTCCCTCCTTTATTTCGGCTATTTCTTCTTCCTCTTCTTCGTCGCGGCGTTTCCATACGACAAACAGGAAGAGCAAAGCAAGAAGTATCAGCAGTGCCGCCATGTTCGCCATTGCGAGGACTGAAAGTGAGCTAAGTCCGTTATTAATTGCTTGTCTCTCTCCTATATTGGCAAGCGGTGTGTCAGAATTGTTTGCGTTCATGTATTCCTCGTTGCTGCCGACAAAACCGTCATCAGACTGGGGTCTTTCCTGTGTCGGTTCCGGTGTGGGTTCGGGGGTCAGCTCGAGCGTCGGCTCGGGTGTCGGTGCGGGGGTTGTTCCCGGTGTGCCCGCTGTGGCCGCTTCTGTACCCGGCTGTGCGGTCGTCTGTGAGTCGCTGCCGTCCTCTGTGTCTGTCAGTAAGCTGTCACCGTCGTCTTGGCTTTTGTCTTTGCTCAGATTGTCATCGTCATTGTTTACTGCGTCGTTTCCGTTGTTTTTACCGTCGTCTTGGCTTTTGTCTTTGTCTTTGCTGACATCGCCGTTGTTTCCATTGTTGCCGTCGGCGGCTTCGCACTCATCACAGTCGCAATCACAATCTCCGGCGCAGTCAGCGTCACAGTCACAGTCTCCGTTGCAATCAGCGGCGGTGCAATCGTCGCAGTCGCAATCATCATGCGGCGCGATGCAGTCGCTACAGTCACAATCGTCATCATGTTTACGTGCCGCTTTGCAGTCGTCGCAGTCACAATCGTCTTCGCAAGGCGGGTTGCAGTCATCGCAATCGCAGTTATCTTCGCAAGGCGGGTTGCAATCGTCGCAATCGCAGTCGGCCGCATGCTGTGCGGGGGCTACTGTCGTAGCGTTGCTGATGTATGAGTTATTGCTCGGGCCGACTTCGTTGACCGCACGGTATTGCACCTTGTACTGCACTCCGTCTTCAAGCCCATCTATTACATAGGTTTGCACTATGCCGTTTCCTGTCGCGAGAAGCTCTGCGGGAATATCATATGTTATCCAGTCTCCGTATGCGCCGTCGGCGCGGCTGTATCTAATTTGAAAACCCGTTGTCACTCCGCCCCGAATATCAATGTTGGGGGAATATGTTTTAAGCTCGAGCGTGATTTCTCTGTATCCGCCGGTGACTGTGCCTCTGTTCGTATTTGGAATACCATACGCCCATGCGGTTTTCATTTCCGACGGCTCGCTAAATCCTGCCGCGTTGACCGCCCGCACCTGATAATCGGTGGAAATCGCTGTAAAGAATGTCGCGCTTGAACTATCCACGTCGCTGTATGACAGCGCGTCGCCGACGTCATACCAAGAACCCCAATTTGCGCTGTCGCTTACCTTTTGTCTAATCTGATAATGCGTGATCGCGCTGCCGCCATCGTTTTCGGGGGCTTCCCAGCTCAGCTCTGCCCGTTTCGGTCCGATTGCCGCCATGAAGTTTTGCGGCGCGGTGGGGGCTGTCGGATTGACAATCTCTACGGGTGGGTTTTTGTCATTCGTGTCGCTTTCGGCTGTGTCTCCGTTTTTGCCCCGTCTGCCGGCGCGGACTCTGACTTTGTATGTGCCGTCATCAAGGTCGTCTACGATTATTGTGATCGTGCCGTCTTCGTTGTCTTTTACTTCGTAGTCAAGCTCGCCCGCGTCTTCGTCTTTGGCTACCCATTTGCCGTCTTCGTCTTTCTCTATGATGATTATGATATCTCCTATGTCTTCGTCTTCAATCTCTATCACATAGTAGTCGTCGTCGCCGTCTACTTCGATTGTTATCAAAAGGTTGCCGCCTTCGTCGCTGTCAACGTCCGCTTTCGGTGTCTCGGGTTTTGAGGGCAATGAGGGGTCTATGAAGTTACCTTCTAATTCGGATGCCGTCAAGTTCGTTCCGATGTCATGGTTGTTGAAGCCGTATTTCAAACCCCAGCTCCAGTTGTCGTCTGTCAAAAGCGATATTCTTTCGCGGTAATAATCGAACAGGGGCGTGCCTTCCATTATCATATATTCAATCGCATCCGTGGCTGTATTGTTTTTGAAGATAATGGGTTTTTCGGGGTTAATAAAGAGTTTATTCAAACCAAATCCTTGAGCAAAAGTACCCTTAAGGGTAAAAATTCCGCCGCCGAAGGTTCCCGTGTTGCCGCTGATCTCGCCGCCTGTCATGTTGAACGTGCCGCCGACATACACGCCGCCGCCGTCGCCCTGTGCCATGTTGCCGCTGATTTTGCCGCCTGTCATGTTGAACGTGCCGGCGACAAACACGCCGCCGCCGCTGAAGGTTACTCCAGTTGCCGAGTTGCCGCTGATTTCGCCGCCCTCCATGGTGAATGTGCTGTTGCTATCGACATCGACAAACACGCCGCCGCCGAATTCTGCCGTGTTGCCGCTGATTTCGCCGCCCTCTATGGTGAATGAGCCGGTGACATACACGCCGCCGCCTCTGTTTGCCGTGTTGCCGCTGATTTCGCCGCCGCTCATGCTGAACGTGCCGATTGGACCACCGACATACACGCCGCCGCCGTAGCCTTTTGCCTTGTTGCCGCTGATTTCGCCGCCCTCCATGGTGAATGTGCTGCTGTTGCTGATAAACACGCCGCCGCCGTAGCCCTGTGCCATGTTGCCGCTGATTTCGCCGCCGCTCATGCTGAACGTGTTGCTGCTCGTGGCGGCATACACGCCGCCGCCGCTGCCGCCCTGTGCCGTGTTGCCGCTGATTTCGCCGCCCTCCATGGTGAATGTGCTGCTGTTGCGGAGATACACGCCGCCGCCGTCGCCCTGTGCCGTGTTGCCGCTGATTTCGCCGCCCTCCATGGTGAATGTGCTGCTGTTGCTGAGATACACGCCGCCGCCGGAAACCGCCCTGTTATCGCTTATTGTACCGCCGGTCATGATGAAGTTGCCTGTGACGACATCTACACCACCGCCTACACCGGTGTACAGTTCTGCTCTCGTCAGTGTTATGCCGTCACCCATAGTCAGCGCGCCTTCGACATAAAAGTGTCTGTGATTTGCATTTATCGTGAGGGTAATATCCACATCGGATTTTATTTCGGCCGTCTGCCCGGCGGGAATGTCTATCTGCGAGGTGAGAAGTATGGTCGCCGCTTCGCCGTTTTGCTCGGCAATCGCTATTGCCTCAAGAAGAGCATCGATAGTGGCGACCGAAGCGGGAACCGGGACTGTCACGGTGCATACGCAATCATCTTCCGCCTCACCGCAGTCTAAGCAAAATTCAAACGATGAGGGCGCGAACATGACAACGTCACTCTCGCCGCCATCGGCGGCGGTGCACTCACAGTCGCTTTCTTCCTGCCCGCAATCGGCGCAGATGTCCACTTGCGCTATCGGCTCAACGCCTCCTGCGGAGGCGCAGACGCAGATGGCTGTCTCTTCGCCGCATACGTCGCATAAATCGCTATAGTCCGCAAGCGCGACTGTGAATGTGTTCATCATTACAATTGCCAGTAGTATTGCCATGATTCTTTTTAGTGTGTTTGCTTTCTTTGTTGTCCTTTTCATTTTCTTTCTCCCTTTATTTTTATTGGTTTTTATTAGTTTTTGCGGCTTTGTTTGCCGTCTGATGATACTGTAGCACATCTCTTTTCAAAATGTGTGAAAGTTGGCAGAATTGCCAAACATTTTTTTTGAGGGAGTTTGCGATAAGGGCGGTTTTTTGCGTTTTTTATGAAAGAAACGCAGCATTTGCAATTGTTTGAGGAACTGTTTCATTATGAAACAGTTCCTCGGGGTGGTGGGCGGGGGAGAGGAGTTTGGGGGGTGAGAAGCGGCAGGGGGATTTTTTTGATCTATTAGCGGCGGGGCGAGGCGGGGGGATAAAAAAAAA
>Ga0099364_10001911_pt1 | contig 33699 bp, 30 predicted proteins | sample TergutTh196P3_FD_73070 | JGI IMG/M metagenome (GOLD analysis project Ga0099364, IMG submission 73070) | Microcerotermes parvus P3 segment gut microbial communities from Pointe-Noire, Republic of the Congo - Th196 P3 | ecosystem: Host-associated > Arthropoda: Insects > Digestive system > Gut ... | reverse complement strand
TGCCGTTCATCAGCCCCGCATACCCATGGCGCACGCCAACACAATCGATCCCAAGGCATTGCGCCGTCCTCACGACTGCGCGTATTGCCGCATTCATCCCCGGCGCGTCTCCTCCCGAGGTCAGAATACCTATTCTCTTAATAACCGGATTCGTATTTTTCATCTTCCATACTCCCTTCATTATCTAAATACATTCATATTTGCGTCATAGACTTCTGTTCTTGTAAACATTGCAAAATCAGGGGTCAGTTCGGCATATTCACCGCTTAACGCGCTCAAAAGATTATGCGGAGTGAGCGACGGGTTTTGCGCATGGACCCTTGCTTTAAGGATCACCTCTCCCTCACCTTCAAAGTCAACTCTGTCAATCAGCGGAACTATGTCCACTTCAGATGTCCCGCTTTTCGTCTTTTTTGATATTATTATGCTAGTGGCTGCAAAGCGCTGAGTTAGCTTTCGTGCGGCATTCGGCCGGGGAGCGTCAAAAGTCAGGCTACCGTTTATCCCGGTCCATTTGATGTCGGCAAACTTCCGATGGGACGCATACACTTCAAAGACCTCAATACCTTCGGGCAGCGCCGCAGTGAGCCGTACAGCCAGATCATCCGGCGGGATATAGCCCGCCGCCGCGCCGAAATCCAGAAGTTCACATACGCTCCCAAGACCAACCGAAAGCGGCAGCGCCGCCGACATATACGGATGCGGGTTGAATCCCTCTGAATACTTCAGATTTACGCCCGCTCGCAGAAGACCGCGCCGCATAGTCGCCATCAAATCAAGATGCGAAATATACTTCGCCCTCCCTGTCTTACTAAACCGTATCCGCAGCTTGTTACTCATCGTTCCCCCATAATTCTGCATTGCGCGCAGTTCCCGCGTTTACAAGACTCCACGGCAAAATCTCCCCTTTTTCTCTCTCTCTGCACGCATAATAACTGGGTTCAAGTCCGCTCTGCTTAAACGCTTTAAGCCAGCGCTCCATCGAAAAATGCTCACTCCACGAATCCAGGCGAGCGCCAAACCGCCATGCGGCTTCAACGGCATCGCCGACACGCCTGTCCCCTCGCGCTAAGGCCGCTTCAATATGGCCCTGCTCCGGCGAGTGCCAGTTATATGTGATCGCCTTAGTCCGCAGTGAACTCCGTAAAAGCTCGACTCGCCTGAGATATTCTTCTATCGAAATCTGCGCTTCCCATTGCAGCGGCGTAAACGCTTTCGGAACAAAACATGACGTACTGACCGTTATTCGCACTCCCCTGTTTTTATTCTTCGCGTATTTCTTCCATATGTGGAGTACTGCGCGCGACAAGTCGGCTATCGCGATTACATCCTCGTCTGTCTCTGTGGGAAGGCCCAGCATGAAATACAGTTTTACGCCGTTCCATCCCCCCTCAAAAGCCACGCGGCATGTCTCAAGAAGATCCTCCTCGGTAACATTCTTATTGATAACATCGCGCAAACGCTGAGTCCCTGCCTCCGGTGCGAATGTAAGTCCCGATTTGCGTACTTTTTGGATACGCTCCATCAGTTCCACACTGAAATTATCCGCCCGCAGCGAGGGAAGGGACAGGCTTACGTTCCTCGGCTCGCACCAGCTCAGCAAACCGTCACATAGCTCATTAAGTTGCTTATAATCGCTTGAACTTAGCGACGACAACGCTATCTCATCATATCCGGAAGCGCTTATCGCCTCTATCCCCTGCCGTATCAGCGTCTCGCACCGACGAAAACGTACAGGAGCATTTACATGCCCAGCCTGACAAAATCTGCATCCGCGTATGCAGCCCCGAAACAACTCCAGCACTACCCTGTCATGCACTATCTCAGTGGAAGGCACTATCGTATCAACAGGGAAATAAGACGATTCGAAGTCTTTTACAACCCTTTTCTTCACGGGCATCACGACTCCCTCGTCAGGTCTGATACCGCTTATCGTACCGTCGTCATTATACTTTACATCATAAAGCGATGGTACATAAACCCCGTCTATCTCAGCGGCTGATCTGAGAAACCCGTGCCTGCTCATACCGGCTCCCCTTGAAAGCCTGAATCTCTCGACTATCTCCGTTACAACTTCCTCGCCTTCGCCTATAACAAACATGTCGATAAAACAAAACAGCGGTTCGGGATTAAAGCAACACGTCCCTCCGGCTATAACAAGCGGCGCGTTATCGGGTCTGTCTTTGGAGCGCAGCGGTATACCCGCCAGATCGAGCATATTCAAAACATTTGTGTATGAGAGTTCATAACCTATCGAAAAAGCGACAATATCAAAGCCGCATATAGGATCGCCGCTCTCAAGACCGTAAAGCGCAATGTCTCCTGAGCGCATCTGCTCTTCCATATCGACCCACGGCGCAAATACTCGCTCACACCAAACGCCGTCCATCCCGTTGAGTATCCCGTAAATTATCCGCACTCCGAGATTTGACATGCCTATCTCATACGTATCCGGAAAACAAAGCGCAACCCGAACGTCTACGTCCTTAATGTCCTTTACGATCTGATTATATTCACCGCCCGTATAACGCGCAGGCTTCTGAACTTTTTGCAATACCCGCTCAAGTTGTTTATCCAATTCTGACTATCGCTTCCGTAACGAGGGCGCGCAGCAGCGGCGCGGCTTTATCCGCCGTTTCCTGCACTTCTTCATGTGTCAGCGGCGTTTTTGAAATTCCTGCCGCCATATTTGAGACACAAGATAACCCACAGATTTTCATACCCATTTGATTCGCGGCAACAGCCTCACAGGCTGTGCTCATGCCCACCACGTCAGCGCCGAGCGCGGCATAAGCGCGAATTTCCGCCGGAGTCTCAAAATTCGGTCCTGACGTCTGAATATATACGCCCTCTCGGAGCTTTATGCCAAGGCTATCCGCAGCCGCCGATATTTTAACACGCAGATCTTTGCAATAAACTTCGCTCATGTCCGGGAATCTTGTCCCAAACGCGTCAATGTTTTTGCCGATAAGCGGCGAAGGGACGCCGTATAGGATATGATCCTCTATGAGCATAAAGTCGCCGGCGGCATACGCTTTGTTTATCGCGCCTACGGCGTTTGTAAGAAACAGCGTACTGGCGCCTAAGAGTCTCATCAGTCGTATCGGCATTACGACGTCACTGATATCATAACCTTCGTAGTAGTGAACGCGTCCCTGCATTATCACGACCGGCACGCCTTTGACATGCCCGAAAACAAACCTGCCCTTATGCCCCGGAACCGTGCTGACCGGGAATCCTTCGATGTCAAGATACTCAACGACGGCTTCAACGTCTATCCCATCTGCGTAAGCTCCGAGCCCCGAACCCAGCACAAGCGCGACACTCGGTTTCATTCCGGCTTTTGCTCGTACGATCTCAAGGCATTTTAATAGCTTCTCATATGTCCCACTCATAGTAAAAACTCCTTCTTTTCCTTTGCTTATTTCTAACGTATTATATAACGATAATAAACTACTTGCAATATAATAAAATTTGTTCTATAATAAGTTCCGCTTGAAATGCGTACAAAAACGGGGTGTGGCGAAGTTTGGTATCGCGCACGGTTCGGGACCGTGAGGCCCTGGGTTCAAGTCCCAGCACTCCGACCACAAAAAAAGTCCCGCAATCTCAACGACTGCGGGACTTCTTTTTGAAAGTGACCGACTTATGAAAAAACGAAACGAGGAGCACTAACTATGAACGGCGAAAAAAAAGCATTAAACGAGAAACTGGCGCAGACGCTAAAGGGCGGCGTCATAATGGACGTCACGACTCCTGAACAGGCAAAAATCGCCGAACAGGCGGGCGCATGCGCCGTTATGGCACTGGAGCGCATACCCGCCGACATAAGGGCCGCAGGCGGCGTTTCACGCATGAGCGACCCGAAGCTGATAAAAGACATTCAGGCGGCGGTCTCGGTCCCTGTTATGGCAAAATGCCGCATAGGTCATTTTGTTGAGGCGCAGATACTGCAGGCGCTCGACATTGATTTTATTGACGAGAGCGAGGTGCTCTCCCCCGCCGACGACAAGTTCCATATCGACAAAACGCAGTTTACCGCACCTTTTGTCTGCGGCGCAAAGGACTTAGGTGAAGCGCTCCGGCGTATAAGTGAGGGTGCGCTCATGATCCGCACAAAAGGTGAGGCCGGAAGCGGGGACATCGTGCAGGCTGTCCGTCATATGCGCATTATACAAGGTGATATCAGGCGTCTTGTCTCAATGAACCCTGATGAACTGTTCAACGCCGCAAAAGACTTATCGGTTCCTTACGAGCTTGCTCTCTATGTCCACGAAAACGGCAAACTGCCCGTACTGAACTTTTCCGCAGGAGGCGTCGCAACACCTGCTGACGCTGCTCTGATGCGACAGCTTGGCGCTGAGGGTGTGTTTGTCGGCTCGGGAATTTTCAAATCGGGTGACCCTGAAAAAAGAGCGGCGGCAATAGTCAAAGCCGCAGAGAATTATAAAGACGCAAAACTCCTCGCAGAGCTCTCCGAGGACCTCGGCGAAGCAATGGTCGGAATTAACGAGGACGAGATAAGCCTGCTAATGGCTGAACGTTCGGCGCGTTGACCGCTATCCAAAACGTGTTATTCATTATTTTGTCCTTAAGCTCTTTTTGATTTTTCATCTCAAGCGCTCCATTAAGAACTTCTCTGAATAGGGGGATATCATTTGTGACTGATAAACTCCTCATACATTTCACATACCTCCCCGGCATCACCAAACGCCATCTGCTTTCCTTTTTCAAGCCATAATACTTTGTTACACAATTGCTTTGTTTGCTCCAATGAGTGCGAGACAAAGAGCGTCGTCGCTCCTGCGGCGATGACCTCTTTCATCTTCGCCTCACTTTTTTTGCGAAAAGCGCCGTCACCGACGGCCAATACTTCGTCTAATATCAATATGTCTGGCCGTAATAGCGGTCATAATGTTTCCTTTCGGTCACTGCGGCGCAACCCTCACAGTTTTACGACACTGCCTCAATGATAATCTTGGCCATATAGTCTGTCATTTCATCAGTCATGCCGGGATAAACGCCCACCCAGAATGTGTTATTCATTATTTTATCTGTAACCGCAAGATCACCTACTTGGCGATATCCTTTTCCGGATGCTCTCATTGCGTCAAACGCGGGTTGTTTTAATAGATTACCGGCAAACAACATCCGTGTCTGAACACCCTTGTTTTCAAGCTCCCTTACCAATAGCGACCGCTCCACGCCCTGCCTGCATGTTATTAGAAACCCAAACCAACCGGGAACCGACCCGGGGCAAGCCTCCGGTAAAATCAACCTGTCCTGTGCGGGCAATAGCGCATTATACAGCCTGTCGAAATTATGCCGTCTGCGGTCAATGAACTGCGGGAGCTTTTTTAGTTGCTCAACGCCAATGGCGGCTTGCATATCGGTTATTTTCAAGTTATACCCAAAATGTGAATATACATATTTATGATCATACCCCTGCGGCAGCTGACCCTGTTGACCGTCATGGCGGTGACCGCAAAGATTATCCTGACCTGATGCGCACACGCAGTCGCGGCCCCAGTCACGCATAGAAAACATTATCTTTTTCAGTAACGAATCGTTGGTATAGACCGCGCCGCCCTCCCCCATTGTTATGTGGTGAGGCGGATAAAAGCTTGATGTGCCAATGTCTCCGAACGTGCCGGTTAACTGCGCCTTGCCATCAATGTCATACAGCGAACCCAAAGCATCACAGTTATCCTCAATGAGCCAAAGGCTATGCTTGTCGCAAAAAGCTTTAACGGCTTTGATATCAAAGGGATTGCCAAGAGTATGCGCCAGCATCACGGCCTTAGTTCTGGGTGACCGCGCCGCGTCAAGCATGGTTATGTCAATATTGTACTGCGGGATCGTCACATCAACAAAAACCGGAACAGCGCCATATTGAATTATCGGAGAAACAGTAGTCGGAAACCCTGCGGCGACGGTTATGACCTCATCGCCTGGAACAATGGCTCGCTCACCCAAAAGCGGCGATGTCAGCATCATAAATGCCAATAAATTCGCCGACGATCCGGAGTTGACCGCAGCGCAGTACTTTACGCCGAGATAACTCGCAAACTCAGATTCAAACTGCGCGGCAAATCTTCCCGCTGTGAGCCAGAATTCAAGAGCGGAATCAACGAGTGAACACATTTCCGCGCTGTCGTAGACGCGCCCGGAATACGGGATTCGATTACCGGGTACAAACGCTGTTCGCCGGTGATACTCCTCTGCATACTCCTTTACAAGCTTCAAAATCTTGTCTTTAAGCTCTTTTTGATTTTTCATCTTTAGCGCTCCGTTTACTAATTCATTTTACAGCCTGCAAACCTATATGAAGAAAAACATTTTGAATTTATTTCAGTTGACAAAAACCAAAATTTCGCATAAAATATACGTACCGAAAGGGTTGGTGGGCTGACACCATTAAGAATCCGATAGACTTGCCGGACTTTAGGTGCCGGTAGCTGGCAGGCAGCAAAAAACCTGATATACTCGCCGGACTTTGGGTGCCGGAAAGCTGGCGGACAGCAAAAAAATCAGCCATTAAAGGGGAGTATCACAGACCTGCGGGACTCTTGCTTCCCTTTAGAATTTCTCTGAATAGGGGGATATCATTTGTGACTGATAAACTCCTCATACATTTCACATACTTCCCCGGCATCACCGAACGCCATCTGTTTTCCTTTTTCAATCCATAATACTCTGTTACCAGGGCAATCGCATAAAAGATTTTTATGCAACATACAGTGCGCTTGTTTAATTTGCCTCCGCAGTATGTTGTATGTATAACCACAAAAAGGCAGTTTTATGCGATTGCCCTGCTCTGTTACACAATTGCTTTGTTTGCTCCAATGAGTGCGAGACAAAGAGCGTTGTCGCTCCTGCGGCGATGACCTCTTTAATCTTCGCCTCACTTTTTTTGCAAAAAGCGCCGTCGCCAACGGCCAGTACTTCGTCTAATATCAATATGTCGGGCCGTAATAGCGGTCATAATGTTTCCTTTCGCGCAGTCAGCCAGAACTCCAGAGCGGAGTCAACTAGCGAACACATTTCCGCGCTGTCGTACACTCGCCCGGAATACGGGATACGATCACCTTCGCGGAAATCTTTTTTGTTGTTGTGGAAAGCTCAGATATGTGCTAAAGTAGACACAGAGGTTTCCGGTAGGGTTGCAGATCCTAAAGACAATGCAGCCGCAAGTATTTAGAAAGGCGGGCGTATTCTTTTATGTACACTAAACTCGACAAAACGCTGCGTATGACATATACAGAAGCGTCAGAAACGTATCCGGACAGCTTTATTATTATGCAGATGGACAGTATGACCAGCGATTTGGGAACCATTCTGTATATTGGTGATATCGAAAACGAAATGATTTCTTTACTTATGACAATAGACGCGCCCTATTGCGGTGTATTAATTGGACTAAACCATCAGCGCAGTTTGGGAGGTGTTGTCATCGGTGGCTGAGGTTAAAATAAACGAAGCCGGATTTGCGATAGTTCCCCTTTACATTAAGCCAAAGAATGCATCTGCAATGAGGCATCTTCCGTATAAGGTAGATTCAGGAGCAAACAGAACAACGATAGGTAAAAACTGGCTTAACAATATTGAATATGACGACACTTGGATAATAAGTACGGGTCGATTATTAGTTAATGCAGAAAGACCCACAGTTGCAACAGGGGAACACATTGATAATTGCTACATTGTGACATTGCCTGAAATCAATATAGGCGGGTGCGTCGGTTTCAACTGGCCTTTTATTGTCAGTTTAAACCCTAAACTCCAATTTAAGCTCTTGTTCGGAACTGACTCCATGCAGTTCTTTAACTGGGAATTTGACTATAAGCATAATGTGTGCAGATTTGATTTTATTTCCGGCAAACGAGAGTTGCTTTTCAATCAGAAAGAACAATCAATCCACACCATTGATGATGCTGTAGTATTATAAAGCTACAAAAAGGTCAGTCACGGGTGGACTGATATTGCAAGTTGTTTCAAAAAGGCTGCTCACGAGTGGGGTAGTATTGCAGAAAGGGAACTGACATGTGTTGGTTCCTTTTCTGCTTTTATATGATCATCTATCTGACTATCCATCACTTGAACAACGTCGCCTTTTTCCAAGTAGGTTTTTGTCCATTCCACAGTCTTGGCTACTGTTTCCTCAATGTTCCATTGAGGACGCCAGCCAAACACACTTTTAATCCGTGAGCAGTCCAGTCTGAGGAGATCAGCTTCGTGTACCGCCCCCTCCTCGGAGCAATCTTCCCAAACTAAACCATCGCCGTAATAATTACAAAACATCTCCACAAGTTGCCCTGTAGTTATGCAATCTCTATCATCGGGACCCACGTTATAGCAGCCGGCATATTTACTATCCTCGTACTGTTTTTGAACAATCATAAGATAGGCAAACAGAGTTTCTAGCACATGCTGATATGGGCGAACGGACTGCGGATTTCGTACGATTATGCTTTCTCGTCTTTCCGCCGCACGGACACAGTCGGGTATAATGCGATCTTTTGAAAAATCGCCGCCTCCTATCACATTCCCCGCTCTTGCTGTGGATATAGCGCAACTGCCATCTGCAAAATAACTGTTTCTATATGAATTGGTCACAAGTTCTGAACATGATTTGCTGCTGGAGTACGGATCATATCCGTCAAGCGGATCGGTTTCACGATAACCCCACGTCCACTCATTATTATGGTAGACCTTGTCAGTCGTGACGTTAAGAAAACTTCTGACTGTACCGCATTTACGCACACATTCCAGAATGTTAACCGTTCCCATCGTGTTTGTTTCATAAGTATAGACAGGGTCTTTATATGAGTCTCGTACAATTGGCTGCGCTGCCATGTGAATGACTATTTCTGGCTGCACTTCATTAAACGCTTTATTAAGTGAATTTAGATTGCTTATATCGCCAATTATAGAGTTTACTTTCTTGCCTACACCGCATATATTGAACAGGCTTGGCTTCGTGGAAGGCTCCAGCGCATAACCCGTAAGCTGCGCGCCGGAACGCAATAATATGTGGCATAACCAGGAACCTTTGAAGCCAGTATGGCCGGTGAGAAATATACGTTTTCCTTTATAAAACTCTAACAAACCATCTCTTACGTTAACTATCATTATGATCTCCATGGAAATCTTAAACACACAGATTTCTTAAATTATTTTTTCAACCTCACACATCTGAAAGTTTCCTTTCATCATAATCAATATATAAATTGCTAAATTGTGCATACTGCAATGTCAATCTCACACTTTGCACTCCTTCTGAAAAGCGTATAAGGAAATCTTTTCATAATATGCTCAGCATTTTGTAAACAACTCACTCTTCTTCAAGCTGCACTCCCGGAGGAATTTCGTCCATAGGCCAATTGCAAAAATCACATAATTTATACAATGATGTACCTTCTAAAAACTTCCAAAATTCTTCTTTTTTAGAGTTGTCCCTCAAATCAAAACGCAAATCACTATAGTACTCACCACTTATGTATCCGCAAGCAGAAAGCCCATCATATCGGGCACATAGATAAATACCTCCTTTGTACAAACCGAGAATACGTTTATTTTTACCATCGTTAAACGGGCAATTTTCCGCAATTATGCGATTTTGATTGTCATCTCTGTTGTGCTTAGTTGTCCCAATGTCGAACCATTTTCTTATACGTTGAAAATCAGATACGCTTACGCCGTATTCCTTGCATTTTTCACGAAGTTCGTCTACTTTGCTTGAATGTTCGCCATATTCGCTTACTCTTATTCTTATAGCATTGTCAGCACATAATCTCAGCACTTCGCCAGTGGGGATAATTGTGCCATTTGTCACGATAACAATATTGATGATTTTCGGTAAACAAACGATTTCATTAATGAGTGACACAAAATCCGAATATAAAAAGGTTTCGCCACCATGGATAGTTAAATCCAAAATTCCGTCCACCATTTTGCAAAAATACCTTAACGACATAGTTATTTCCTCAAGAGGAAAATCAGAACGTTCAGGCTGAAATGGAACAAGAAATGAACAATCTCTGCATTTGAGCGTACAACGGCTTGTAATACGTAAAGACAGGCTGGTAATGGTGAGTTTTTCAATCTGCCCGTATCCCCAAAAACTCCATAGAGCTTCTGCAAATAAGTCTTTATCGACCCCTCGACGGGAAATAATATATTGATAGTAAATAACATCCCAGAAACAAGTGTTGGCATCAAATATTAGAGAGGTTATTTGATCTCTCATTGCTTGACAAGTGGAAGGTTCGAGAGCAGAAAGAATATAGACGGCATCAGGATACTTTACTGCCGCATCTGACGGATTTAGGCAAAGCAAACCATGTAACCATTTTGAATCGGGCGGTAAATTGTCACAAAAACAAGTAACAGAGATATTATTGCTCACAAGAGCGTTTAATATTACCCCCCCCAAGCCTTGCGCACCGAATATTACAACATCTGAGTCTTCTTCACGCAGTTGCTTAATCAACTGTTTTGACAAAGGGTGATAATCTGCGGGGGATTGTGGTCGACAATTGAAATCTTTTAAATGCATCAAATTTAACCTCTCTCTTAGCAACAAAAAATAACTTTACATTAATTTTCCTCAAATGAACTTGTCTTAGTTAACAAGGCGAAGTTTATCATCGGGAAAGCCCAAACTCTCTAGTTGAACTTTTATTTCATTATAATAATTGCTGGTTATAAATAAATTGACCTTTATGCTATTGGCGATTTCAAGCAATTCTACCGGACTTACAATAGTTACACCGTTAACTAGGCTGCCCCAAAGTTGTTCTTGATTATCACAAAAATAGTGAATATCAATCCCGCACTGGGAAAGAAATAATTGTGCAGCTTTCCCACGCTGTCCTGAACCAAAGCAAACCAACAAGGAACGAGGTTCATCGTTAAGTAATACCTTCAATTCATCTGCGTTAATACCCAGCGACAAAGTCACAGCCATATTGTGAATCTTGGCAAGCCATTCCGGTACATCTATTTTCTGCGGACACTTTTCTACGCACTTCCCACACTTTACACAGACGTCGCCTCTCTGATTTTCAGGAATAAACGAGAAATAATTTATGTCAAAACGTTCCATGTTATCAAATATTTCCTGATCATTGTATCTTTGAAATATTTGCGGAATATCAATCATTTTCGGGCAATCATAGATACAATAGCCGCATGATGTGCAGGGTACTGTATTAAAAGATCGAATAACTTGAATCACATCGTCAAGAATTTTTTGCTCATCGCCTGTTATTGGATTAATCGGTGAAAAACTCGATATGTTGTCATGCAACTGTTCGAGAGTATTCATTCCGGACAGAGTCAGTGCGACGTTTGACAAAGACGCGACAAACCTTATTGCCCAAGAAAATGCAGAAGCGCTTGGATTGGCTGCTTTCAACAATTTTTCAGCTTTTTTTGGTAAATTAGCTAGACGCCCACCGCCGCCAGGTTCCATTACAATACATGGAATTTCTTTTTCGGCGAGAAATTCATAACTTTTATCGGCATGTTGAACGATCCAGTCGTAGTAGTTTATTTGCAACTGAACGAAATCCCAATCAAAAGCTTTCTCAATTACCATTAATGCTTCGATATTATCGTGCAACGAAAAACCAATCTTGTGAATTCTGCCTTCCTTTTTCTTTGACTCTAAAAAATCTAGAACACTTTGATTGTAAGTATCTATCCAACGGGGCTTATTGAGTGCATGAAGCAGGTAAAGGTCAATATATTTGACGCCAAGCCTTTCGAGCTGTGTATGAAATATCCGCTCCATATCATCCCTATTTTTGCATTCCCAAACCGGCAGCTTATCTGCAATACAATAGCTCTCGCGCGGATAGCGTAATACAAGCGTATCGCGCAGAAATTCCTCCGATCGATCCATCTGATATCGATAGGCTGTGTCATAGTAATTTATCCCCAGCTCCATTGCATGAGCAATCATCTTATAAGATTCATCTGTGAATAATTCACCCATCATTGGCAGGCGCATAACTCCGAAACCAAGAGGGGAAAGCTCCATATCTAGTTTTTTTATATAACGCTTTTGCATTGTTGCTACCGCCAGTCTGATACTTATTTAGTTGTATTAATAAGATATGATAGTGCAAGACATGTTTTAGGGTGGCATATACTTAACTCGGTGCTACCACTCTACAATTGAATAGTTTGTGATAGGTAAATCCAGACGCATTAAAAGTGTAACAATGTGCTAAGAAATATACACACTGCATCATTAACTGCGGAGATTTACCATAAAGCCATTCATGCTTTGCTTTTCATACAACACAATACAAAACCGTATCGGTATGATCATATGAATGGTTGCGTACATACATGCGATACTCTGGGACAAACCGTTTCACACATTCCGCAATACGAAAAAAATCTTGTGGGCTATGATAAATGCTTAGCGCCAGTTTGGGCTTGTGTTGCCGAACCATAGCTTCGGCTCCTCGCAACACATCCATTTCGCCCCCTTCAACGTCAGCCTTGAGTAGTGTGAACGGAGACTTCTCAGTAAAATAATCGTCCAGCTTATAAATTGGCACCTTATAATCGCCTAGTTCGTGTGGTGTCAACATATTAAGGGCGTTTGCGGAAAAGCTAAGAGTACCTGTTTCTGCACCCACACCGGCTGATACCACTACAATATCATCATCTTTAAGCGGCCATTCTTTTTTTAGTCTCACAACACGAGTTATTAATTTGCGCTGCGCTTCTTCAAAGGGCTCAAAAGCATAAATTTTCATATTATTTCCATATGCACCGTGTCTTACATATTCTTCTGTTGTATCGCCAACAAAGGCGCCAACATCTACAATTATTTCATGCCCGCAATAGCTAAACTCTGCAAGGGCAAAGTATGCTTCCCCTTCTTGGCGAATAAACGAATAGTCACAAGTAAGTAATCCATAAATTGCACCCCAAAAAGCAATTTGAGATTGTTCATCAAATAGCATACGTGCAACAGCATCATATCTTTCAAATAATTGGCAGGCTTGGAATGCATCAGCATGAACAAATGTTGAAACTCCAGACTCCTCTAACTGCTCGGCAATTTGCATATAGTATCTCGCTGCCGTCGGAATCAGCACAATATATTCACTGAAATCCATATTTTCCCAAATTCGCGTTTTTACAGGTTTGCCACAAATAATCTTTCCATCTAAAGCCGGGTCATTGTCAATAAAAAACTCAGCTTCAATCTCGTACTCCTTTTTGAGATAGAGATAAAACGCTTGCGCGGTTATTCCAGCAGGAAAAAGCACGATTTTTTTATCTCTGAATGACTCAATTTTTTGAAGCACCCAATTGCTTTCTCGTTTGACTAGTGTCCGAATCAGATTTGCACTAAAACCTTTCAACGTCATTCCCTCCTACCTACAACCCGTTTAAAACAGAAAAACAATTCTGTTTTTTAGCTTTAATCGCTGGCGTATTTCCGAAGCAATCTCTCTCTGATAATACTGAGAGCCAATGCAAATCGGTATATCATCCGCAACTTCTAACAAATCAGGTGTAATAATAGGAATATTAATTCCATTTACTGTAATTGCCCCACCTAATAAGTGCGGATTATTGTCCACAAATGCTCGTATTTCGCACTGAGTTAGTACGCCTTTGGCAAGCAGATGTCTTGTATAAGTTCCGATACCCCACACGACTAGTGATTTGCCATAAAATGCTGATATGATTCGCTCCAGTGATATGTCTTTGATCTCTGACTTTTGAATATACTGAGTTAATGCTAGCTTTATGCCTTCGTCAAAAATAATATCCTCATTAGAGGGATGCTTGCGAATTACAGAAAGCACTCCTCTACTTTCACAAACAGCTATCGTTTCTAGTTGCACACATTCATGTACAATCGCCAAGTTCGCTAGCGATTGCGCTGAAAAATAATTTATATGCTCAATGCTAAATTCCTGGAATGGAGGCTGATGACCCACAGAAAATGTCATTGCATCCGGCACCATAATAAACATGAGGCCATTATTTTTCAAAAGTGACTTAAATTTGTGCATGGAACTATTCAAGTCGCAAAGGTGTTCCAGTGTTGCAAATAGCAAAATTGCGTCGAAATTTTCCGTTGCCTCTAAGTCATCAATTGTTGCGCAAATACAAGGAATCCCAAGGGCAGATACATGATTGACACATTCAGGTGATGGGTCTACACCAACAAGATTAGTAAATCCGGCCTTTTTTAGAGCAACTAAAAATTTCCCGATTGCGCATCCGACTTCCAAAATAGCAACGCTTTGATCTGGCAAATATCGGCTTATAATATCTATATAAACTGGAAAGTCAGCCTCGCCACTTTCATATGCTATCCCGCAGTCATATTTAGAACACTCTTTATAATAACGGTTGAACTCTGCTTGTTCAGGTATATCGGCTGCAAACCCAAAGCCACAGGTATTGCAGATGCAAACCTTATACCCGTCGATAAAACTCACATTTCCAATATTTTGAAACTGTCTGGTATACAGAATTTCAATGTCTTGCGAATTACATAAGCGACAATTTTTAGTTAAGATAAGTCAACACCCCATTTAATATAACACTTGCGGATAGCAAATCATTGCCACACTCCTAAATCAATTATTTTCATATGCTCATATCTATTTGCGTTCCAAATAATAGCAGCTTTTGTTCCACTACTCATACTTGCAAGTAGTGAATTACATCGGGATAACAAAACCATTTCTGTTATATAGTCAAGATTTGTCTGATACCGTAAACCTGGTTCGTATAGCGGATTTTTTTCGACTGTAGGAGATTCTTTATGGCGCATACGTGGCAAAACCAGCATTTGTTTGCCAAAAGCCTCATGAAGTTCATTGACCGCATATTCAGACTCACATGCAAAGAAAATGTAATTTGCTTTCCAGTCACGCACCGTTTTTCGGACTAAACGAATTAAGTCTGTCATTCTAGGTTGAATTGGATGATTTGAAATACCATTCTCACCATAGGATGTAGCGCGAACAGAAACTCCAAGAATATTTGCATCTTTTGGGAACAACATATTTTGCTTTTCTTGTATGTATTTGGCAGTAGGCTCATTAAAAGTAATTAAGCGATCGTATTTGGGGCATTTTTGCGCATGTTGCATTGCGTACTCTTGTAAAGGAGACCATGGGACGGCTGTAGGTATGTAATTATCCCCGTTCCTCCAATTTCGTTCAGACAATACGACGTTTTTACTCTGATATACTTCTCCTAATGTATATTTTGATGGCTGATTCCAGAAGTATTCCCAGCAGCTTTTTGTGTCATTTATCGGATAACCTTCACCATGAAGGAATGGCCCATAATTCTCCCAATCAACGACAGGAACCCAATCTTTTTCCACAGCATACGCTATGTGTTGCAAGGTATAATTATAATGGGCAAGGAGGTTTAATAGATATGGCATTAATTCGTTGTAGTCCATAAAGTAATATGGCCTGATGATATAAAAAGTTTTATGGGGATTCTTTTCACCAAAAGAAGCCTTTTTCTCTTTACCTTTTATGATAAGCTCCCAAAGTAAAACCGTTCGTTTTATTGCCTCACGAAAACTGCGTTTTATATGAGAAGAGGTAATGTCGTCATAAAAAAGAACTAAAGTGTATTGTATGTCATAGTAAGTTTTACAGCTCAATACCCATATAAAAATCGTTTTAATAACCGCTTCCAGTAAAGAAAATAACAATGTTAAAGGTAAAAATACGATTTTCCAGAAAATTCTTAAATGGGGGACGTTTGTCATAACACGCTTAGTCCTGACGGCGCGATTAATTATTGCAGTGCTGACTGATTTTGGTAAAATGAGATATAATATTATACTAAACAGGACTGTGAAAACTCTCATGATTTATCTCTCCGTAAAAAATACCTTTTCTAAACCAATACACATCGCATGATATATAGCTATATGCGACTCCTGTATTAAATGTGTCACATTTTCTGGGGCTCGAATCAGCACATTATACAGCCCGCTTTCGCGCATTTTGCCGCCGTCTGCACCCGTCATGCCGACAAGCCGCGCGCCAACGGCTTTTGCAGTAATTGCTGCGAAATGAACATTGCTGGCATTGCCGCTTGTACTTATGCCGATGAATACATCGCCCGGGTCGGTATATCCAAATGCCTGCTGTGCAAAAATGTAATCGGGGTTAATGTCGTTTGCGACAGCCGTACTGAGCGCGGGCAGGGAACATAGGTTAATTGCCCGTAGTGGTGTTTGCAATTTATTCGCCAATTCCTCGCCACCGAGTTCGGTGAGCCGTAATTTAAGTTCCTTAGAAAGAGGGCGCTTTTTCAAAAAACCTTTCATCAGTTCGCCAACGATGTGGTCTGCGTCCGAGCAGCTCCCGCCGTTGCCACAGGTTAGAACTTTTTTGCCATTTTGATAAGCCGATACAATCAAATCACAAGCTTTTTCAATATCGGGGACTGTTCCCGCGAGTTCAGGGCGACGCAAGGCAAGTTCCTCAAGATGACGGTTTTTCATTGCAGCATATTCCCTTCGGCTTCCTCATCTGGCAAAAATGGAAATTGATTTTCAAGCGACGACGATCGCATCGTACCGTCCGGCATAACCTTTGTCGCGGTGCGTGGAGTAACAAAGCACTCCGAGTCCACTACTATTTCGCAAATAACAGGCCCGGATTGTTCAAGTGTGTTTTTTATAGATAACTCTAACGATTCCAAATCATCGTCGCGGAAATATGTCAGGCCGTAAGCTGCCGCGATATCTCGCATTTCCGGCAAATATAACCCGCTGCCGCCGTCACAGCCGATATGCCTGCCTTTGAAGTGGTTATTCTGCATGTTACGTATAGATGCATACCCACCGTTGTTAATTACGAATAGTTTGATTGGGAGGTTTCTGCCTCGTATTACCGCAAGTTCCTGAATATTTAACTGCATACCCCCGTCACCGGCTATACAGACAGTTTCTTTTCTTCCGTTTGCCACGCACATTCCTATTGCGTTTGGTATTTCAAAGCCCATCGAGCCTAAGCCATGATTAGAACGGATCACCTGATTTCGCTTTACGGTGAACGCTTGGAAAAATATCTCCGCCGTTGTTCCCGCGCTGCACGGGGCTACAAAAGATCCTTCTTTCAGATATTTGCACAAAATATCAATAAATGCGTATGTCGTCAGTTTTCTCGAAGCGGTTAAATACTTTTCTTTTGTTACGAGGGGATATTTTGCTTTCCACTTAGAAATAAGTTCTTTCCAAGGAGATAAATCCGCCAATCTGATTTCATTCCGCTTAGACAACAGCGCGTCAACGACATCAGCTACATCGGCGACTATGGAGATGAGTTCGGACTTTCCCTCAAGTTTAGCGATTTCCGTGGGGTCAATCTCGACTACTATTTTTTTAGCTTTAGGTGCCCACTGCGTCCTATCGTATCCGGTAATTGAAAAATCCAGCCGGCATCCCAAACTTATAATCAAATCAGCATTTTGCATTGCGATATTTCCGTGGCGGTCGCCCATGCCTCCGGCGCGCCCTGCATACAGCAGATGATCATTAGGGATGTAATCCATTGCTTTCCAAGTCGGGATTATTGGGATTTGAAGGATATCTACGAGCTCATAAAAACTCTTTTTGCATTTTGACAAGCCGTTTCCGGCAATAATAAGCGGACGTTTTGCCGTGTTTATTGCGAAAATTATCTTGGTTACGTCTACATCTCGATTTTGGACTTGCGGCACATATTCTTGCAATTGGTCAGGTTCGATTTGCGCTCCCTGAATGTCTAGTGGGATATCTATCCACACAGGCCCACGTCTCCCCGTTGTCATTTCATGCCACGCGCGCTCCAAATGATAGCGAATTTGATTTTTATCATTAACCATGGCTGCATATTTTGTAATAGGAGCAACAATTGATACTATGTCGGCCTCTTGTGACCCAAGTGAACGAACGCCGTAACGGCTTTTTAAGTCCGCCGTTTTCACTTGCCCGGACAAGAAAAAGCATGGTGAGGAATCTAAGTATGCTGCCAAAACGCCTGTAATGGTGTTTGTGCCTCCCGGCCCGGTGGTGACCAACGCAACTCCGGGTATATCGCTGGTGTTTGAGTAAGATTCCGTAGCAATCGCAACTGCTTGTTCATGCAGCAGCGCGACCTCGTTAATGTCGCTGTAGCCAGCCATCGAGTCCAATAAATGCATGCATCCGCCGCCTGCCAAATAGAAGACTGTATTCACTTCTTTTTCTTTTAGAAAAGAAAACACATAGTCAGACAGTTTCATTTTTTTCTCCAGGATAATGTAATTTTCCCATTATTATCTTATCCATAACTTCTAAAAGTACTCCCGTACCGCCATAACAATCTGTAATAAAATGCGCCGCGTTTCTTGCCCGCACACTGGCGTCACGCGGGGCAATCCCCAGTCCGACGGCTTCCAGTGCCGGAGCGTCGCGGTCGCTGTCGCCTATGTAGACAAATCCGCTGAGTGGTATTCCGTATTCATTCGATATTTGACGCACAGAGGCAAGCTTATCTTTCGCTCCCGAATAAACAATCTCTATATCGAACCTTTTAGCAATTACGCTAACCATCGGGGTATCCTCTCCGGTCACGAATGCAAACTCATAACCTGCTCTCCGCCCTATCCCAATAGCATCCAAATCACGATAGCAAATGGTTTTTGTTTCATTTCCATTTATGTCCAATGTTACACGCCCGTCGGTCAAGACACCGTCAATGTCTACTAAAATCAACTTCATATACTATCTACCCTGCGCAATTTTTCCTTCGTTGGGATTTCAACAGGCAGACAGCGCGGTACAGGATCGCCTAATGCTTCTTCCAGCATCCGTATGTTTTTCACCATTTCTTCCATCTCAATTGGCTCAATAGACGCCTTGTGGTCGCTACCCCAAAGATTGCGGTCTAACGTGAAATGCCGCTCAACAATGCAAGCGCCCATCCCAACAGCAACCGTTGAAATAATCGTATCCAGTTCATGCCCTGAGTACCCGACCGGCACGTTATAGCGATCTTTTAACGTTTGCATAGCGTACAGATTAATATTCTCCGGAGTTGCTGGGTATTGCGATACACAGTGCATGAGCGCTAAGTTGTTTTTACCTAATATTTCAACTGCCTTGTCGATTTCCGATAGTTCGCTCATTCCGGTGGAGAGGATTAAAGGCTTCCCGATGTCTTTTATATGTTTAAGAAGCCCTGCGTCCGTCAAACTTGACGCCGCGATTTTGTGGCACGGCACATTGAATTGCTCCAGAAAGTCAACCGAAGCTTCGTCCCATGGCGAAGCGAACCATATAATATCCTGTTCCTTGCAAAAACAGTCAATTTTCTTATAGGCCTCCAAAGAAAACTCCAATCCTCGTTTCAAGTCCCCATTCGTTGGGCCAAACGGGTTCTCTCTTGGATTTGCAAGTTCTGCCGGGGTGTAGACTACTTCTATTGTACGTTTTTGAAATTTCACGGCATCGCAGCCCGTTTGTTTTGCCGCAGTTATAAGTTTTTTCGCCAGTTCCAAATCGCCGTTGTGATTGATTCCGATTTCGGCAATAACAAACACAGGTTTTCCATTGCCGATTTCATGCTTTCCGATTTTCATATTCCAGTATCCTTTCTATACCCTCGCTCATTTGTCGCGGTTGCCAATTAGTGATCTCGCGCTTAAGACGTGAGTTTGAGCCGGTATACTCTAGGCCTAGGCCGCTTTTTTCAAAGACAACCGGTAAATTCGAGTTCATTTGGCGCTTGACCTCTTCCGCAATTGATGAGATAAGTATACGTTCACCGGAGCAAAGATTGTACGCAGAGTAACTAGCGTCGTTTACAATTAAGTATTCCAACACCGAGAAAATATCATCAACATACAGATAATCAAACCATACGTCTTGCCGTAGTTTTATTGGTTTTTCTTCCCGAATGCAGCTAATAATATACGGTATCAGTTTGTACGGAGGGTCTTTCGGGCCATGACAGGCAAAAAGTCGCAGGTTGATGATGTTGTCATGTTTGTCCGCAAGGTTGCTCATCAGATATCGAGCAAAACCGTACTGGTCTTGCGGAACTACAATGCCAAACTCATCCTCTGTAATTTGCGTGATTGCTCTCTGTTTGCCGTATTCCGCGCCCGATCCGAGGTATATCATTTTGCCGTATATCCCTGCGCAGCGTTCAAGGGAAGCAAAAACTCTAAGTGAACGTTCAAACAATTCTTCCTTGGCATCTATTGAGCTTTGCCCTGTCGGGTTTGCCAAGTGGATAACAACATCAAAATTTCCTTTTTTTAGGAACTCTTCTACTGCAGCATGGTCAAGCAAATTTAGTTCAGGACGGGTCGGCGCTGTTATGTTATATCGTTGGCACAATGAGGGCGTAATGTTCTGTCCAATAAAGCCCGTAGAGCCTGTAACTAATACTGATTTTTCCACTTACCTATTCTCAACCTATATCTTTAAATTATTTAATGTCTACTTTTTGCTTTAGGTCTCTTTTATTCAAATCCACAAACCGCCCGCAATCTACAATTTCCACATGTTCGTACGCGTTGTTGTTTCGGACGACTGCATATTTTAAGCCACTCGTAACGGAACCGATAAGCCCCACGCATCCGGCAAGAATCTCAATCTCTGCGAGATAGTCACGCGTCGTGTTATAGATATTTTCAGCGGAGTATATAGGGTTTACATTAGATTCGTCGTATACGACTGAAGGATTGGTGCGTTTTCTGGGAACTGTGGCCAGACGTTCGCCGAAAACCGCTTTGAATTTTTCCACCGAACTTTCCTCGTCGCTTGCTAAAAACACGCGAGTCATATCCCATTGTTTGAATCTCTTGAAAACCAGTTCTATAAGCGTTTCAACCGCTGGTGATATCGGGTGTCCCGGGCCATGAAGGGGGCTATCTTTGGCGTGCCCGTCAAAACGATACGAAACCCCTAATACCCTGTCTTCAGGATCGAAAAGCCTGCCTCGTGTTGCGTTGATATAATCGGCTACATGTTTTTTTAGCGTGATGCTTTCGCCTAGCTTGTGATAATGCGATATTTTTTCTCTATCGGTATGGCTTTCAGCCTCATAGCCCATATCCTCTTGATTTGAAAACCAACTGCGTTTGGAGAGAATGACATTGCGGCTTTTATATACATCTTCCAATATGTATTCAGCAGGCTGCTCCCAGAAATATTCCCATGCGTTTTTAGTGCCGTTCATTTTGCCGCAGGTGCTGTTGTAGACCGGATAATTTAGTTGATCCACTATGGGTATCCATCCGTTATCTTGCGCATATTTTAAGTGAGATAACACGTAAAAATAATTGGCTAGCAGATTAAGTGTTACTCCGATATATAGAGGCGAACTATCATCAACGCCGCGTATCACATAAAACGTCTTATCCGGATTAGCGCTGCCAAATGATTTCTTCCGCTCCCGTGTCAAAAAGTGGTAGCAAATATTCTTTGTAGCTGGTATTGGCTTGAACTTTTTATACTGATTAATTACTTGACCGACCATAGCTATTCAATCCCAGATTTTCCACGGTGCATCTCCCTTTGACCACATTGCTTCCAACCGGTCGTGTTCCGGTTTATTGTCCATACACTGCCAGTACCCTGTGTGCAGATAAGAGGCCAATTCGCCTTCTTCCACCAAAGCTGACAGTGGCTCTTGCTCAAACACAGTAGCGTCATCTTTGAGATAACCAAAAACACAAGGCTCAAGCACCATATATCCGGCATTGATTATGTCCATATCTGAATGGGCTTTTTCGCGAAATGATCTGACAGAGCCTTTATAAATCTCAAGGACGCCGAATCTTTGCTCTATCCTGACGGCTGTGAGAGTCGCTTTCTTGCCGTTTTCGCGGTGATACTCTAAAAGCTTGCTTATATCTACATCGCATACGCCGTCGCCGTATGTCATGAAAAAGGGTTCATTTCCGACTTGCTTTTGCACTCGTTTTATGCGTCCGCCGGTCATGGTTTCGAGGCCTGTGTCCACGACTGTGACCTTCCATGGTTCTGTTTTTTGATTGTGAATGATGACCTCATTGCCGTTAGTAAAATCAAAAGTAATATCGCTTGTATGCAGGAAATAGTCGGCAAACCATTCTTTTATCATGTGCTGCTTATACCCGGCGCAAACAATAAAGTCGTTAAAACCGTAGTGTGAATATATCTTCATTATGTGCCACAGAATGGGAAATCCGCCGATTTCAACCATAGGCTTGGGGCGGTATCGCGATTCCTCCGAGATTCTGGTGCCGGCGCCGCCGGCGAGCAATACTACTTTCATATGTGTCCTCTGTTTCGTCTGAATAAACTCCAGTAAATATCATACAGTAACGGCCGTTTCAAAAACTCCACCGTTCGGCCGGAAACCCCCAGTCTGTTCATTATGACAGACAGTTTGTACCTGAAATCAATTTTTCTCACAAGCGATGGCGCGAGCTTAAACATCTCCCCGCGAATGCGGGCTGCTTCCTTGCGGCCATTCGGTTTGTCCGAATTCTTGAGCAGAGCTGCCACATAATACAGTTGAAGCATGTCCAGCGCTTTCCATGCAAAATAACGCTTGGCTCCTTCTGAAGCGCTGCGGTTTTCGCGATAGTTACAAAACAGCTTTCGTACTACGCATTCTACGTGACTGAGACGCTTGACGATGCTCTCGTCAGACACACTCTGACTTATATTGCCGATTAGATACTGGTTCAGAAATATATCCAGCGGTAAAATTGTCTGCACATTTGCGAAAGGCAGCGTGGCATATTCCTGATCCTCATAATAGATACCCTCGCTGAGTACGATTGCGCTGTCTCTGTAGAGTTTAGTGCAATAAGTCAAGCCATGAAGGTTAAAGCAAGAATATATATTACCGCGCATTACTGTGAATTCATCAATGGTGTATATCCTATTTAATGGGATATCGGCGGTTTTAAACTCTCGGCGCTTCCCGGTTTTTGAGTTAACCGTATGATAATGTGTTAGTATGACATGCGCCTGTGTTTCAGAAAGAGTTTCTAAAAAGCGGGGCAGATTTTCTGTAAGTATCCAGTCGTCGGCGTCAACGACATTAAAGTATTTGCCTGTTGCCTGCTTGATCGCAACGTTGATTGCGGAGCCGTGGCCGCCGTTTTCTTTGTCAATCAACCGAAACACTTCAGGGTATTCTTCTATATATCTCAGCGCGATTTCCTGCGTTCCGTCAGTGGAGCCGTCGTTGACGATGATCACCTCAAGGCTGTCCGATACAGGATCGGTTATGAATGACGACAGGCATTTTTCCAGACACCACTCGGCGTTATATGCGGGAACGGCGACTGTCAACAGTTTTTCCATCTATACTTTTCAACACCTTACATACCTGCGATATACAGCCTCGATCCCTTTTTGCGGCAGCAGCCTTATTGGGATCCGCAGCGCTGTGTTGCGGATGAAGCGTATGCTGTCTATAAAACCCAACTGTCTCAGTTGCCGTTGCATCCTCCACTCGGAGCGGATGTATGATATTCCGCGCCGCCTTGCGTACATTCCGCTGCCGATACGCGCATTTACCAAAACGTCCGGATGATTGGCGCAGACGGCGCCGTTTTTGATCATGCGGCTCCATAAATCGTAATCTTCAAACCACGGGAAGTATCGGTAGTTGCCGGCTGATATGGCGAGATCGCGTTTTAGCATGACCGTCATTTGGTTAAGCGGGTTGCGTTTTTTTGCAAATGTTACTATCTCATTGTGTTCGGTTGGCACGAGCCTTTTTGCGGCTATGTGTTCAGGATTCTCCGTAAACTCGCTTATCTGCCCGCCGATTAAACCGAGCTCCGGGTTGTCGGCGATCATTTTAAGTTGTTTTTCGAATCTGTCATGTACGCATATGTCATCGCTGTCCATTATCGCGACCCATTCATGTTTTGCAGCTTTAAGGCCCTCGGCCCGAGCGGGGCCTTGCGTCATATTTTCGGGCAGCGCTATGATTTTTAACTCATTCGGGAAACGCAGATTTCTAAGAATTTGCTCCAGTTCGTCAGTTAGGGGACCGTCTTTAACAACAATTAACTCACTGGGAAGGACTGTTTGTGTACGTATACTTTCGAAACATTGGGTGAGATGCACGGGGTTTTCCTTATCGTACACGCACATAAGAAGTGAAAACTGAATAACCCTCACCCTTCCCCATAGCACCCCGCGCGTCCTCTGTTTGGAACTTGCAGGTGATCGTGGTCGCTCACCCCTACTCCGGGATATTTAATATTTATAAAACTATACTTCGGTACATAATGCGCAATTATACAGACATATAAAGCGCGTGTCAAGAAATACTGCATCGCAAAATTAAAAATCCGCGTGTCCCGCTGTTCTGGGGAAAGGGATTACGTCGCGTATGTTTGAAACACCGGTCATGTACATTATGAGCCTTTCAAAGCCCAGGCCGAAACCGGCGTGTTTTACCCCTCCGAATCGCCTGAGGTCGAGATACCAATGGTACGTTTCCTTATCCAGACCCATCTCGTCCATGCGGGCCTCTAAAAACTCTATTCGCTCCTCACGCTGGCTTCCTCCGATTATTTCTCCGACGCCGGGAACCAGAAGGTCCATCGCGGCTACTGTTTTGCCGTCGTCGTTTAGCCGCATGTAGAACGCTTTTATGTCCTTGGGATAATCCGTCACAAAGACGGGTTTTTTGAAATGGCGCTCTGTCAGATAGCGCTCATGCTCGGTCTGCAAGTCGCAGCCCCAGGACACCGGAAACGCAAAATCCTCTCCGCTCTTTTCCAATATCTCAATTGCCTGAGTATATGTCGCTGCGGCAAAATCAGTCGCCGCGATAAATCGCAGCCGCTCAAGCAGTTCTTTGTCTACAAAGCTGTTTAAAAACTCAAGCTCAAAGCCGCACTTGTCAAGCACATAGTTTATCACGTGTTTCAGCATAGCCTCCGCCAGCCGCATATCATCTTTTAAGTCGGCAAAAGCTATTTCGGGCTCTATCATCCAAAACTCGGAAGCGTGTCTCGGCGTGTTTGAGTTTTCCGCCCTGAATGTCGGGCCAAAGGTGTATATGTCGCCGAACGCCAACGCATATGCTTCCCCATTTAGCTGTCCCGACACGGTAAGCCCGGCTTTTTTACCGAAAAAATCCTCAGTGTGATCGACCGTGCCGCCCTCGTTTTTTGGCGGATCGTTCATATCAAGGGTCGTCACGACAAACATCTCTCCCGCGCCTTCTGCGTCACTGCATGTTATTATCGGAGTATGGACATAGACAAAACCCCGGTCCTGGAAAAAAGAGTGTATAGCGTGGGAAGCAACGGAGCGTATCCTGAAAACCGCTGAAAACAGGTTCGTTCGCGGTCTTAAATGTGCGATCGTGCGCAGGAACTCGGGTGAGTGGCGTTTCTTTTGCAGCGGATACTCAGGCGCGGACTCCCCCTCTACGGTGATCACGTCCGCCGATATTTCAAACGGCTGTTTTGCCCCTTCCGTCAGCTTGAACGTACCCTTCACGACCATCGAAGCACCGACATTTTGGCGAACGACATCTTTGAAGTTAGATACCCTTCCCTCTTCAAGCACTACCTGAACGCCCTTGAAGCAACTCCCGTCATTGAGTTCCAGGAACCCAAACGCCTTCATATCGCGGATGGTCCTGACCCAGCCGCTAACAGTGATCTCCGCGCCTTCATAGCTTAATGGATCGCTGTACAGGTCCTTTATTTTTGCCGTGATCATTTATTATAGTTCCCCTCTCTGCGGGCTGACCGGGACGGTCTCCCATACATTTCTATTCTATGCCAACAGCCTCACCTGACGCGAGGCTGTTGGGCATGTCGAGTAAACGCTGATTGCGGCTGCCGCGCCATTTAAGCATTAGCGTACGCTCTGCTATTACAAAGGGACCGTCGACGAGGACGTTTGTCAGTTCCAGGAGCGTTTTGACCGGCGGTTCGAGCTTTGCTTTTGCCAAAAGCTCCCCGAAAGTAAACCCCGAAAATACCCAAACATTTAAGCCGCGCTCACGTGCGGCGGCAGCCAGTTTTGCGCACTCTTCCGCCTGTAAAAACGGTTCGCCGCCCGTAATCGTCAATCCGTCCGTAAGGGGATTTTTCAGCATTTCCGAAATAATATCATCGACCGGCATTTCCGTTCCACCGTTTAAATCCCATGTATCGGGATTATGACAGCCATCACAGCCCGATCGGCATCCCTGCGCAAAAACCGAAAACCGCAGCCCCGGCCCGTCAACAATAGAATCCTGAACCAACCCTGCAATTCTCATATGTCCTCCTTCGTCGGACAGTGGTCAGTGGCCACTGCCATTACGGGTGTTATGCGCCCGTAATGGCGTGTTTGACACGGTCTGCTTCTTCTGCGCGTTTGGCGTCGTTGAAACGGTCCAGCGTTCCGACCAGGTAGCCTGTGATGCGCCTTATGCGGTCAAAACTGGGCTCGCCGTCGCCTTCGCGGCGTCCGCATTGGGGACATTCGTCGCCTATGACGCCGGTAAATCCGCAGATGGGGTCACTGTCTACCGGATGGTTAACGGAGCCGTATCCAATGCCTGATTCGTGCATGAAGCGTACTATCTTTTCAAACGCTTCAAGATTGTCGAGAGGGTTGCCGTCCATTTCAACAAAACTGATATGACCGGCGTTCGTAAGCGCATGATATGGCGCTTCTATCTTAATCTTCTCGTATGCGCTTAATTTGTGATAGACAGGAACATGGAAACTGTTGGTATAATAATCTCTGTCGGTTATGCCGGCCAGAGTGCCGTAGCGCTGCCTGTCCAACTTGACAAATCTTCCCGAAAGCCCTTCCGCCGGCGTCGCTATAAGCGTAAAGTTAAGTCCGCTCTCTTTGGATTTTACATCGCATCTCGCCCGCATATGGCTGACGATCTCCAACCCGAGGTTCTGGGCACGCTCACTTTCGCCGTGGTGCTCGCCTATCAGCGCAGTCAGTGTTTCGGCAAGCCCGATAAAACCGATAGTGAGCGTTCCGTGCTTTAACACCTCGCGCACTTCATCGTCATGTTTGAGATTCTCGGAACCGAGCCACACACCCTGCCCCATCAAAAATGGGAAATTGTACACGCGTTTGCGGCACTGTATCTCAAACCGCTCAAGAAGCTGCTCCATGACCAGGTCGATCTTATAGTCGAGATCCTCAAAAAACCGGTTCAGGTCGCCGCCCGCCTTTATTGCAAGACGAGGAAGATTTATAGACGTGAATGACAGGTTCCCCCGGCCGTTGCATATCTCCTGCTCCGGATCGTAGGTGTTTGCGACAACGCGGGTGCGGCAGCCCATATAGGCAATCTCTGTCTCCGGTCTGCCTTCTACATAGTATTTAAGATTAAACGGCGCGTCAACAAATGCGAAGTTCGGAAAAAGCCTCTTGGCGGAGCAGCGGCACGCGAGTTTGAACAGGTCATAATTCGGATCCCCCGGATTCAGGCTGATTCCGGCTTTGACGCGGAACACCTGTATCGGGAATATCGGCGTTTCGCCGTTACCCAGACCGGCTTCGGTGGCCAGCATGATATTCCTCATGACCATCCGCCCTTCTGGTGAAGTATCCATTCCGTAGTTTATCGTTGAAAAAGGGGTCTGTGCGCCGGCTCGGGAATGCATCGTATTCAGATTGTGGATCAGCGCCTCCATGGCCTGATATGTTGCGCGTTCTGTCTCTTTTTCGGCAAAATGGAGCGCCAGCTTCTGTGCGGCCTTCATTTCCTCTTCGCTGCCGTACTTATCGGTCAGTAACGGCAACTCCCGTTCGAGATAGTCCGCTTTCATCCCCAATGTCGGACGCAGGCCTGTTTCTTTCCTGATCTCGCTTATCATTTGCCTGAGGTCGTTTTCGGGGTCTTCAATATCCTTGGCAAGCATAAGCGCTTTAGCAAGGTTTTGGCGGTACATACGAACAAATGTCTTACGTACGCCGTCCGCCATGCCATAATCGAAGTTGACTATGCTCTGTCCGCCGTGCTGGTCGTTTTGATTTGACTGTATCGCAATACATCCGAGAGCCGAATACGACGCTATATCGTTAGGCTCGCGCAGTGTACCGTGACCCGTGGAAAAACCTCCTTTGAACAGTTTTACGATGTCGATCTGGCAACAGGTTGTCGTAAGTGTCAGAAAATCCAGATCCTGAATATGTATGTCCCCTTCCGAATGCGCTTTTGAGTGATCGGGTTTAAGGACAAACATGTTATAGTACTGCTTGGCGCCCTCCGAGCCGTATTTCAGCATGACTCCCATTGCGGTGTTCCCGTCGATATTTGCATTTTCCCTCTTGACGTCACTGTCGCGCGCGTCGGCAAATGTGATCTCCGCGTAGGTCTGCATAAGGCGCGTGTTCATCTGCCTGCGCCGGTTTCGCTCGCTCCTGTACAGGATGTACGCCTTTGCCGTCGAGATGTAACCGTTATCCATAAGGACTTTTTCCACCATGTCCTGGATATGTTCAACATCGGGCGCATCGTCCCCTTCGAGTTCGAGTATCGACAACACCTCGGCTGCAAGCGACTCCGCCAGGTCTTCGCTGCCTGTCCTGTACGTCGCGTTAAACGCCTTGGCTATCGCGTCCGTGATCTTGCTGATATCGAACCCAACACTTCTTCCGTCTCTCTTAACAATGCTGGTAATTGGCATAACTCCGCCCCCTGTGAGTATTATTTTAACTTCCACACAGACTGAAAAGCCCGTTTCCTTCAGGCTTTTATCAAATGCCAAAATACTATATATTGTACTCATTTCCGTCTGTGCGGGTTTCATTATACTACCAATAGACATAGAAGTCAATACAAAAAAATGTCTTTCAGCTTTTATTTTTTTGTGATATACTGGGGCGGTCCGCACTGTGGTGTGCGGACCGCAGTGAATGGTGAATAGTGAACAGTGAATAATTGTTGTGTCCGCTGCGCGGATGGATAAAACAGCGACCAAAATAGGAGCGTCATATGCTTATTTCTGAGTTGAAGTCCGGCGCGCGTGCGCTGATGAAGGAGAACGCGCCGAAACTTTTTTTTGTCAGTATGGTTTTTATTGCCGTCAGCACAGTTATGGCTGAGTTTCAATTCCGCCTTCCCGGTACGAGCAGCGCGGTCGAGCAGTTTCTTGAAAGGGTCACCGAAGGCGAATTTATCGGTCTGGGTATGATTTACTCCAATTTCAGGCCCTCAGGTGTGGCGCTTGCGGCAGTTTTGTGGCTGATACGTCCGGTCGTTGACGTCGGATATATCAGTTATTGTATGAAAGTAAACCACAGACAAGACAGCGACTACCGAGATCTTCTTGACGGTTTCCTGTTTTTTTCAAAAATCCTGATAATATCTGTAATTACCACTTTCCTTGTCTTGCTGGGAACCCTGTTTTTTATTTTTCCGGGCGTCATTATGCACTACATGTTTCGGCAGGCTTACTACATCCTTCTGGATTCTCCGGATAAGGGCATTTTTACATGTATATCGGAGTCACGGCGTCTGATGGCCGGTAATAAACTTGACCTTTTTCTTCTTGATCTGTCCTTTTTCGGCTGGCACATATTAAATTATCTTGTGGTGATATATTCGCCCACACCGTTTACATTTCCGCTTATCTTAATTTGGCTCGCGCCGTATGAGGGGCTCGCTCGGGCCGCTTATTTCGATAAGCTAATCGACAGACTGTTGGTTTAAGAGGTAATACGATTTGAAGAGAGATATGACAACAGGCAAAGAATGGAAGCTGATCCTGCTCTTTACTTTACCTATAATGGCGGGAAACCTGCTCCAGCAGCTTTATCAGACCGTTGACGGCATAATAGTAGGTAACTTCGTAAGTGAGCCGGCGTTTGCTGCTGTCGGCGCCAGTCAACCGCTTGCATTTATGTTTCTTGCGCTGGCTTTCGGAATGTCTGTCGGGGTCGGCGTTGTTATTTCGCAGTATTATGGCGCGGGCAAACATGACAAGCTGCCATTGGCGATCGATACTTCTATCATTCTGCTCGGCGTCTGCGGGCTGGCTCTGACCCTGCTCGGATTAATATTCTCACCGTTTATGCTCAGGGTCATCTTAGGCGTTCCTGACGAAGACGGCATACTGCCTCTTGCCGTCACATATATGCGCATCTACAGCATTGGACTTTTCTTTCAGTTCCTTTACAACGGGATAGCTGCGATATTGCGCGGTTTTGGGGACTCTAAGGCGACATTATACTTTTTGATCGTAGCAACGGTACTCAACACCCTCCTTGACCTTCTCTTTGTTATTGTGTTCGGCTGGGGCGTCGCGGGGGCGGCTGTCGCAACAGTTATTGCACAGATCGTGTGTGTGACTGTTTCTTATGTGTATCTGAGAAAGAAACATCCGTTTATAAACTCCGCAAAACACTTCGACAGCGAAATTGCCGTCACGACGGTAAGGCTCGGTCTGCCTATTGCCATCCAAATGGCCATCGTCTCATTCGGAAACGGCGCAATGCACCGCCTTGTAAACGGCTTTAATGCAACAGCGCCCGGGGTGATCGCGGCTTATAGCGCGGGAAACAGAATAGACGCCTTTTTATTCGTTCCGATCATGGGCTTTCAGGCCGGCCTCGCTAACTTCGCAGGCCAGAACATAGGTGCGGGAAATCTTCAGCGCGTCCGTCGCGGATATTTTGCCACGCTTGTGATGTCATTGTCGCTGACCATCGCCATGAGTGTCGCTCTGTACGTTTATGCCGCTCCTGTGGTTACCGCCTTTGGTTTGACTGACAGCGCTCTGCTGATAGGCGTGGAGCAAATCAAGTTTATGACCATGTTTTTCTGGATGTTTTCTGTTCATATCACCCTTGGCGGCGTGCTGCAGGGCGCGGGGGACACCGTGTTCATGTCCGCCTCTACGCTGACAGCCCTTGCCGCCCGCGTTTCGACAGGTTATCTGGCCGTCGAACTCGGCATTCTCGGCTACAGCGCCGCATGGGTAACTACTCCGGTAGCCTGGTTTCTCGCAATGGTCATAACATACACACGCTACCTCACAGGCGGCTGGAAGAAAAAAGCCGTAGCAGGCAAGCTGGCGAAAACTGTAAGGGATTAGTTAGGGATTAGGGACCAGGGATTAGGGATTAGTAGGACGATGGAACGATAATACCAAAACAAATAGACTGATCCCTGATCCCTGATCCCTAATCCCTGATCCCTAATCCCTGATCCCTGATCCCTGATCCCTGTCCGACAAAGGAGGACCCATGTATAGTTTTTTTGCGTTGATGTCGCGGATGAAGAATATCACGCGCTGGACTCTTATGCGTAACAGCGCCGCCGAGAATGTGCAGGAACACTCTCATATGGCGGCGGTCATCTCTCATGCGCTTGCCGTGATACGCAGGGACGTTTTCGGCCAAACCGCAGATCCGGGGCAAATCGCGGCAGCCGCTTTGTTTCACGATGCTTCCGAGATTTTTACGGGTGACATGCCGACACCTATAAAATACTTTGATCCGGATATCATATCGGCATATAAGCGGATAGAATCAGTCGCCTCCGGAAAACTTCTGTCCGGGCTTCCTTCGGAAATGAGGACGGCGTACAAGCCTCTGCTTTCAGAACGTGACAAAGAAGTCGATCGTCTGGTCAAAGCAGCGGACACTCTTGCCGCCTACATCAAGTGCCTTGAGGAGCTCAAAACGGGAAATCTTGAGTTCCGGCTCGCTGCGGAACAGTCGCTCAAAAAACTGACAGCCCTGAACATGCCGGAAGTCGAGTATTTCATCAAAAACTTCATCCCCGCCTTTGAACTGACATTAGACGAACTGGATTTCTCGTTTGATTAGTACGCTCGTACAATTAACACTACGTTAACACATACCGTATAAAAACCTGATAATATCGCACTGCAAAATGCGGAATTCCAATACCGGGGGGGCTATTTTATTGTTACAGCTAAAAAATATTATCAAACACTATAAAGCAGGCAGTATGATGGTTGAGGCCCTAAAGGGCGTCAACCTTGAATTTGATGAGAATGAATTTGTTTGTATCCTTGGCCCTTCCGGCTGCGGCAAGACTACGCTGCTCAATATCATCGGCGGTCTTGACCAGTACACTCAGGGCGACCTTATAATCAACGGCAAATCTACAAAGGATTACAGAGACGCGGACTGGGACGCATACCGAAACCATTCGATCGGGTTCGTTTTCCAGACATATAATCTCATCCCGCATCAGAGCGTGCTGGCTAACGTAGAGCTTGCGCTTACATTGACCGGCGTCACTAAGGCCGAACGCACCGCCCGCGCGACAGAAGTCATCGACAGCGTTGGCCTGACAGACCAGATTCACAAAAAACCTAACCAGTTGTCGGGCGGCCAGATGCAGCGCGTAGCCATTGCCCGCGCCCTCGTAAATAACCCCGATATCCTTCTCGCAGACGAGCCCACTGGTTCTCTCGACAGCGAGACAAGCGTTCAGATTATGGAACTCTTAAAAGATATATCCAAGGAAAAACTCATCATTATGGTCACGCACAATCCCGATCTTGCGGACAAATACTCCACCCGCATTGTCCGTCTGCTCGACGGCCTTGTTACAAGCGACTCCGCTCCGCCGTCTTCGGAAGAGCAGACCGCGGAAAAAGACCGTATCGGCACGGGACGCCCCTCAATGTCTTTTTTTACCGCCCTCAGTTTGAGCCTGAACAACCTCATGACAAAAAAGACGCGAACACTCCTTACTGCATTTGCGGGCAGCATAGGAATTATTGGGATCGCGCTTATACTGTCGCTTTCGCATGGCCTGCAGCTTTACATAGACCGCGTAGAAGAGGAAACGCTTTCTTCATATCCGCTTATCATTGAGCGCGAGGCTTTCGATATCAGCTCATTTATGCAATCAGAGGGTACAGGGCCTCCCAGCAGCGGATTTCCGGACAGCGGTGAACGGCGTCTGCTGGACAGAATCTTTGTCAATAACATCTTGAGCCGGATATTTAATACTGCGCTTGCCAGTGTTGACATGAATGACCTTGCCCGTTTCAAGGAAAGCCTCGAGTCCGACGCCGAACTGCTTGACCCGCTCATCACCGCCATAACATACGGATATGACGTAGACCTCAACCTGTTCAAAGAAGACGGGATGGGCGGCGGTATACAGGTAAACCCCAGTCGGGTGTTTGAAGAACTTGGTATGGGCCCCGCTTCCGGCGGGCCGGGCGCCTTCTCTTCGCCAATGATGGGCAACAGCAACATGTGGCAGGAACTGATCGATAACCCAGAATTCCTCGAAACCCAGTATGACCTGATAGCCGGCAAATGGCCCGAGAGAGTAAACGACGTCGTACTAATAGTCAGCGAAAGCAACAGGATAACAGACCTGATGCTCTATTCGCTGGGACTTCGCGGCCCTGACGAGTTGCGTGAACTGCGACAAGCGATCTTCAGTAGCGAGCCCATCCCGGTCGAGCGCGGGCTCAGCTATTCATATGACGAGATAACGGCGCTTGAATTCCGCCTCGTCCTCCCTGTCGACCGCTATGTCAAATCGGACAGCGGCTGGACAGACAAGTCTGATGATATCATGTTTATGCAGAATGTATACGCCTCATCAGAGATTGTCAATATAGTCGGCATACTCCGTCCGAACGAGGACGCCGTGGCTGTCGCTTCAAGCGGCATAGTAGCGTATACAAGCGCGCTGATGAGGCATGTGATAGAAA